>Ga0154020_10002821_pt1 | contig 21137 bp, 17 predicted proteins | sample Klosneuvirus_201_FD_109709 | JGI IMG/M metagenome (GOLD analysis project Ga0154020, IMG submission 109709) | Active sludge microbial communities from wastewater, Klosterneuburg, Austria - Klosneuvirus_20160825_MG | ecosystem: Engineered > WWTP > Aerobic digester > Activated sludge | place... | reverse complement strand
TGGATATAGCGTGTACGAATGTTGAGATTTTGGAAGTAACGAGCCAATTCCTCTGCCATCCGCTTGGTTAGTGTAGTAACTAGCACCCGCTCATTTGCTTCAATTCGAAGGGCCACCTCTTCCATCAGATCATCTATCTGATTGATACTTGGGCGCACTTCAATAGGTGGATCAAGAAGACCTGTGGGCCGGATAAGTTGCTCTACTACTTCTCCCTGAGTCAGATCCAGCTCATAGTCACCAGGAGTAGCGGAGACATAAACTACCTGATTAATCATCTGCTCAAATTCATTGAAGTTCAGTGGACGATTATCCATAGCGGACGGCAGTCTAAATCCATAGTTGACCAGATTGGTCTTCCGGGCTCTATCCCCACCCCACATACCCCTCACTTGGGGTATAGTGACATGGCTCTCATCAATTATCATCAGGTAATCCTTGGGGAAATAATCTAACAAACAAAAGGGTCTGGTACCAGGTAACCGTCCGTCAAAAAAACGAGAATAATTCTCTATACCATTACAGTAACCAAGTTCTCTGATCATCTCCAGATCAAATTGGGTTCGCTCATTGACTCGCTTCGCTTCAATATACTTACCCTCAGACTCCAAAAAGCTCTCATGCTCTGTCAATTCATGCTCTATATTGCGAATAATACCGTGGATCTTATCTTTCTGTGCTACATATAGAGTAGCAGGAAAAATTGCTGTATTATCTACCTTAGATATAGTCTTCCCACTTTCTATTTCCAGAGATTCTATCTCTTCTATCTCATCACCAAAAAATTGGACTCGAAGCCCATGGTTAAAGTAGGGCAGATTGATATCTACCACATCTCCTCGTACTCTAAAATTCCCCCGCCCCAGCATGGCTTCGCTGCGTGAATACAAGCTGTCAACAAGATTTCTCAGAAAAGTATTCCTGCTTATCTTCATACCCTGGTGGATACGAATGATACTATTGGCAAATGCCTCCGGATTGCCCATACCATATATGCAGGATACTGAAGCTACTATGATGATATCACGCCTGCCTGATAAAAGTGATGATGTAGCCCTAAGTCTCAACTTATCTACTTCCTCATTGATCTGAAGGTCTTTTTCTATAAAAGTGTCTGTTACAGCCAAATATGCTTCCGGCTGATAATAATCGTAATAAGAAACGAAATATTCTACTGCATTGTCGGGGAAAAAATCCCTGAACTCCCCATACAATTGGGCAGTAAGCGTCTTATTGTGAGTTAAAACTAGCGTGGGCTTGTTCAATTGGCTTATCACATTGGCCATTGTAAATGTCTTTCCAGACCCGGTGACACCCAGCAATACTTGATTCCGTTCAAGATCTTGAATCCCCTTCACCAACTTCTTGATGGCTTCGGGTTGATCTCCGGTTGGTTCAAAATTGGATTCTAAATGGAAGTCCATCTCAGATTATTTCGACTGAGAATTATTCAATTTGGCCAATACTTCTTTGGTAATATCGAGTTTAGTATTCGTCAATAAGATATTCCCATTTTCCGCATAACCCATGATATAGTCCGCATTATATTGCTTTAGAAATACCTTCAATTCTTTTTTCACCAAACTGTTGAGTTCTTCTTGCATCTTACCGGTCTTTGTAATCAAGTCAGAGGACAACTTTTCCTGCTGCGCCATGATAGCTTGTTGCTGTTGGCCCAATTTTTGTTCGGCAACCTGAGCCTCTTGGGCAGTCAATTCACCGGCCTGTGCCTTCTTCTGATAAGCCATGATCTGTGATTCTAAAGCTGCGCCTTTGGACTTAAGCGTAGCTTCTGCTTGTGCCTGCTGCTTTTCTAAAGCGGCCTTCTGCCTTTTTATATAGCTAAATTTCTGATTGATAGTGTCGATATTTACATACAGAATGACTCCCGGCTGAGTTGAAGTGGGCTTAGGTTCTGCAGCCAATATAACACTATCTCTTGAAGTCTTGACTGATGGAACCTCTACGGTACTCTTCTTAACATTAAAATGCAAGAAATATAATATACCTACCGCCAAAACCATCAACACATTAAATATAATCTGACTTTTTTTCATTGTCTTTTTTTGGTAAAAATAGATATTTAAATCTTACCTGAAGATCAGTATTAGCTTAGATAGTCGCACAAAAGCATATGTTTATCTATTAATGTCACAGCATAATAACGATTTGAGTTATTTTTATTGCAGAAATGTTGAAAGAAACTTTAAAAGACAGATTCTTAATACTCTATAACGTATTGACCTCCAGGGCATTTTATCATGTTGCCTTCTGGACAGGACTCTTCTTCTTATTATTTCTGATAGACAGGCCTAGTAAAGATATCAGCTTATTTTCCGCAGTCGAATTACTTCAGATAGGCTGCTTTATGTTGGTGGTCTACAGTAATATTAATTATTTGGTTCCCAAATACCTGAGTCAGAATAAAGTCCTCACCTATTTTATCTACCTCTTGTGTGTCACACTAATAGTGACCCTGCTCAGGGTAACAATACAGTACTGGCTTCTCAACAATCAGCAAGAGTTGCAACATAAATTAGTGTATGAAGATCAGATCTTCATCTATTTACTACACTTCTTCATAGGCATAGCATCTACTGCCTTTGTAATTAGTTCACGCTGGATAAAAACTGAAAGAGAAAAAAGAGAGATAAAATCTCAACAAGTTGAATCTGAATTGAAGTTTTTAAAATCACAGATCAATCCTCATTTCCTTTTTAACATTCTCAATAGCTTATATGCGCTTACCATTAAGAAATCAGATCAGGCGCCCGAACTAGTAATAAAGCTAAGTGAAATGATGCGCTATATGCTCTATGAATGCAATGAAAAAATAGTACCACTGGATAAAGAAATTAATTATTTGAAAAACTACCTAGATCTGGAGAAAATCCGAATCGGCAGCAAGATGGATATCAAAATAGAAATAGAAGGTGATCCGTCAGATAAGTTTATCTCACCATTGATCTTTGTAAATTTTGTGGAAAACAGTTTCAAGCATGGAGGAAAGGCATACACTGATGGTAAGGGATTTGTCTATCTCCATATTATTATAACTGAAAATGAAATCGATTTTCAACTGAAAAACTCAAAAGCAGTAATGAATCAAAATTCACCCGATAAATTGCGAATAGGTGGGATCGGTATAAAAAATGTAAAAGAGAGATTAGCTCTTCTCTATCCAAAATCCCATATACTATTACTAAAAGAAGAACCTGATAATTACACCGTAAATCTGAAGATTTCTTTAAACCAATAAATTTAATTAAAATGATCAAAGTTATTATTGTAGATGATGAGCCGTTGGCACTGGATATCTTGGAAACCTATATTGAACAGTTTCCCGAATTGCAGTTAATATGTCGATGTGAGAGTGCTAATGATGCAAAAAGAGCTCTAGAAGAACAGCGCATCGATCTGATGTTTCTCGACATCCAAATGCCTGAAATGACCGGAGTTGATTTCTTGAAAAGCTTGGAAGAACCTCCTCTGACCATTTTGTGTACTGCTTACCCTAATTTTGCAGTGGAAGGATTTGAATTAAACGCAGTAGACTATTTATTAAAGCCGGTATCACTAGAAAGATTTCAAAAGGCTATTCAGAAGGCAACCGAATTACTAAACGTAAAATCAGATAATAAACAGATAGATAAATTAAAAGACGCAGATTATTTCTTTGTGAAAGCAGACAAGAAACTAATTAAAGTAAATTATGAAAACATCTTGTACATAGAAGGTCTGAAAGATTATGTAATTATTCGTACTGACCAATCTAAAATCATCACACTTCAGACTATGAAAAGCCTTGAGGAAAAATTGCCTGATACTAAGTTCATCCGTATCCATAGATCATTTATAGTTTCTGTAGATAAGATTAATGCTGTAATAGGCAATATGATCGAAGTAATTGAGAAGGGTCAATCAAAATTAATACCCATAGGCAAAAATTACAGAGATGAATTGACCGAAATTGTGAATCAAAATAAATTATAAACTCACAAAAAGTAGAGATGGCAAGTATATCAATCACCACAATAGATTTCCTAATCGAGCTCAGTGTCAACAATAATAGGGCTTGGTTCGAAGCACACAAAGAGGAATATACAGCGGCCAGAGAAAATGTAATCGGACTGACAGCAGATATTATCAAGAGACTCTCACTTATAGATAGCTCTGTAGCAGATCTGGAGCCTTCAAAGTGTCTATTTCGTATATATAGAGATGTGCGCTTCTCAAAGGACAAATCTCCATACAAGAATCATTTTGGAGTTCAACTGGGAGACATGAAGAAAAATCCACGACGTTCAGCATATTATATCCATATCACTCCTGAGTATTCTTTTCTGGCCGGAGGAATGTATAATCCGGATACTGCTATGCTTGCTGCATTCAGGAATAAAATCAGTCGTGACGCAGTTGAATTTCTCCAGATTATAAATGAGCCAACATTTCAAGAGTACTTTACCGTTTCAGGTGAAAAGCTGGTAAATATTCCAAAGACATTTAGCAAAGATGATCCTATGGCAGATTATCTCAAGTACAAAGAATTCACGCTCATCCACCACATTAGTGATAAACAACTGGAAGCAAAGAATTCAGCGGCTTACTGTGCCAAGATTTTTGAATCACTGCATCCCTTTAATCAGTTTATAGACAGTATTGCTGCAGAAATAAAATAGAATCTATTTTAAATTTTTCTGTATGGCAGCCCAAATAAGTTTTAGACGGGACATATGAGAAATTGACTGAGAGAAATCGTCCGGTGCAGGGTTAGACCAAGGCTCTCCACGATAAATGTATTCCCGGGAAAACAGTCGTGGTGTTATACCCCATTTCAATATAAATGTATCACGCCCCCGATTGACCTTTCTGCGACCGGTAGATTTAGATCCAAAATGATAAACTCTGCTCTTACCCAATCCTTTGAAATGTCGCACGCCTGCTTGATATAGCTTTCTGGAAAGATCCGGATCCGAGTACATGCCGGGTGAAAATTCTATACTCATGCCGCCCACCAGATCCCAAACATCCAGATGCATCACATTGGGTGGCCAGGTGCTTCCTGCCCAGTCCACCTTATCAATAAGTTGAAATTCTCGCATTAATCTGTCTTCCTCAAAGCTTTCTAGGGTATCTCCATAATTACTTACTACCACACAGGGATTGCCGGTATCATTGGGCTCAATTAAGGTAGAAGACAACATAAATGATTTGTGACCTATAAGAACCATCTCTTCTTTCAATATTTGGTCCCACCCCGGTAAGACGTACATATCATCATTCATGTACATGACATACTCTGTCCGGATAAGGCGTCTGGCTGCATTGAGCCCAAAGCAGATGCCAAGATTGTGTGGTGAGATGACCCAATCTAAGTTCTTTTGATTTTTAGCCCATTCCGCTGAACCATCAGTACCTTCATTCACTATCACTATAAGTTGGTGACTATATGCAGAATGAGTTAAAATGCTTTCTACACACTTCTTGAGGTAGGGTAAATTATTCCAGGTAGGAATTAATATAGTAAATAATTCATCCTCTGTAGCCTGCTTTCCACTGCGCTCTATATTATCAATCCAGTTAGTCGATTCCATTATGAATTAGAAGGGATAATTGACTGCAATGTTCCAGACCAGGTTAGTCCATACCTCATGAAATGATCTGTTGGGGAAATATTCACGACCATTTATCGGGTATGGATTCTTTATCTGAGTTCCCATATCGAGCCGCAGAATAAATAATTTAAGATCCATTCTCAGTCCAAACCCACTTCCGATAGCTACATCACTAAGAAATCCCCAATTAATCATTGCTCCGGGCCTATTATCATTCTTGTCCCAAGACCACACGTTTCCGGCATCCAAAAATATTGCACCTTTGAATACATAATAAATTGGAAACCTTATTTCGGAAACCAATTCCATCTTAATATCTCCTGTCTGATAATAGGGTCCTCTAGGAAATGTAGATAATTGAAAAGAATCGCGATAGCTGCCCGGACCCAGCTGTCTTACCGGCCATGCACGAATACTGAAAGGACCTCCTATTTCGAACTGTTTAATGTATGGTACGCTGGATGATGATCCAAATGAATGTGCAGCACCGAGTGTGAGCTTAGCAGCACCATATATATTATCAGTGAGGCGCTGTACCTTACTACCGCTTACGCTCAGTTTCCAGTATTTGCTAAATTCGACATTCCTGAATAATTTCCAGTCACTCTTCGGATCAAATATTTTGTTGAGTGCATTGATCTCAAACCCCGACATTTCAAATGTTACATTTGCCCCTTGTGTTTGACCCAATACATCCAGTGCTTTGTTGTAATTAAACTCAAAATTTCTCAGTAGAAAACCTGTAAACAATCGGTTTGATTTGAAACTATTTTCAAGAAATTTATTTTGGTCTAAAATCCTTTCATAATTGATAAATGACTGGGGGACAAAAAAGCTGATACCCAGATGATCCCATTTATATTGATGCTCCGCGTCCTGAGTGATCAGGAAACCGTAAGAGGTATTTGTACTGAAATACCGATACCACTGTTCAAAATTGACAAATTCAAAGTCCAGTCCTACATTACTCGTCACTCTATCATCCAGGGCCTCTAAGAATTTTTGTTCGAAAAATGATCCTTTTTTTGTCTTTATTTTACTAAGCCCGGACATAATGCCCAGATAGTCCATAAAGCGAGGTACTGCAAGTGTATTTTTTAGTCTGATTTCTTGCCGATTGATATAGTTATCCCCCTTCTTAAAACTGCGCTCTATGCCATAGTCTATGTTGGAATGCAAGGCCTCACCGCCATTAAATAAATTCCTTTTATTAATCGCCAGACTGAGTTGCAGTGCAAAAGAAGAAAATATATCTACTCCGGTCTTTAAGTTAGTACGGTTTATATCAAAATTATAGCTAAAATTGAGGGTTTTAGTCTGCGGTAATAATATATCTACATTCAGTATATCCGGCTCTTCATCATCACGGCTTTCTTTAATATTTACATATCGGTATAGACCCAACCTATTGAGTTGACGAAATGTACGGTCAAAATTTTCTTTTGAATAATAATCTCCCTTCTTGATATAGATGTATCGAAGTACGGTAGAAGGCTTCACTTTAAACTTCTTATTAATCTTCAAAAATCGGTAATCATTGATCACCGTATCCAATCTGTAGAGCATATTGAAGTTTGGGTCAAAGTCACTGTGTATGTTTATTCTTCCCAACCTATATCTCGTCAGCACCTCAGGATCCCTGCTCTCACTGATCAGAAAGGTTGCATTGATTTTACTTCCGATACTATCAGCGATCAGTGGAGAGATCATCGAAGGGTCAAAAAAGTAAAATCCATTATTTTTTAGGATACTCACCACTCGTGTCTTTTCTTCCTGATAGAGATTATCAGAGACTATTTCTCCATTTTTCAATTTAGAATCCTCCCAATACGGAGCTAGAAAGTTGGCTAATTTAGGCTCTAACACTTCAAAGGTAAGGTCTTGAAAAGTATAGGACTTCCCAGGGAAGGCATGATAAATTACAGAACCTGATTTATCTTTTACTTTGGTCTCGTAGGTGACGTGTGCCTGAAAATAACCCGATCGCTTCAGATAGTTGGTCATTGACCTCACCACATTTACTACTGTGAGCGTATCAAAAAACTCCGGTTCTTCTTTGAGCAAATTATACCACCAATAGTTGAATCCCGTACTATCCTGGCTAGATTGTAATTTATAATACGCATTCAGCGCAATATTTTTATTTACCTTTTGTCGGTTAAGTAAGATTAAATTTTCCTTTAGTTGAGATTTAGTCTTACTTTTCAAACTATCATCATGCACAATGATTTTGGCGCCGCTGTATAGTTTTTGATCTGCACTCAGATAGCGGGTGGGATTGCATGAGCCAAAAAACAACGAGGCAGGTAAGATGATTACCAGCCATAGAAAGTGTATTTTTATTGCTCTATTTTGCTGCATTCAATATGATGAGAGAAAAAATATCTAAAGCACGGCTGAAAGTTATTTCTGCCTTAACTATTAGAAAGTTTAGGCAAAAATATCAATTATTCAAATTGGAAGGTGAGAAAAATGTAAAGGAACTAATAAGCGAATGTCCGGCTATGATCGATCAAGTATTGATCGCACCTGATTTTCAGTCTGAATTTCTAGACAACATTGACAATATCGGCATCGTTTCTGCTCCTGAAATGCAGCGTATCAGTCACTTCTCAACTGCATCACCCATTATTGCTATTTGTAAAATGAAGGAATATTACGATCTCTCAGTACCTGAAAGCCCCATTTCCATTCTCTTAGATCAGATCAATGACCCAGGCAATTTAGGCACTATTGTTCGCAGCGCTGACTGGTTTGGAGTACGTCAGATATATCTACTGGAAGGTAGTGTGGACGTCTTTCATCCGAAATTCCTTCAAGCTACTATGGGGAGCTTCCTCAGGGTGAAGTGCTCTACAATTACTAAAGAGGAAGTGACTGGGCTACCCCGACCATTGATAGGCGCTACACTTAGTGGTATAAATCATCATCAACTTTCTCCTCCGGATCGAAGCACTTTAGTCCTGGGTAGTGAAGCGCATGGTATCTCACCTGAAATCCTCAGTTTATTAGATCATATGATTCGAATAGACGGAGCCGCAGGTAGCAGAGCGGAATCACTTAATGTAGCTGTCTCAACCGGTATTTTATTGGAATACCTCACCGGCCAGGTACGTAGCATAGCGTGATAAGACTTCACATAGCACAAACTATGCTTATCATTTTGCTGATTAAAAAATCATCCAAAAAAAAATTGAAAATTAAACTTTTTCATGTAAATCTGTAGTTTAAGGGTTGATGCGTGTCATGAAAAAGGGGATTGTATTTATAATTTTGTGTGTTACATCTGTTCTCACTGCACAGAATCAAAGATCTCAATTGCTGGGGCAAATAAAGAAAATCATTAGAAATGAGGCTCAATCTTTTACCCCTTCTCACACAGGCTATGCTATAGGGGTATTAGTAGAAGATTCTACCTATCTGTATACTTTCGGCACATATGGCCGTGCCGGTACCAGACCAATAACTGATAGTACACTATTCCCTCTAGGTGGTGTGACTCATGCGGTGCTCAATCTTTGCTTGATGAACCAATTTGAACTTGGACGAATCCAATTCACTGATTCACTGATCAAGTTTCTGGATATGAAAAATCAAGAATTGAATTCTATTACAATAGGTCAGTTAATGAGTCACACCAGTGGCCTGCCAAAGCTATTACCCGGTATGTCACATTTAAGGACAGATGCGCATCAGCCATTTGGAAAACTGACTGAGGACACTATTGACCATTACTTAACTAAGTTATCACCCAAAGAATTAAGTGATAAACAATACAAGCATTCACAGTATAATTATTACTTACTTGCCAAAATTTTACAGAGTCTGGACTCGAATTATATTACTCATTTTGACAATTTCAGCGGACAATTGATTACGTCTCTGTTGGATTCTAGCAGGCAATTGTTACCTCAATTTTATAGTACTGAAGGCAGGGAAATGAATCCACTAGATTATGGTGGATTGAACCAATCACTAGGACTCTATGGTGATATGAGATTTCTCACCACTTTAGCTGGAGTTTATATCACTAGCTATCGAAGCAATAGTATTCTTTATGAGAGTTTGACGCCTTTAGAGAAGCGAGCTTCCCCCATATCTACAGCCGGATTTAGAATTTATGACGGACGTAAAAGTGGCCCTGTATATATTATGACCGGAAACAGCCAACTGTCCAGTTGTATTTTTATCTTATGTCCCGGAACAAAAACTGCTGTAGTAGCGGCTGGGAATAGTGGCTATTCTCTTCACATATTGGCCATTGATATCATGCGAATGATTAATTTTGAATGGAAAAGAAAAAATATTGATGAAAAATAAGGCAAAAGCGAGCAAAGGTGGAATTGTGTATTCTACCGATCCAGACTACAATTTTCCATTGGGTGAAGAGTTTCAATCTTTAGATATAAATGATATTAAAGTTATGCCTTTACGGGTATGGGTAGACAAAAAAAACAGAGGCGGTAAAGAAGCCACTATAATTCGGGGGTTTTCAGGTCATACCACGGAACTGGAAACTCTCGGCAAAACGCTCAAGACAAAATGTGGCGTAGGTGGTGCAGCTAAGGATGGAGAGATCATACTGCAGGGCAATCACCGGGACAAAGTAGTTAAGTGGCTTCATGAGATGGGATACATCGGTGCAAAGAGTGCTGGAGGCTGATTTGAACAACTTTGATTTTATTTGTTTATACTAATTGTAAAACCTGCACTGCAGACTTATTTTAATATCTAAAACATTTACGATGAAGCAATTATTTTTTGTTCTTATGATCGCACTTTCATTAGGTGCTTGCAAAAAGAAAGAAACTGTCACAACTACAAGTGACGAAGGTACTGTTACCACAACTACTACCACCACGAATTCTACTCCCACTGCAGTAGACAAGAACCTGGATTCAGATGTCCAGGACATTATGAATGCATATAACCAATATGTAGTGGACTATGAAAAGGCAGTTAAGGAGAAAAATTCAGCAGCAATGACTGAGCTCAACACACGCTTAGTTAAACTGCAAGCAAAAGGACAAGAAGTCTTTAATAATGCAAAAGTTGAAAGTGCTGAAACTGCCGATAAACTCGGAGCTTTCATGAAAGAAAAAGGAGAGCAGATTCAAAAGATCTCAGCTGAAACCATGCATTGATTTCGTTCTGAGTAGGACTAAAGAAAAGAGCTGGCATATGCCGGCTCTTTTTTTTATGATAAATATTTTCCTACGATAGGGACTCTCCTGCCCATGCCGAAAGCTTTGTTTGAGACTCTTAGAACAGGTGCAGATTGTTCTCTTTTAAACTCGTTGATATTCACCAGTCTTAGAATACGGGAGACTAGTGACTTATCAAATCCGAGGTTCACTATTTCAGCGGGTCCTTTGCGGTTTTCAATATATTCAAACAGTACTTTATCTAGTATAGCGTATTCAGGTAAGCTGTCAGAGTCCTTTTGGTCGGGGCGAAGTTCAGCCGATGGTGGCTTTTCGATGGTGTGCACCGGTATTATTACTTCATTTTTATTAATAAAATGTGCCAACTCATACACTTCACTCTTATAGATATCACCCAGTACAGCTATGCCACCGCACATATCTCCATATAGGGTTCCATATCCGACCGCCATTTCCGATTTATTTGAAGTATTTAGAAGGATATTACCAAATTTATTTGATAGAGCCATAAGTATCATCCCTCTTATACGGGCCTGAATATTTTCCTCTGTCAGACCAGGCTCCTTGCCTTCAAAAAAAGGAGCCAAACTATATTCATATTCCTGGTTGATCTCATGAATGGGAATTACATCATATCGGATGCCCAAAGTCTGAGCCAGAGTGATGGCATCATCCACACTATGTTGCGAAGAATATTGCGATGGCATGAGTACTACACGAACATTTTCTTTGCCTAGAGCTCGCACGGCCAGTACTGCAGTTAAAGCAGAGTCGATTCCACCTGATAACCCTAATATCGCGTTCTTAAAGTTCAATTTTTTAAAATAATCTTTAATACCTAAGATCAATGCCTGATGAATAAGTGCCATTTTCTCTTTTGGCAATTCATTATTTTTCGAATTAGATTCAACTTCTCCTAGATCATATACTTGCACATATTCTTCAAAATACCTCATTTCATCATATACAATACCTTGTGAAGACATAATAATAGATCCCCCGTCAAAAATCACATCAGTCTGAGCTCCAACATGATTCACATAGAAAACAGGTATTTTATAACGATTCACATTAGTCCTAAGGATAAGAATACGCTCTCCGGCGTGATCAAAGCTGAATGGCGAGGCTGATACATTAATCATGACATCCGGCTTTTCAATAGTGAGCACATCCATAGGACAGATAGTGTAAAGCGGGTTGAGATTGCCCACATTCCAGATATCCTCACAGATAGTCAGTGCAATTTTAATTCCCTTATAAGTAACTGTGCTAAAATCCTTGGCGGGCTCGAAATATCTATATTCATCAAAGATATCATAAGTTGGCAGTAGAGCTTTATCGCTGCGATGAAGTATCTTTTGATCAGCAAGAAAATAGACGGAATTGAAAAGATCCTTCCCCTCTGCGATCGGATTTACAGTAGGAGATCCAATGACAATAGCAATATCCACTGCCAACTCAGTAACCTGCTTCAATACTTGATTAGCTCCGTGTATAAAGTCTTTGAATTCTAAAAAATCACGGGGCGGATAACCACATGTGGCCAATTCACCGAAGCAGATGATATCTGCGCCTTTTTCTTTTGCTTGAAATACAAATTTCTCTATCTTGGTATAGTTCCCTTGGAAATCGCCAATCAAATAATCTAGCTGAGCCAGCGCAATCTTCATGTATTCAAAATGCTTAAGTAGTAAAAATAAAAGCGGTTAATCTTTACCGGTATATTTCTTGATTGCTTCCTTGATCTTTTCCCGTCGATTTTCAGGACTCGGGTGAGTGCTCTGGAATTCCGGAACCTTAGCTCCACCACTCGCTTTTTCAAGAATATCCATCACACTGATCAATGCATGCGGATCATAGCCGGCTTCGTACATAAAGCGTACGCCCAGATCGTCAGATTGTAGTTCCTGGCCCCGACCATAACTCATAGAGATAGATGAAGCTACCACCTGGGCTATCTGAGCAGTATTCATATCACCACCAGCACCGATCATAACTCCACTTACGAGGCCTTGATTTCGCTGTTCCACCGCCATTCGCTCGGCACTGTGACGGGCCACGACGTGCCCAATCTCATGTCCGAGTACACCGGCCAACTGATCTTCGTTTTCCAGCCGACTGAATAAAGCCGCCGTAATGAAGATCTGTCCCCCAGGCAAAGCAAAAGCATTAACAGTGTTAGGATCTGCGAGCAGGTAAAAATTATATTTATATGGAGTCGAAGCTGCACTACTCTTTGATACGACTTTATTCCCAACTTCCTTGACAAATGCCTGAGCTTTCATATCCGGGTGCAAGCCACCAAATTCTTCTGCCATCTGAGGGGCACTCTGCAGTCCAATGGCTATCTCTTCATCAACAGTTAAAGCAATATGCTGCTTGTCATGGGTCACCTCATTCACCTGAGTATTAGAGTAATATCTAAACAGCGAAAACGCTACAACGACGAGGCCGATAATCAAGGTGAGTTTATTTCTTCGCATAGAGGTATATAATATTCAGTTTATCAATTACAAGATAATAGAATAAATGTAAAGTGGTTCACATTATGACTCAAATACTTAGAAAGAAAAATATATTATTTTAATTAATATTGACGCTTAAGCCACAGCCTTTAAGTAAAATTAGTCATCAAATAATAGGTCCTTCCAATTAAACTATCGAAGAAATAAATCTTCTAAACGCATATATGTTTCCAAATCCTCTATATTCAATTTATATCTAAATCTATAAGTATGGCTTCATTAAGTCCGATTTCCGGAAAATTAGGTGAAAGGAAAGCAGCTCATCTACTCAGAAGAGCCACCTATTTTATCACAAAAAAGAGAATTGCAGATTTTGCATCAATGAATGTCAATCAAGCCTTAGCCCAACTGACCGCTCCTTATGTCTTCAAGGCAGAGCAACCCATCGATCCTGACACCGAATCAGTCTGGATCAATAATGGTACTGCCACTGTGACGCAGGAATTCAAATTGAGAGCCTATGTGCGGAACTGGCAACTAAATGAATCCAGGTATGACCAGACCATGTATTCAAAGATGTCATTTTTCTTGCATAAGATTTTTGTAACAAGCTATCTGGAAAGTACGTCCGCACGATTTTTTGACTATCTAGCGCTGATACGCTTTTATGGGTTGGGTTCCTATAAGTCGTTGGCTCGTAAGATGACGCTAGACAACCTAATGCTTATTTACTTAAATAATACGCTAAATAACAAGACCGCTCCAAATGAAAACTATGCCCGAGAATTTTTGGAATTATTCACCATCGGAAAGGGAGAGCAAATAGAACCTGGTAATTATACCAATTATACCGAAGCTGATGTAATTGCAGGAGCGAAGCTTCTTACCGGATTCAAGACATCAACTAGAGGTGATGTGATTGATTCTGAGACCGGAATCCCCAAAGGGAGGAACTCTTTCTCCTCACATAATACTGAACCGAAACAATTCAGTGCTGCTTTTGGGAACAAAGTGATTTCCCCTGCTACATCTGCCGCAGACATGGATAGGGAACTCAATGATTACATTGAAATGATATTTGCTCAAAAAGAAACAGCGCGATTTTACTGCAGGCGTCTATACAGATATATGGTTGCACGTGAGATAACTGCAGAGATCGAGCAGGATATTATAATCCCGTTGGCTGATCAGTTGATTGCGGATGATTATGAGGTAATGAACAGTGTTAAAATTTTACTTGCTTCATCACACTTCTACGATCAGGATGATTCTATATCTACTGATGAAATAATAGGAGCTCTCATTAAATCACCTTTGGAACTTTTCCTCACCACGACTAATCTATTTGAAATACCGTGGCAGGATCATCAGACAGACACAGCAAATCTGTACAAACATCTGGACCAACTAGTCGTGAATGTGATTTTAAATCAGGGTGGTATGGTGTATTATGCTCCTGCCGATGTAGCCGGATATGGGCCTTATTATCAAAGTCCTGATTATGACCTTGGCTGGTTTACAGCGAATACTATAATATGCCGATACAAACTATCAGAAATGCTGATCACCGGAAAATCCTATTTGAACAATACCCGAAATATAGGTGGAATACTAGATATGGCTTCCTTTGTCAAAGACAGCGGTTATTTTACTGATCCAAAAGATCCACATAAATTAATACAAGAATTGGCAAATGATCTTTTCCCCGAAGCTCCGGATGAGGACCGGATCAGCTATTTCCTCACTCAGTTTCTGGATGATGTGACCCCGGAGGACTGGGCGTATGAATGGGAAAAATACCTACAGACCGGCAAAAAAGAAGAAGTGAATCTGGGCCTTAATAAGCTACTGGAAGCAGTCCTGGGAGCGCAGGAATATCAAATCATTTAATCATTAAATATCAAGAAATCTAAAGGACATGAAACGTAGAAATTTCCTTAGAATAACAGGCCCACTTGCTTTTTCTCCTGTAGTGATGAAAGGCAATCTATTACGACCTTTTGCCACAGGCTCACTTACGAAATTGTTTGGGTGCGAAGATGTCAATGACCGTCATTTGGTTGTAGTCCAGATAAAGGGTGGTAACGATGGGCTTAACTGTATCATTCCTCTCAATCAATATGATCTGTACAAAACATACAGACCCAAAATAGCTATTCCTCAGGCAGATTTGGTCAATCTGGATTCCACTGTGACTTTAGAACGACAAGTGGGACTGCATCCCAGTCTTACTTCATTCAAGGCACTGTATGAAAGGAATGAGTTCTCCTTTGTTCAGGCAGTAGGCTATGCCAATTCGAATAAATCGCATTTTAAAGGAACCGATTTGTGGTTGTCCGGTGGCGATTCCACTCAGAGTAAGAACAACTTAAACAGCGGATGGCTGGGACGATATCTCGATAGTTCCTATCCGGGCTTAGCGGGTGAACCAACTTTGGATCATCCGGATCCACTGGGAATTCAATTGGGTAGCAAACAACAATCTCTTGGATTCCATACTGAGGAGCAACATGAGGCAGGTATTAATTTATCAGGCCAGGATCCGGCAGGATTTTACACGTTAGTATCTGAAATAGGTGGGTTGCCACCTTCTAATATTCCTGCCTCTGATTTTGGAGAGAATATTTCATATGTTGTCGATATTGAAGATTCAACAAACCGCTACGCTCAGCGCATCTCAAAGGTATTTGAAGCAGGTGCTAATATGGGTTCGTATCCAACCTCTGATCTGGCTAATCAATTTAAAACAGTAGCCAGATTAATCAGTGGTGGCATAAAAACCAAAGTGTTTGTAGTTACCATAGGTGGATTTGATACTCATCAAAATCAAGTGGATATATCAGATCCCAAATCAGGTACACATGGAAATCTAATGAAGCAATTGTCTGAATCTATACTTGCATTTCAGGATGATCTGAATCTACTGGGCCTTTCAGACCGAGTGGCCGGAGTGACATTCTCCGAGTTTGGAAGAAGACCGAAAGAAAACGGCAGTGCAGGAACGGATCATGGCACTGTAGCTCCAATGTTCTTATTTGGAAAGGCTATCAAAAGTCAGATATTGGGAGATAATGTGGATTTGTCCGCTATCCCTGCAGATCAAAATGATATAGTCGGAATGCAGATGGATTACAGAAATGTCTTCACTGCTCTATTGCAAGATTGGTTGGGAGCTTCTAATTCGGTGGTCACTGATACAATTTTTGACGATTTCGTGACTACCAAAGCAGACATATTAGATACTGCCTCAATCGTGCAGCCAGGTTGCTATATAGATACTTATCTGAAAACAAGTATTTTGAGCCGAAGTGTAGGATTTAATGTCTATCCAAATCCTGCACTGCAATCCATCAAATTCCAAATTGATCAGGTTTCGGCATCTATCGGCTATTTGAAAATCGTTGATATGGCAGGAAGAGATCAAATCGTAGAAAGACTTGATTTTAGGGTAAATCCACAAGTTTTCGAAATCAATGTTGCAAACCTAATGCCAGGGAATTATGGAATTAGTTTAAATCTGGATAACAGCCGGAGACAATATGTTTCAAAATTTCTAAAAATTTAAATGGATATTTGACCGTCAATTCTCAAACTTGACTCACAAATAAATTTCATGCGTTTAGTCTTTTTTGGCACCCCGGAATTTGCCACTATCTCTTTACTGGCACTACATCAAGCCGGGCATAATATTGCTGCAGTTGTGACAGCTCCGGACAGTCCGGGGAGAAGGCACCATAGTGAACTTATTACCTCTGCTGTAAAGAAAGCAGCTTTAGAACTGCATTTGCCTTTACTTCAACCAAAATCACTAAGGAGTAAATCATTTTTCAAAGAGCTACAATCGCTTGATGCAGAGATTTTTATCGTTGTAGCATTCAGAATGCTGCCTGAGAGAGTATGGGATATGCCACCACGCGGGTCTATCAACTTACACGGAAGCTTGTTACCAGCTTACAGGGGAGCGGCTCCTATAAACTGGGCCATCATAAATGGTGAGAAAAGAACAGGAGTATCAATATTTAAGTTAGAACACGAAATCGATTCGGGAAAGATAATTCTACAAAGAGAAGTTAATATTCTTCCGGAAGATGATTTCGGATCACTCTATGATAAGATGAAAGTAATTGGAGCAGAAACCTTAATAGAAGCGCTAGAAAAAATAAAAACCGGCACAGATAATTCAGTAGTGCAGGACGACAATCTAATCTCAAATGCACCCAAGCTAACTCCTGAGAATACACTTATTGACTTTGCAAAAACAAACCTGCAGATTGTAAATTTGGTTCGGGGACTTAGCCCCTACCCGACTGCCTGGTTTTCTTTCGAAGGTCAAAAAATGAAAGTATTCAAATGTCATGCAGAACAGACCAAATTAGCAGTAGGCACATGGAAAAGTGATTTCAAACATCGTTTGATTCTGGGCTGCGGTGTTGGATCAGTGAGTTTAGAGGTTATACAACTAGAGGGAAAGCGAAAAATGACAATTTCTGAATTTCTAAATGGTCTCAAGAGAATAGATCAGAATAAAATCTAATTATTTAGTCAAATTAGTGACTACATTAGAAATCTTGTCTACCAGAATAATAAAGTTTTCGATACTACCCATAGAAGTCTCAGCTTCAATATCATTATTAATAATGAGAGAGATTTTTGTAGCATCTTTTTTGATAGAACTCACATCATCAAATGCAGAGCGAAGAGTTACAAAATAAGCTGCGATAATAAGTAAGACGGCGGTAAGTAAAAGATTCTTCTTCATCTATAATAAGATTTTTACAAATTTATAGGCAATTTAAAAATCACCTCAATAATTCATAACGTACCTAACTGCAAATTAGTTACAGTTTCGGACACATTTTCCGGATTTATTAATGAATATCCATTTACCATTCAGAAAGACCCTTGCTGTATTGCCATTAAAGGGCTTGGCAGCGTCGTAATTAAATTCGATTACTTCTGTACCATTCCGATCTATATATCCAAATTTGCCGTTTTTCTCAGCACAAGCCATTCCATTGGCAAAATTATTAACCTGATCATATTTGAGTGGTACTACTATCTGTCCGGTTTTACTTATGAAACCCCAGTTGCCATTTTTCTCCACTCCCGCTAATCCGTCGTTGAATGACCAAGCATTGTTATATTCACAATTGATTACTTCCTTTCCGGCAATATTGACAAAGCCCCAAAGTCCGCCACGCCTAACCCCGGCCAGGCCTGTTGAATAATCAGTCACGATATCATATTTAAGTGGAGTGATAATTTGTCCGGAGGTATTGATAAATCCCCACTTGCCTTTTTGTTTTACCCCTGCCAATCCCTTTGAAAATCCAAAGATTTCTTCATATTGAGGCTTAATACGCTCTTTGCCCGCCGCATCTACAAATCCCCATAATCCTTTGTATTTTACAGGTGCCAGACCACTGCTAAAGCTAAGTATGTCCTCATATTTGGGCGTTATTACTATTTTCTCCTCTTTTGAAATAAACCCAATTAAGTTATTAAATTTGAAAGGGGCAAGGTTATTGATATATCCTCCTAAAATTTCAATTTTCGCAGGATCTACTTTTTTAAGTTCTTCCTGCTCTGCTAGTTTTTGTTTGCGCTCAGCTTCCTGCTTCATTCTTATTTCCAAAAACTTACGTTGCTGCGCACGCTGAGCTTCTTCAAGTTCATTCAGGCTATTAATGGAGGTATCAGCTTCTGCAATTGAGTCTAGATTAACAGTAGGAATATTTTGAAATTGATCACCTGTATCTTTAATTTCTTTAGCCGCAGAAGAATCATTACTTACTGATATCTGGGGTGTCGTCAGAATAGAGGGTGTATTTGAGTTTCTATAGTACCAGTAAACTACAGCACTTAAAATCAATAAGCTCAATCCCAATATCCAGGGCCAGGCCTTCATCGACTTACCGCCGGCGGGTGTTATTGTGATATCTGCAGTACCAACTTTTGGAGGAAGGGGAATGGAAACAAGCTTCTCCTTAGAAGCAATAGGGTTTGGTGGAACAGAAATGATTTTACTCCCTTTATCCTTTTCGGGCGCAGAGGTGATGGGCTCATCTAGCTTCTCTGCCTCTTTCACAGTTGAAGGTGGATCCAAAGGAAGAGTAGTTAGTGGCTTTTCGATCGCTATCTTTTCCTTACTGCTGTCTGTGACGGGTGTTTTCTGAACAGTTTTGTCTTGGGGGGATTCCTCTTTCTTGGTATGTACATGATTCTTTTTCTTTGAATCGCCTTCTTTTCCCCATTTTACTTCACTTGAAGTCACTATAGGAACTATATCTACTACAGGCTCAGGTTTATCTTGACTAACTTCCTCTACGCGTGCCCAGATCTTACGCACTCTTTCATCCAAATCAGCCTGGTCAACTTCCTTTTCTTCCGGCAATACATCTTCCAACTCAATCGGAGCGGACTTTACAAAGGTATGATCCTGTTTTATTTTTTTACTTTCACTTTGCGGATCAAAATCAGCCGTTTTAGTTTCAACATCAGTGGATTTAACTGGAACTTCATCCTGAATGTCAGCTTGCATTCTTTCTAACAAAGACTCTTCATCCGAAACTTTCAAAGTCTCGTCAATTTTAGTGACTTCATCAGAAACAATATCTTTATCTGTTTTTTCTAAAGAATCAGGTACAGAAGTACTAGGAGTATTGATTACTCTCTCATCATCAACTTTTTTTGTGGGCACTTCAATTGCTACCGTTCCTAAAGAAAAATCTGTAATCGCCATTTTCTCCCCGGTGATATCCTCCAGCATCGTAACGAAACTAGCAAATCGGTCAAGGGGATTCTTCGCAGTCGCTGTTTGAATGACTTCGTTCATTTTAATAGAACAAGTGTCAATAAAGGGCAAAGAATCGTTCAGAATTCGCAATCTCACTTCATCTATCTCAGAATTCTGAACCTTATATGGGTCGCGACCTGTCAGTAAGCTAAACAAAGTCACGCCGAAGGAATAAATATCGGAAGATGATGTTACAGAGCCCATATGTTGGATTTGCTCCGGGCTCATATAAAGTATATCTTCTGCATCTACATTCTCAGGAAACAATTCACTCTCAAACAATGAACCTTTAAAATCACATATCTTCAGATCCCCACGAGGAGTGATAATCAGATTTGCCGGATTAATCAATCCATGAACAATCCCTTTTTTGTGTGCCTCAATAAGAGCTGGCAAAATTTTCTTGCACCACTGGATGATTTGAGATTCAGGAATACTACCAAAATTCTGGATGTATTGCTCCATATTGTATCCGTCGATATACTCCAGCATAAGCTGATAGGAGCCATCTTCGTCATTTTGGATAATTTCTATTACCTTTCGAACATTAGGATGTTGAAGTTGCTGTCCGAGCCTTCCTTCTTTCAAAAGCAAATCCTGGAAAAATTTATTTTTTTCCAATTCAGGCTTTAATACTTTCACTGCAACCTTACGATTAGAGTCCACCTCCATGCAATACACTTTGGTGTATTTGCCGGTGCCCAGTAATACAAGATTATAAGATTGATCTCTGATCAAAGCGGTTGTTCTTTTAGATTTTCAACTGATGTTTCTTCGATCAATCCTCCATTGGAGCATCGAATGATTCGACCTGGAAATTGTTCCAAGATCCTGTAATCATGCGTAGCTAAAATGACTGCGGTATCCTGATCGCATAAATTTTTAATCAATTTTATTATGACATCGGAGGTATCAGGGTCCAGGTTGCCTGTCGGTTCATCTGCTATGAGAATCTCGGGTTCATTGAGCAGAGCTCGCGCAATTGCCACTCTTTGCTGTTCACCACCAGATAATTCAAAAGTTCTTTTATGACCGATGAAAGGCAGATTGACCTGTTACAGCACTTAATCAACTCGCTTTTTGATCAAATCCTTTT
>Ga0154020_10002820_pt1 | contig 21141 bp, 16 predicted proteins | sample Klosneuvirus_201_FD_109709 | JGI IMG/M metagenome (GOLD analysis project Ga0154020, IMG submission 109709) | Active sludge microbial communities from wastewater, Klosterneuburg, Austria - Klosneuvirus_20160825_MG | ecosystem: Engineered > WWTP > Aerobic digester > Activated sludge | place... | reverse complement strand
TCGAACGCGATCTGCGCGCAGCTCTTCCAGTCCGCGGACCACAGCGCGTCGACGAAGCCCGCATCGAGGTGCGTCGACAACAGCTCGACGAGCAGTGCGCGCATCGGCGCGGGGCACGGCGCACGCTCGCCGAGCTGGCGGATCAGCGCGCGCGTGGGTTCGAGCGAAACGCCGAAGCGTCGCAAGGCAGGAGCGCGCCGCACGATGGCGGACAGGCGCCAGCGCGGATCACGGATCCGAGTGTGAGCAAGCAGGAGCGAGCCAAGCTCCGATACCAGCGTGGCATCGGGCGCTTGGTTCGCGGCAAAGACCGCAACCATGGACGCACCTCCGTCGTTGCCGTGCCGCGAGCGACACAGCGAAGTCCTTCAGGGCCGCTAGAACAGCGACGCGAGGACTAACCGACGGTGGTGCGCATGAACATGAGTGCCTCGAGCGAGCTCACTCTACAAACTCAGCGCGCTTCGAGCAACGAGAACTTCAGGGCGTGCCGAACGGCGGTGGTGGCGGCGCCGACGCATCCGCGCCCGGCGGCGGTCCCGGTGGCGGCGCGTACGGCGGCGGCGTGGTCACCGGAGCATCGGAGCGCCGGCGATCCGCGGTGTGCTCGCCGAGGCGCACGGACGCGGCGAGCTGCACGCTCGGACCGGTGCGCATGACGGAGCCGAGCACCTCTTGGTTGATCATCGCGGTGAGCGAGAACTCTTTCGAGACCGCGTACTCGATACCCGCGGCGAGCACGAGATCGATCGCGTCGTTGCCGATGACATCTTCTTCGTCGGACGTGATCACCGGGCCGATCACGGTGGTGTCTTTGGTGAACAGGTGCACCGTCGGGCGCTGCGTCGCATAGCCACCGCCGAACACGCGAAGCTGGCCGAACGTGTACGCCGGCCAGATGCCGAGACCGAACGTCGCGGTCGAGTCCATGTCGGTGGACTGGTATTGGCTCACCCCCGTCACGATGCCGGCGAAGTCGACCGTCGCGGTCGTGTACTGATCGTAGGGAACGCTCCAGCGCATGAACGTCGCGTTCACGCCGAGCGAGAAGTTCGAGCTCGGATCCGCGACGAGCGTTCCGCCGAGGATCATGCCGAAGCCGCTGACGTTGCCGTTCCGTTGCGCGGGCAGCGATTCATCGACCACTTGGTGGCCGAAGCCGCGCTCGTACACGCCGCCGATGAAGAACCGCTTCGTCGGGCGGAACACGAGCTCGCCGCGCGCTTGCGTGTCCGGTACCTCGGCACCGCTCGCGCGATTGGTGCTCTTCTCGCCCGTGACGGTCGGCAGCGCCGATGCACCGGCAGTGATTCCGACGACACCGCTCGTCGGCGCGGCCGTCGCGAACGGCACGCTCGCGCGCGGGGTCTGTCCGATGTTGACGTTACGCGACTCGATGATGCATGCGGGCGCGAGAGCCAATAGCGCGAAGAGGTGGAGTCTCACGAGGCGATCATATGAGCATCTCGGCGGAACGTGAACGCCGTGCCGGTGATTGCCGTCAGGCGAGCTGTAGGCCGCAGTCGGCACACGCACCCTCGACGAGGGGCTGCGCGCACCCACAAGCGGGACACGGCGGCTCGTCACCCTCGGAGATCGGCGCTGCGGGCAGGTCTACGCCTTCGCGGGCGAGCTGCTCGCGCCAGTCACCCTCGAGCAGGGTGGCGAGCCGGGGAAGGTCGGCCTCCTGGACCAGGAGGTGCGTCTTGGTCCCTCAACCACCGCCGCCGCCGGGCGGGCAGCCGATGTCGGCGTCGATGCCGGCCTCCCGGCACCGCTCGCGTAGCCGCTTCATGTCGGTGATCGAGCCGGCCATCGCTGCCACGAGCTGCATACCTCGACGGTACACCGCGCGAGGCGATCGGTCACGTCGTCGGTTTCGGTGGAGCGAGCCACGGGTGTTCCGTGGTCCAGCCGAGGAAGACGCGCGCGCCGCTCATCGTGAAGGCCGGCTCGTTCGACACGAGCCCCTCGGCGGCGAGCTCGAGGCCATGCATGGCGGGTGCGAAGCGAGTCCGATACCCTTCGTCGAGGCCCGAGAGCGAACGACGCGCTGCGACGAGGAAGTCCGGAACGTCGTCGACGAAGCTGAGGAAGAAGATCATCTGTCGCCAGGCGTACGCGGCGCTCTTGAGATGGATCAACACCTCGTGGAACGAGCGTGTTCTCGCGGTCAATCGGCGAAGCACGAACGCGAAGCACGCATCCGCCGCGGTGCGCAGATGCGGCGCGAGTCGATCGCGCAGCGGCAACGCCTCGAACAGCGCGGCGAGGTTGTGCGTGGTGAGGATCTGTGACTGCTCGATGATCTTCCCGTTCGCCGCGACGCCGCTGCCGATCGGCTGTGCGCGCCGCTGGCACAGCGCGGCGAAATCGTCGGCGAGCGCGACGCCACCTGGGTTCGCCGCGGAGGCGCGCAGCTTCAACAGCTCGCGCGTATCGATCGCGTAGTAGCGGACGTACAGCGAATTCGCGAGGACGCGCGCGGTCGCATGCGCGGCGCGGATCCACTTGGCCGTGAACGAGCCCATGAAGATGTCCGCCGCGAGCTCCTCGACGAGCGGCACCTCGAGGTTCGCTTCGCCGACGAGCGCGTGCAGCTCGGTAACCAGCTTGTTGGGTGTGATCGTTTGGGGGAAGGCGCGGATCACGAGGCCCGCCGTCGCCGCGACGGTCTCGCGCGCTGTCGCGATGACCGCGGGAGTCGGCGTTGTGTTGCGCGTGAGATCGAGGGCGCTCACCCACGGCAGATCGCGGAAGCGGACCTGCGCGGCGAAGTTCAGGAGCAGCAAGCTACGACGACGACGGAACGCGGTGTACAGGCTCGCGTAGAGCCGGCGCACGGACGGATCGTCGAACGTTCCTGCGCGAACGCGCGACGTGATCTGCGGCAACACGATCGCGACGGTCTCTCCCGAGCGGATCACGCCGCGATCGACGAGCTGCTCGAGCGATGCGTCCCAGCTGCGCGCGAGCTTGGGCTCGAAGTACGCGGGCATCGCGGTGCCGGCAATCGCTCGCCCACTCGCCTCGTCGGAGGTGACGGGCCGCATCGCCGCGTCGAGGTCGATGCCACCGTCGGGCTCCAAGTCGAACAAGCGGTCGACGAGAATGCTCCGCAGATCCGCGTGCAGTGGCGCGCGCACCGAGGCGCTGTCATCGACGCGCGCGGGTGAGCTCGCGCGCTGATGGACCAGGCGGCGCACGTCGCCGAGCTCGACCGTCGTGAGTCGCTCGAAGCGCGCGAGTCGTGCGATCAGCGTGCTCGTCGTGCGTGCTCGCGACGTGGTGGGAGCGCCCGCCGTGGCGAGGTCGGCACGGAGCTCGGCGAGTCGCTCCGGCGACATCCCGCCTGCGATCGCCTCGCGGGCGAGAACGATCGCGCGATCGAACAACGGTCGCCACACGGTAACGGCAGCATGCTGCGTCTCGACGCGCTCCTGGCGCCGAGGGGTGGCGATGCTGGCGAGCGTCTTGCTCGCATCCTGAAGGCGAACCGTGTCGCGCTCGTCGAGCGCGGTCTCGGCGAGCCGCGGAAAGAAGCGCATCGTGTCGAACCACGGCCCGATCGTCTCCATCAGCGTGCTCGCTCGTTCGACGTGACCGCGCGCGCGCAGCCACGCGATCGCGAGCAGCGCACCCTGCTCGGGAACATCGATCCGATACGTGCCGGCCTCGAGTCGATCGAGCGTCTCCGTGGAGGTCGAGAAGTGCAGATTGAGCGCGTGCAGCGACGGTGGGATGCCGAGGCTGGCTGCGAGTGCGGTCTCGTCGGGGTGCAGCGGCCCTCCCGCTACAAAACCGCCGGTCGCGAAGCCTCCGGTAACCACCTCGAGCGTGGCCCAGGTGGGGGCGTGCGTCGGCCTGCGCGACCCGACCGCGATCGTCCCCGCCTTCATGCCGTCGACCACCGCCTGCCACTTCGCGATCTTCTCGGCATGGCCCGAGGCGATCGCGCGTGCGAGCTGACTCCACGCGTATCCGATGTTCACTTCCACGGGCCTGGAGGCGTGACTTGCACACGCGCCCTTCCGGTAACAAGCCGGACGCTCTGCTGCTGAGCTACTCCAGGACGATCAAGGTTGCTTCTCGACGAAGCTGAGCAGATCCGAGTCTGCGGCATCGACGAGTGTCTCGGTGCTCGTCGCGATATTCGTGCCTTCACGCGCGAACACGAGGATCGGAATCTCGTCGAGCTCCGACGACGAGCGCAGGTCCCGGACGACATCGTTGACACCGTCGGACTTGAGGTCGAGCAGGATCGCACGCGGCCGCAGAGCGCGAGCGAGGCGCGAGATCTGGACGAGCGCGCGCGTCATCGACACGACCGTGTAGCCCCGCGCGGACAGCAGCAGGTCGAGCTGCTGCAAGCGCCCGCGATCGTGCTCGACGATCAGCACCACGCCGCGCTCTTGCTCGGTCGCCGACACCGGTGGCACCGACACGAACGGCAGCGGCTGGCTGATCGATTTGTTCGCATCGCGCGACCGATAGACGGCGAGCGCGACCTTGTTCAGTAGCTCGTCGACATTGAAGGGCTTCTCGACGACCTCGGAGGCACCGAGCGTCTGGAGGTTCACGTTGAGACCGTGGACCGCGGTCATGATGAGCACCGGGACGTGCTCGTAGATCGGGTTCCCGCGCAGCACTTGCAGGAACTGGCGGCCGTTCATGCCGGGCATCATGAGATCGAGGAGGATCGCGTCGGGCCGCGCGGCGGTGACGCGCTCCAGGGCGCTCTCGCCATCGACCGCGAGATCGACGACGTACCCTTCCTCGGTGAGCACTTGCCCGAGTGTCTCCCTCACCATCGGCTCGTCGTCGACGACGAGCACCCGCCCTTCCTTCGAGTTCGGTCTCATGCGCTGTTGTGCGCGCAGCCTAGCATGTACCATCGAGTGCAATGTCGGAGGCGGCAACACCGCTGGCGTATGCCTACGAGGGCCTCCGTCCGAAGATCCTCCAACGGCTGTTGGATCTGCGCGGCACGCTCGATCCGTCGCTGGCACGCCTCGACGATTTGACCGCACGCGCTCAGATCAACGCGGTGCTCGAGCACCTCGGAAACTTCATCGCGACGGGCGACGTCGGGTTGCATCGCGCGTTCCTGCACACGTTCCTCGCGATGCGCGCGGCGGAAGCGCAGAGTCCCGCGAGCGTGCTCACCATGTTGGTCGCGATCGGTGACACCGCCGCGCAGGTCGCGCAGGACGAGGGCGCCGGGACGTCGGCGGGATCCGAGCTCACGTTGCTCCTTACTCGCGTGACCGCGAGCACCGCACGCGTCGTCAACGATCTCCTCGCTGACGAACTGGTGTCGCGCATCGAACAATGGGGGCAGCTCCAGCAACGCGAGAGAGAAGGCTGACGTGGCGACGTCGTTTGCCGTGCCGACGGGCATTCGCATCGCCGGCGACACCAACGTCGGCAAGGTCCGCACGACGAACGAAGACTCGATGATCGTCGACGTCGAGCGCGGCCTGTTCGTCGTGCTCGACGGCATGGGCGGCGCGAACGCCGGCGACGTGGCGTCGCAGACGGCGCGCGACGCGATCCTCGAGTTCGTCGCGCACCGCCGCGGCACGGTCGATCCGAAAACGCTGCTCGTGCAGGCGATCCAATCGGGCTCGGCGGCGGTGTTCGGCGCCGCGCAAGCGCACCGCGAACGCCACGGCATGGGCACCACGTGCGTCGCTGCGCTCCTCGTGGATACGACCCGGATCGTCATCGGTCACGTCGGTGACAGCCGTGCGTATCTCCTGCGCGGTGGCCGACTGCACGCGCTGACCAAGGACCACACGATCGTCGAGGAGCTCGTCGAGCGCGGGCTGCTCCCTCCCGAAGATGCCGAGCGGCATCCATACAAGAACGTGCTGTCGCGCAACCTCGGAGCGCAGCCCGAGACCCGCGTCGATATCACCGAGGTGATTCTCGAGGCTGGTGATCGCGTGCTCCTGTGCTCCGACGGTCTGTACGGATACGCCGCGACCGACGCGATCCAGTACATCCTCGGATCCGGCGACGCGCCCGAGCACGTCACGCGCGATCTCATCGAGCTCGCGATGCGCGGCGGCGGTGGCGACAACGTCACCACGATCGTCATCGAGACCCCACAGCCCGTCGTCAGCTCGACGATGATCGTGCGCACCAACGGCGCGATCGCGTGGTGGCAACGCCGGCAACTGTTCTTGCAACTTTGCAAAGACGGTGGACTCACGCGCAATCCGATCGTGAGCGGCCTTCCGCCCGCCGAAGCCCTCGAGCTGGTCGGCCTGTCGGTGTGTCAGGCGATCTTTCACGATCTCGAGAAGTCGACGGGCGTGAACGTGTGGACGTTCGCGCAGAACCTTGCCGGAGGTTGGTTCGAGCGCGGCGGCGAGTGGAGCGCCCTGCGCAACCTGATGGACACCATCGCGAATGCGTCGCGCGGCGTCGTCGACGAGCTGCGATCGCTCGATGCCCAGCTCGGCTTCTTGCTCGACATCGCCGTGAGCCGTGCGCTCGTCGTCGCGGAGCTCGCGCTTGGAGGTCTGCTCGCCGAGCGTCTGCGCCAAGTCGATGCCGAGCTGATCACGCTGCACACGGCGCGACAGGAAACGGTCATCGACGCCGATCTCGATGCGATGCTCGACGCCGGCCTCGATACCGATCGCGAAAAGTTCGTCGATCGCCCGACGATTCCGTTCCTGCGAGCGGATCGCGCGACGACCGGCTCGACGGAATCCGAGGAGGTCCTCGATGCGATCGAGAAGACGATCACCGTCGCGCGCGCCCGCACGGCTCCGCGCGCCGAATCCGTGAAGCACGTACTATCGGCGCTCGAAGCGATCGCGACCGATACGAGTGGCAACTTCGCCACGGCCGCACTCGCCGCACGCGACCTCTACGGCGTTCGCTCTGTCGACGAAGCCGGCATCATGCCGCTGTTCGACGCGCTCGACCAGGCGCGCATCCTCACGGCATCGAGCGTCCAGCAGATCCAGGCGACCGAGGCCACGCGTGCGCGCGTGTTGACGGTGATCAGCCGCGCACATCAGCGGCTCGTGAGTGCGACGACGGGTCTCGTGCTCGAAGCCGCCGCACCATTCGGCGACAAGCTCCGCGAGGCGCAGGTACAAACAGCCGAGCTCCGCGACAAGGTCGCGCGCGCCGAGCGAAAGCGCGCCGAGCTCGAGCGCCAGTTCGCACACAACGCCGATCACAGCCTGCCGTGGGGATCCCGCGGCACGACGGAGTGGTGACGATGTCAGAAGCCGACATGCACGATGCCGTCAACGTCCTGCGCGACGAGGTCCTCGACACCGTCGAGCACGGCGATCGCGACCCGCCCGGCGCGGAGGTGTTCGACGCGATCCTGCGGGCGCTCGCTCTCGGGGGAGAATCCGTCCCCGGTCTCGATCTCCAGCTCCACGACGCGGTGGCGCGGCGCCTCGCGTGGGGCGAGAGCGAAGAGACCGTGCTCTCGGATGCAGAGCTCGTCTTCGATCGCCTGATGGTCGCTGCCGAGCGCGCGTTTCGCGATCACGCGGATCGCATGGTCGTCGTCGAAGCCGCCACCCTCGTCGCGGTCACCGTCGCGCGCGTGGTCTCGCTCGCCGCCGTCGGTCGCGCATCGCACGATCGCGCGGCGCGCATGCGCGAAGAGATGGCGCAACGACAGCTCAAGGAAGTCCTCGAGAAGCAGAAGGCGACGATCGCGAAGCTCGAGAGCGATCTGCGCGGCTACGACTGACTACTGCGGCGGCACGTACGGCGTGTTGTACCGGCCGGTCGCGACCGCATTGTCGACCTCGGGCAGCAGCTCCGCGCGACCGCGGATGACCTGGCTCTCGAGCTCGCCCTTGAACAAGTAGATCCGCAAGAAGCCGACACCCGCGATCACGCCGAACACGACGGGGAGATAGCGACCCGCCGTGAGCGCGACCACCGTCCCCGCGAGCGCCGCGGTCGCCGCGAGCTTGCACTTCATCAGCACGGCATCGAACTTGGCGACCATGCCTTTGCCCGTCGCTTCGTACGTGGGGAGCGTCGCCTGCTGGATCATCTTCAGCTCGAGCGGGCCCATCTGACCGCCGACCTTGAGTGCGGCAATGACCGGCGCCGCGATGGTGCCCTCCGCTTTCTTTGCCATCACGATCAGCTGGTAGGGATTTGTCCGCAGGAAGTTGATCAGCATGATCTTCTGCGACGGATAGCTGAGGCTCGACGAGTACGTCTTCACCACCGCCAGACCGATCACGACCGCGCCCGCCGCGGTGAGGATGTAGGACGCGATCAGCTTGAGGTTCGCGAGTGGATCGGCCGGCTTCTCGGCCTCGACGATGAGATCGCCGTTCTCGTCGATCTCCGCGTACGCAGGTTGCTGCGTCGCGCAGAGGAGTGCGAACCCTAGGACCAACCCCGCAAATAACGGTCGTTTCATGACGGCTTTCCCACCTGAGGAATGTCAGCAGTGATCGCGTCGAGCAAGGCCTCGAGGCCATCATCGCGCTGGACGAAGCGATGTACGAGATCGGAGTCGCCGCGGCCCGAGCCACGAACGATGCGACGCGCCGTTGGCTGCGCGCGGCGGATGCTTTCCATGATCGGCGCCACGCGGGGATCGCCCGCATCGAGCTCCGCGATCACCGCGTCGAGATCGATCTTGTGACTGATCACCTCCTCGACACTGTCATCATCGGCCGCGAAGAGCACGTCCCAACCGCTGGTGACATACAGCGCCATCGCGCCGCGCTGCCGATGTTCGTCTCCGACCACGAGCACGCGGAGCCGCTTGCCGGACTTCTCGGTCAACCCGGGCGATGATTGCCGTGCGGCGGTCGCGACGATCGTGGCCCACTCCTCCGGCGGCTCGATCAGCAGGATCCCCAGGGTCCAGCTCGGCGATGTCGCCTCGCGCACCACGTCGCCGATCACCTCGAGCGCGGTCCCGGTCTGCGGCTCGAACAGCGAGACGCTGATCCGAGTTCCGAGCGGAAACCACGCGGCCGTGTCGAGGCACAGCCCGACTTCGGAGACGTCCTTCGTGCGGCAGACGGCCGTCTCGCCGCCGAGCAGAGGCTGAGCCTTCGCGGCGACGTCCAAGCGATACCGTGGAGCACGGCGAGACAATGAATGCATCTTGCCACGCCGTGAACGGGGTTTGGGGCGGTACGGGACGCCACAAGCGGCGTGTAGGTCGCTGAATGACAGGCTCGTTCAGGCGCGCCGGATTGACCGCTGTCGACCCACGCGCCACGCTGCGACGCATGAAGTCCTTCGCGGGCGTGTTGGTTCTCGCGCTACTCGCGAGCGTCCGTGTGGCGCACGCCGACGACGGTCTCAAACCGATCACGATCATCGCCCCCGGCGAGCGAACCACGAGCAACAAGCTCGTCCTCGGCGGCATCGCCGGCGCGGGTCTGGTCGCGGGTGCGGTCGGGTTCTACTTCCATCTCGATTCTCGCTCGGCGAGCGACGAGGTCGGCACCGACGTCTTCACCGGCACCGCGTGGACACCCGCGCATCAGGATCTCGTGGACCGCGCGGACAGCTCGCGGACCGCGGCGATCGCGATGTACAGCATCGGGAGCGCGTGCCTGATCGGCGCGGTCGTCTACTGGATCGTCACCGACCCACCCGACGAGACGATCGTCATCCGTCCGCGAACCGCGCAGCCGACGATCGCGCCAACGCCCGGCGGTGCCGTCCTCGGCGGAACGTGGAGCTTCTGATGCGCTACGCCGTGATCGCTCTCGCCCTCGCCGCCTGCTCGCCCGAGATCACACCGGGCACGTACCTGTGCGGTGACGAGGAGCTGTGTCCGGAAGGTCAAGCGTGCGACGGTGTGACGAACACGTGCGAGCTCGCGAGCGCCGCGCGTCCATTCGAGTGTGGCGACGAGATCGACGAGGTCGAGCCGAACGACGCATTCCAGAGCGCGCAAGCGGTCGGCGATCTCCAGTGCGTGTCTCGCGTCGCCGAGATGCACGGATGCACGCGCAAGGACGGGAGCCCCGAGGATTGGTTCTCGTTCGCGGTCCCGGGCTGCACGTCGACGGTTCGCACGACGGCGCGCATCGCGTTTCCGCTCGCGTACGAGCCGCTCGTCGTGGAGCTCCGCGACGCGAACGGCGGCGTGAAGGCGACCGCCGAGATCTGCTCGTCCGACGACAAACGCGATGGCGACACCGAGCTCTGCCTCGACGTGGCGGTGACGCCAAACGCGCAGTACGCGCTCCGCGTCGCGGGTGCGGGCAGCGCCGATTGCGATGGTGCGTGCGCATACAACCGCTACACGCTGACCATGCAGCTCGTCTCGCCCTAGCGAAGATGGGTTAGCCTCCGCTCGGGTGACCGGGCTCTCGTGGAACTGGCTCGCAGCGCCGTACTTCGCGTGCGCGCTGATGATGCTTGCCTCCGTGATCGCGGCCGGGCTCCTGCGCGGTGATCGTGTGATGCGCCTCGGAGTGATCGGCATGGGCACCACTGCGTTGCCGTGGGCCGTGTGCTCCGGGCTCGCCGCGTGCACCCAGGATCCGGACGTGGCGACGCGCCTTCTGCGTCTCGGTCAGGCGCCGATCGCGCTCGTCGGACCGAACTTCATGCTGGTGCTCCTCGGCGTGAGCGGTCAGCTCGAGAAGCATCGCTGGCTCGCGCGGATCTCCGGCCTCGTCGGCGTCATCCTCCTCGGGCTGTGCTGGGCCACCGACTGGATCGTCCCCGGCGTGCGGCTGCTCGACTCCGGCATCTACTACCCGGTCGCCGGCCCGCTCACCGATCTGCACTACTCGCAGCTCGTGATCTGGCTCGTGATCGGCGCGTTCACGATCCGCAAAGCGACATCGACGGGCGAGAGGCGCCGACTCATCCGGCTCGTCGTCGGCATCGTCGCGCTCGCCGGCATCGGGTCGATCGACACGCTGCTGATCCACGACGTGTGGGGCAGCTTTCCGATCGCGTGGCTTCCCGTATTCGTCGCGACGACGGTGATGTTCTACCTCGTGGTGCGAACCGACCTGCTGCGTCCGCAGGGCGTGGATCGCGCCGCGATCGTCGAGCTCGTCGGGTTCACGGTCGCGACGATCGTCGTGGGCATCGTCTCGTGGCTCGTCGAAGGTGCGGCTCCCGTCATCATGGCCTCCGCCGCGAGCATCGTCTGGATCATCACGCTCGGCGCGACCTGGGGCGTCGCACGTACGACGCCGACGCGCGAGGTGGTGGGCGAGCGAGCGCTCGCGCAGTTTGTCGCGGGTCTGTCCGACCTCGAGGACGAGAAGATGATCGGCGAACGAATGGCGGCGCTGTGGAAGCCGTTCGCGATCGAAGCCACCGCCACGTGGCGCGTCGACGGAGATCACCTGATCGACACGCAGACCAACGCGACCTGGGCGATCGACAAGGACGTCACGGCGTGGCTCGTGGAGCACGCGCAATCGTTCTCGACATCGGAGCTCGCGACGATGCGACTCGGCGCGATCCGCGCGAAGCTCGAAGCGTTCGTCACCGCACACGCGGTCAGCTCGAACGTGTCGTTGCTCGTTCCGCTCGTCGATCGCGGGGTTCTCGTCGGTCTCGTCGAAGCGCACCACGCCGATGCGCTGCGCGAGGACGAACGCCAGCTCGTCGCGGAGTCCGCGCGCGCCGCGGCCCGCGCCATCACGTACGCCTCGCTCGCACGCGCTGCAGCTCGTGAAGGCGCCACCGCGCGCGAGGTCGAGCTCGCGGAAGCGCTGCGCCTCCAGGCGTCCGCGAGCCGCGACGACGAGCTCGGGCGGTGGACCGTCGCCGCCGAGTACCGCACGGCACCGCGCACCACCGGTGCGGGTTGGTCCGCGTCGCTGCTCTCGGACGGTCGCCTCGCGGTACTGGTCACCGAAGCGCAAGCGCACGGGGTCGCGGCCGCGCTCGCCACCGCGGCGCTCACCGGTGCGTTTGCGGCGGCGACGGTCGGCTCCAAGCCGCTCGAGCTCGACGAGCTGCTCACGTCGCTTCGCGCATCCGCGGAAGGTGTGATGCGCGGCGGCGAGCCGATCGCAGCGTTCATCGCGCTCGTCGACGGTGATCGCCAACGCGTCACGTGGGCCACGGCGGGCCACCCGGGCGCATTCGTCGTCGGTCCGGTCGCGTATGACCTCGCGAAGTTTCCCCTCGGATCGACGAGTGGCCCGCGTCCGAAGACGATCGCTCTCGGCGGTGGCGGTTCGTCGCTCGGTGCATCGCTCGTCACGGCCACGCGCGGCGAGACTGCCTTGCCCCACGATTCGCTGTTGGTGATCGCATCGACGGCCGTGCGCGGCGACGACGAGGCGCGGTTCGAGACCTCGCTGCGCGATCAGGCGCCCGCCGGTCCGCGCCTCGCGCAGCTCCTCGTCGAGGCGGCGGTGAAGCGCGGTGATTCCGCCGAGGACTTGCTCGCGGTGGTCGTTCGCCAGCGTCCGGATCGCCGCAGCGAACCCGTGCTGATGGCGACGCCCGAGCCCGCTTAGGCTCCGCGAACGATGCGATCGCGACCGAGCCGCTTCGCTTCGTACAACCGCGCGTCGGCCTTCGCGAGCAGATCGAGGCTCGTCGCACCGTCGGGTCCGAGCTCCGCGAGCCCCGCGCTGAACGTGTAGCGCGGCAACTCGCTCGGCTCGCGTTCGTGGAGGCCCGTGCGCAGCGCTTCGAACACGCGCAGCGCGGCATCGATGTTCGCGCCCCGCAGCACGACGAGGAACTCCTCGCCGCCATAGCGTCCGCAGTAGTCGGTAGCGCGAAAGCGCGCGAGCAGGTGCTTCGCGAAGTCGCGCAGCACCGCATCTCCGACGAGATGACCGAACTCGTCGTTCACCTTCTTGAAGTAGTCGATGTCGACCATGCCGACCGCGAGCCGCTCCTCGGCAACGCTCGCACGGGTCACGGCATCGGCGAGCAACTCGAGCACGTGGCGGCGATTGAACAAGTTCGTGAGCCCGTCGCGGATCGCGAGGTCGCGCATCTTCGCTTCGGACGCACGCAGCGCGGTCTCCTGGCGGCGCTGCACGGTGATGTCTCGGAACGACCACACGCGGCCCACGACCTGCTTGCCCATCATCTGCGGACGCGACGAGCGCTCGAACACGCGGCCATCGTCGAGCTCGAGCACGTCGATCGTCTCGCCGCTCTCACCCGCGAACGCTTCGTTCGCCGCGCCGATCATTCCGGACAGCGACGTCTTGCTCGCGATGTAGTTGCGCACGCCCTCGAAGGAGCGCATCGACTTCGCGTCGAGCTGCCACAGATCGAGGAATCGCTGGTTGAACGCGAGTACGCGCGTGTCGTCGGACGCGAGGATGCCTTCGCCCGTCGACTCGAGCGTCGCGGCGAGCAGCGCTTCGCGCATCGCGCGGTTCTTCAGCTCGAGCGTCAGCGACGCGAGCGACGCGAGAAACGCAGCGTCCTTGCGCTCGCCGAGCCCCCACGGGCGCGCGGGGCCGATGTGCTCGTGACACAGCACCCCGACGAGGCGCAGGCCCGTGCGGATCGGCGCGTCGAGCAGCGCGCCGATCCCGAGCGGCGCGAGATAGTTCGTGGAGAACTCCGACGTACGCGGATCGGTGTGCGCGTCGTCGGCGGCGATCGTCTCCTCTTCGAGCATCGCGGCGAAGTAGTTCGGATAGTCCTTCGCGCGCAGCACGACACCGCCCGAGTGCCGGTTCTCGGCGACCTCGAACATGTCCACGCAGGTCAGATCCTGATGATCCTCGCCGAGGAGCCACACGCTCGCGCGCGCCGTGTTGAGCGCTCGCGCCGCGGTCTCCGTGATCGCGCGGATCGCGCCGTCCTGATCTCCTTCGTATCGCTTCCAGATGCGCGCGAGCTCCGCGATCGCATCCTGTGACTGCATCTCCGTCGACGCGGTCACTTCCGGATCCGCGCTTTGTGGGGATACAGCACGATCTCGATGCGGCGGTTGAGCGCCTTGTTCGACTTCGATACCGGGCGGTACTGACCGAACGCGAGCGCGGCGAGGCGCGTGGGATCGAGCTTCGCGGTGTCCTGCAGGTAGTGAACGACGGTGAGCGCGCGCGCGGCCGACAGCTCCCAGTTCGTCGCGAACTTCGGCCCCTGCTCCTCGGGTGCGGGCTTGCCCTTCGCCGGCTTCGCGGGCTTCTTCGGCGGTGGCGGCACGTAGATCGGCGTGTCGTCGGTGTGGCCTTGCACCCAGATCTGTTTGTCCGACAGCTCGGCGAGCGCCTTCGCGACCTTCGACAGCACGGCCTTGCCGCGATCGGTGAGCTGATCGTCACCGAGCTTGAACAGCACCTTGTCGACGAGCTGCAGCGTGATCTCTTCGCCATCGGCGGACACCGAGCCGGCCTTGTCGACGGCGGTCTTCAGCTTCGCCATCTCCTTGTCGCTCGCGGCGACCTTGTCGGCGATCTGCGCTTTCTCTTTCTTCGCCGACTCGAGCTCTTTCTCGACGACCTTCTTCGACTCGGCGGTCGTGTCGAGCTCCTTCGCCAGCGTGTCCGCGCGCTCCTTCTGGATGCTCGCGGCCTTCGTCGCTTCGGTCGACGTCTTCTCGAGCTTTGCGACGCGCGCGTCCGGTGCGAGCTTCGGCCGGAGCACGAACCCGAGCGCGGTCCCGGCGACCAATCCGCCTGCGAGCAGCGCCGCGTAGGTCTTGTTCATCCCGCCGCCGGGTGCACCCGGCATCCTCGGCTCGCTCTGGCGCTTCGGCACGGGGAGCTTCTGCCGGTCGTTCAGAATGATGCCGGTATCGGTCGGCTCTCCCTTCGACGAACGGGCCACGGGACCATGCTAACTCATTCGTCGCCCATCGCTGCACCACCGCCACGCGGATCTGCCGCGCCCTCCCATCCGTTCGCGGTGCGCACGATCGCGTTGGCTGCGCCGAACTCGCGAGCACTCGGGCGCCAATCGAGCTTGTAGCCCGCCTTCTCGAGCTCGCCGGCCGCTTCCTTCGTCAACGACTTCGGCTCGACGAACACCACGTCGGGCAAGTGCTGATGATGAAACCGCGGGAGTGCAACGGCCGCATCGGCGGGCCGCCCGAAATCGATCACGTTCGACATCGTCTGCCACACCGCCGAAATGATGCGAGGTCCGCCCTGTGCACCGACCACCATCACGAGCTCGCCCTTGTCGTTCTCGACGAACGTCGGCGACATCGACGACAGCATTCGCTTGCCGGGCTCGATCTTGTTCTTCGCCGATTGCACGAGACCGAACACGTTCGGTGACCCGGGCTTTGTCGCGAAGTCATCCATCTCGTTGTTCATGAGAAAGCCCTGGATCGTCACGCCGCTTCCCCACGCCGTGTTCAGCGTCGTGGTGAGCGCGACGGCCATGCCATTTCCATCGACGACGCTGAGGTTCGTGGTGTGCGAACCCTCGGCGATCGGCTTGATGTCGGAGCTCGCCGTCGCGCCGGCCCCGATCGACTTCGCCATCGCATCGAGCTCCGTCGGCGACAGAAGCTTCGCGATCGGCATGTCCTTCACGAAGTCCGGATCGCCCATCACCTCGTTGCGCGCTGCGAACGCGCGCCTCCACGCTTCGACGACCCAGTGCGTGTGCTCCACGCCGTGCCACGCGAGCTTTCCGAGCTGCGTGCCGCGCAACATGCCCGCGGTCATCGCGAGCACGATGCCTCCCGACGACGGTGGCGGCATCGACACGACCGTGTGCCCGCGATAGGTGAACCGCAACGGATCGCGCCACACTGGCTTGTACGCGGCGAGATCCGCTTCGGTGATCGTGCCGCTATTCGCTTTCATCGCATCCGCGATCGCCTTCGCCGTCGGTCCTTTGTAGAACCCATCGGGTCCCTGATCGCGAATGCGCTCGAGCACCGCGGCGAGCTTCGGAATCGCGACGAGCTGGCCCTCGGTCACCGCCACCTGCGCCGGCAACCAGATCTTCGCCGTGTCCGGAAACTGCAGCAGCAACGTCGATCGCATCTGGATCGACTGCGCGGTCCCCGCATCGATCTTGAAGCCATCACGCGCGAGGCGAATCGCCGGCTGCACGAGCTCGGCCCACGACTTCTTGCCGAGCTTCTTGTGCAGCTCGTACAAGCCCGCCACGGATCCCGGCGTCCCCGAAGCGCGCCACCCGACGAGCGAGTCCTTCGACGGGTTGCCCTTGTCGTCGAGGTACATCGTCTCGGTCGCTGCCGCGGGTGCGGTCTCGCGAAAGTCCAACGCGAGCGCTTTGCCGGCGGTCACGCGCACCACGGCGAATCCACCGCCGCCGATGTTGCCCGCCGCCGGATGCACCACCGCGAGGGCGAACGCCGTCGCGACCGCCGCATCGACGGCGTTCCCACCGCCCGCGAGGATCTGGCGGCCGACGTTCGTCGCGTCGACAGCTTCGCTGACGACCATGTACGTCTTGCTCTTGGCCGCGACCGCGGGATCCACGTTCGTCGGATCGCCCTCGCGATAGATCGGCGCGACCACCGCGGCGTCCGCAGGTGTGCTCGCACCGGCATCGCGCGCGACAACGACCGGCGGTCCTTCACCGGGTTTTGGCGGCGGAGGCGACTCTCGCTTGCACGTAGCGAGGACGAGCGCGAGCACGGCGAATCGGCGAGTCATCGAGCGCATCCTATGCCGACCTGGCCGCGACACGGATGTCGCGTCCTTCCGGATCGCCGCGATCTCGCGGACGAGTCGACGATCGCTAGATCGGCCCCAAGTCGTGTGCACGCCTCGCGAATTCGGGCGCCGCGACACGTGGCACTGTCGTTGCGTAGAGGGAGCCCATGAAGCGCTTCGCAACTCTCTCGATTCTGGTCCTCGGCGCGTGCGCCGACATGGGCGCTGCCTCGGAGGGCAATCCCAATGGTGGCGGCGGCAACGTCAGCTTCGGCGGCGCCCAGGACATGGGTCAGTTCCGCGCGATGCTCGAACGCGGCGAGGTGCCCGGTCCGGACACGCTCGACGCGAACGGGTTCTTCAACGAGCACTTCAACGCGGTCCCGCCGAACACGTGCAGCGGCGAGCTGTGCCTGACGCCCGGCATCTCGATCGGCCGCGATTGGCTCACCGGCAAGCACCAAGCGACGCTGCAAATCGCGGTGACCACACCGCGCGATCCATCGGAGTTCCCGCGCCTGCCGATGAACCTCGTGGTCGTCGTCGATCACTCGGGCTCGATGGCGTCGGACTCGCGCTTGGTCAAGGTGAAGACCGGTCTGCACACGCTCGTCGACAACATCGACGAAGGCGACCGCATCTCGATCATCTCGTTCGACGACGTCGTCACGATCGATGCACCGTTCAGCGACACGCTCGATCGCGCGAAGCTCCACACCGCGATCGATGGCCTGCAGCCCCGTGGCGGCACCAACATCTACGAAGGTCTGCGCCAGGGCTTCACGATGCTCGGCGAGTATCCGGAGAGCGTTCGCCAAAACCGCGTCATCTTCTTGAGCGATGGTCTCGCCACCGTCGGTGACACGTCGCAGGCGAACATCCTGGCGCTCGCGCGCGATTGGATCCGCCGCGGCATCGGCCTGACGACGATCGGCGTCGGCAACGACTTCGACGTCCAGCTCATGCGCGGCCTGGCGGAGAACGGCGCCGGCAACTACTACTTCCTCGAGGACGCCGCCGCTGCGGGCGAGGTGTTCACCGAGGAGCTCGACTTCTTCATGACGCCCCTCGCGCTCGACATCAACATCGAGGCAATCGCGGGCAGCGGCTGGACGCTCGGTGAAGTCGTGGGCTCGCGCATCTGGACCGCGGGCTCCACGCGCGGATCGATGACGATTCCCGCCGCGTTCGTCGCGAGCCGCACGTCGCAGGAGCCGGGCGAAGGTCGCCGCGGTGGTGGCAGCATGATCTTCATCCACCTCGAGCCGACGGCGGATGCGGATACGAAGATCGCCGACCTGCGCCTCAGCTATCGCGCGCCGGGCACGACCGAGACGATCACGCAGACCGTCGCGCTCGACTACGCGGCCGATCCGCTGGAGACGCCCGACGATCCGTACCTCTCGGGCGCCGAGATGGCGGAGCGCTTCGCGATGTACAACCTGTTCCTCGGCTTCCGCGCGGCGACGAACACGTACGACGGTAGCTGCGCGGCGGCGGCTCTCCTCGCGACGCGCGCGAATGCGGCGGCGTGGGCCGAGCGGCACGCGGATCCGGACATCGACGCGGACCTCGTCCTGCTCGATCAGTTCGTGACGAACCTGCGCAACCACGGCGCGACGAGCGAGCGCGAGCTGGCCACGTGCCCGTCGGCGAACGATCCGTACGGCGACCCCGGTTACGACCCGTACTACGGCGACGAAAACGGTTACCGCCACGGCTGCATGTCGGCGAGCAAGGGTGGCTCGGGCTGGCTCCTCCTCGTCGCTGCGACACTGTTCGTCGCACGCCGACGCCGTCCTCGCGCGGCGCGGCGCTCGTAACGGGTGCTATACCCGCAGCGTGTTCGACGCTGCCATCTACGCCGCTCGTCGCGACGCCGTCATGCAGGCGATCGGGCCCACCGGGGTCCTGGTCGTTCGCTCCCTCCCGGAGCGACTGCGCAACGGCGACGCGATGTTTCCGTTTCGGCAACACTCCGACCTCGTCTATCTGACCGGCTTCGTCGAGCCGAACACGACGCTCGTGCTGCGGCCGGGCGCGGAGACCGAGCGCGTCGTGATGTTCGTGCGCCCTCGCGATCCGGAGATGGAGACGTGGGACGGTCGCCGCGCGGGACTCGAGGGTGCAAAAGACCGCTTCGGCGCGGACGCCGCGTATCCCGTCGCCGAGCTACCGCAGAAGTTGTGGGAGCTCGTCGCGAACCACGAAGAGCTGCACTACGCGCTCGGCCTCGACAGCGAGATGGATCTCCTCGTCGGGTCCGCGATCGCGCGGCTGCGCAAGACCGAGAAGAAGGGCAAGCGGCCGCCGCGCGCGGTCGTCGATCCACGCGGCGCGCTGCACGAGCTGCGCTTGCACAAGCGTCCCGAGGAGCTCGCCGCGCTGCGCACCGCCTCGAAGATCACCGCGGACGCTCACGTCGCCGCGATGAAGGCGGGCAAGCCCGGCTCCAACGAGTACGAGCTCGAGGCGATCATCAACTACACGTTCCGGCGTGCGGGCGGCGGTGGCCCCGGCTACGCGACGATCGTCGGCAGCGGCGCGAACGCGACGATCCTGCACTACATCGAGAACGAGCGCGCGATCGCCGACGGTGACCTCGTGCTGGTCGACGCTGGGTGCGAATACGATCACTACACGGCCGACATCACGCGCACGTGGCCCGCGAACGGCACGTTCTCGCCGGCGCAGCGCAGGGTCTACGAGATCGTCCTCGCCACGCAAAAGGCCGCGATCGACCTGGCCAAGCCCGGCGCGACGATCGACGAGATCCACGACTTCTGCGTGCGCTCGTTGACCGCCGGCATGATCGAGCTCGGCCTCCTCGCCGGCACGGTGGACGAGCGCATCGCCGACAACGCGTATCGCAAGTTCTACATGCACGGCACGTCGCACTGGCTCGGCCTCGACGTGCACGATGTCGGTGCGTACACGCGCGATGGCAAGGCGCGCCCGCTCGCGGCAGGCATGGTGATCACGGTCGAGCCCGGCATCTACGTCGCGTTCGATGCTCCCGATGTTCCGGATGCGCTGCGCGGGATCGGCGTGCGCATCGAAGATGATGTCGCGATCACCGCGTCGGGTAACGAGGTCCTCACGGCGAGCTGTCCCAAGGAGATCGCGCAGCTCGAAGAGCTCTGTCGCCGCTGATCTGCTGCCGCCGAGACCTGGCGACTCGATCGGTCTGGGGGATAAGTCTCCGAGCGACTGAAACCTCTCCCATGGAGAGCCGCGCATCTGCGCGATTTCTCGTCGATGCACACGATGTGTAGTCGATGTGTCGTCGCGCGGTAAGCCGCGGCATGCATTCGCGATTCACGCCACGTGGGGACAAGTGACCCGAGTGGCACGTCCCGTGGATTCGAATCTGTCACCCATGCGACTCAGTACGCTCGCTGCTGGTGCCTTTGTCCTGCTCGCCCCCGCGCTCGCGTCCGGTGACGTGCGAACGCTGAAGGCTCCTGGAACCGCGACCTACGGCGACATCGTGGCTGGCCCCGCGACGATCAACGATCTGCAGTTCGCGCGTCAGGTGCTCCCGCCGAGCGGTACCCCGATCACGCCGGGTACGGTAGCGCTCGCCACCAGCAAGACGATCTATCTCAACAAGAACGGCGTCACGCTGCAGCCCGGCAACAACGACGCGCGCACGAATCGTTCGACGCTCGCGACGCAAGCGACGTCGCTGCCGGCGTGGAATGCAACACCGGCGGTGTGGACCGCGACGGTGAACTGCATGAAGGACATGTTCGCCGCGTACGACGTCGTCGTGACGGACGTGGATCCAGGCGCGACGCCACACATCGAGGCGGTGTTCGGCGGATCGCCGGGACAGCTCGGCATGCCGAACGGCGTCGCCGGTGTTTCGCCGTTCACGCAGGACTGCTCGGTCATCGAGAACGCCATCGTGTTCACGTTCACGCAGGTGCTGCCGCAGACCGACTCGCGCCTCATGTGCGAGATCATGGCGCAGGAAGTCGCGCACGCGTACGGCCTCGATCACGAGCTGCTCGCGTCGGACCCGATGACGTATCTCGACTACAACGGCAATCGCGCGTTCCAGAATCAGACCGCGAGCTGCGGTGAGGACGTGCAGCGTCCGTGCGGCATCAACGGCTCGACGTGCCGCGCGAATCAGAACTCGGTCACGCTCTTGACCGAGCGCCTCGGCAAGAAGGTCGGCGGTGGCGGAGACACCGTTCCTCCGACGGGAACCATCACCGCACCGGTCGCGAACGCGCAGGTGCCGCCCGGCTTCCTCGTCTACACCGATGCGAACGACAACCAGATGGTCGTCAGCGCGAAGCTCTACATCGACGGCGCGATGTCACTCGAGCTCACCTCGGGCCCGTTCAACTTCGCGACGCCAACGACGCTGCCGGAAGGCCAGCACCGCCTCAAGGTCGAGGTCTACGACGGCACGAGCACGTACATGACGCAGGAGATCACGGTCACCGTGAAGCGCGGCGCGCAGGAGAATCCGCCCGGCGGTGGCAGCGGCGGCGAAGGTGGCCCCGGCTACGGCGGCGAGATCACCGGCGGCTGCTCGACAACGAGCTCGAGCGCTGGCGTG
>Ga0154020_10002819_pt1 | contig 21148 bp, 21 predicted proteins | sample Klosneuvirus_201_FD_109709 | JGI IMG/M metagenome (GOLD analysis project Ga0154020, IMG submission 109709) | Active sludge microbial communities from wastewater, Klosterneuburg, Austria - Klosneuvirus_20160825_MG | ecosystem: Engineered > WWTP > Aerobic digester > Activated sludge | place... | reverse complement strand
GGCGACCACGCAAGGTTGCACCGATGGCGTGATCGGCAGCGCGGATCCGTACCCGAGCATCACGAACTGCCCGATGAACAGCGTGTCGTACGCGATCGGCGGCCCGGGTGCGCTGCGTCGCGATCGCGAGGATCGGCGCATGGCGCGGTTGACGCTCACGCATCGCGCGAAGCTCGCCGGCAGCCACGAGATCAAAGCCGGCGTCGACTTCGAGCAGGATCAGAAGACGACCGCGCGCCTGTTCTCGGGTGGCGCCTTCATCCAGAACAGCATCGGCGCGGGCCAGATCGACGTCACGCGCTGGGTGCAGCTCGCGCCGCTCGATAGCACGGACCCGCGCTTCGATCAGACGTGCCGCACCGACGATCCATCCCCGTCGGGAGCCACCGGCGGCAAGGTCTCGTTCGCGTGCGACTACGTGTCCGGCACGCCCGGCGATCCGCACACGATGGTCGAAGGCGAGTCGATCAACTGGGCCGCGTTCGTTCGTGACTCGTGGCGCCCGACGACGAGCCTGACGATCAACGCGGGCCTTCGCTACGAAGAGCAGCGCATGCGCTACGCCGAGAACCTGCGCGGCACCCAGGATGCGCTCACCGGCGCGCTGCTCGGCAAGAACGCGATGACGCTGCAGGGCAACTGGGCTCCCCGTCTCGGCGTGATGTGGGATCCGAGCGACGAGGGTCACGCGAAGGTCTACGCGTCGTGGGGTCGGCACTTCGAATCGATCCCGATGGACATCAACGATCGCTCGTTCGGCGGCGAGGTCAGCTACGTGCAGACGTTCCAGGCCGGCGCGGCTCAGCCGTGTGGCCCCACCGATCCGAAGCTCGGCGGCCCCGACGGCAAGGGCTGCCTCACCCCGAACGGGTTGCCCGCCGACGAGCAACTCCTCGGCTCGAGCGGTGTGCTCGTCGCGCCGGGCATCAAGGCGCAGTTCATGGACGAGGTGCTCGCCGGCATGGAGTACCAGATCGCGGAAGACCTCAAGGTCGGCGTCAGCTATCAGAATCGTCGCCTTGGTCGCGTGATCGAGGACGTGTCCACCGACGGCGCGCAGACCTACCTCATCGCGAACCCGGGCGAGTGGTCTCAGGCGGAGCAGACCAAGCTCGAGGAGCGCATCTCCCGCGTCGACGATCCGGTCGAGAAAGGGCGCCTGCAGCGCCAGCTCGACATGTTCAAGGGCATCCGCATGTTCGACAAACCGTCGCGCACGTACGACGCGCTCGAGGTGTCGATCCAACGCCGGTTCTCGAAGGGCTTGATGATCAAAGGCGCGTACACGCACTCGCGCACGATGGGCAATTACCCGGGCAGCGTGTCGTACGACAACGGGCAGATCGATCCCAACATCTCGTCGCAGTACGATCTCATCGAGCTGCTCGCGAATCGCTACGGCAAGCTGCCGCAAGATCGCCCGCACAGCGTGAAGATCGACGGCAACTACACGTTCGATCTCGGCGAGCGCGATGCACTCACCGTCGGCTCGCGTATTCGCTATCTCTCGGGCATCCCGCGGAACGTGCTCGGCGCGCACAGCGTGTACGGCCCCGACGAGTCGTTCCTGCTACCGCGCGGTGCGATGGGCCGCAGCGAGTACGAGCACGGCATCGACGTGCACCTGTCGTACGGTCGCAAGCTCAACAAGACGATGGTCGCGGAGATCTACTTCGACGTGTTCAACCTCTACAACAAGCAGGGCACGTTCGACACCGACCAGACCTACGCACCCGCCGTGCGGCTCTCGTCGGCGCAGGGCGGCGGATCGAGCGAGAACAACGTCAACCCGATCGTCGGCGGCGAATACGAGGATCTGATCTGGGCAAAGACGATCGATGGTCAGGGCAACGAGTCCGCAACTCCGACGGCGCGCAACCCGAACTTCGGAAAGACCGCGAGCCGCTATGCACCGACATCTGCCCGAATCGGGTTCCGCTTGACGTTCTAGTCACGTGCGCACTGACCACCGCGCGCGTTCGCTCGATCGAGCGCGAGTCACTTCACATGGCAAGCGCGATTCACCGATCCCTGCGGCGTTGTGTCCATGGACCTCCGATCTAGCGAGGTATAGGAATTGCTGTGGGAGGGCCTCATGCGTTCGATCCGCAAGGTTGTTGTCCTGGGTGCTAACGGCGCGATGGGTTCTGGCTCGGGCGCCGTGTTTGCCGCCGCCGGAATTCCAACGGTATTCCTCGCTCGCACCGTCGAGAAAGCAGAAGCCGGTCGTGCGCGCGCCGAGCAACTGACGAAGGGCAAGATCGCGCAGAACGTGGTGACGTGCGGTAGCTACGCGCAAGATCTGCCGCACGCGCTGCTCGATGCGGACTTCGTGCTCGAGGCCGTGTCCGAAGATATCGCCACGAAGCGAGAGGTGTTCACGCTGGTCGATCGCCTGCGGAAGCCGGACACGATCATCGCGACGGTGTCGTCGGGCCTCTCGATCGCCGAGATGTGTGCGGATCGCAGCGCGAGCTTCCGCGCGAACTTCCTCGGCGTGCACCTGTTCAACCCGCCGACGATCATCGTCGGCTGCGAGCTCATCCCGCACGCCGGCACGGATCCCGGTGTCGTCGCGGTCGTTCGCGACTTCCTCACGAACGTGTGTGGCCGCGAGGTCGTCGAGTGCGCGGACACGCCCGCGTTCGCCGGCAACCGCCTCGGCTTCAAGGTGTTGAACGAGGTCGCGCAGCTCGCCGAAGAGCACGGCGTCGCGTTCATGGATCAGCTCGTCGGTCCGCACACGGGCCGCGCGCTGCCGCCGCTCGCGACGATCGATCTCGTCGGCTGGGACGTGCACAAGGCGATCGTCGATAACCTCTACGCGCGCACGCACGACACGTGTCGCGCGACGTTCCTGCTTCCCGCGTACATGCAGCGCATGATCGATCGCGGTCACCTCGGCCGCAAGACACGCGACAAGGGCGGCTTCTTCCGCGTCGACGGAAAGGGCGCCGACGCGAAGCACTTCGTCCTGATTCCTGCGACCGGAGAGTACCGGCCGCTCGCGGAGGTCGCGCCGCCGATCCCCGCGTTCGTCGAAAAGATGAAGGCGGCGATCCGCAGCGGTCGTCACGCCGGCGCGATGGAAGTGCTGTGCACGGCCGAAGGGCTCGAAGCGGATCTGCTGCGTCAAGTGGTGCTCGGCTACATCTCGTACGGCCTCGGCCTCGTCGGCGAAGTCGTCGAGCGGCCACGCGACATCGATCGGATCATGGGCTTCGGGTTCAACTGGGCGCCGCCGAGCGTGCTCGTCGATGCGATCGGCCCGAGCCGCACCATCGCGATGCTCGAGCGCGCGAAGCTCCCGGTCCCCCGCCCGATCGTCGAAGCGGCTTCGCATCAGCGAGCGATGTTCAACGAGCCATCCGTGGATAGCGCTCGATTCTTCGTCGTCGCCGCATGATCGTCACGAAGGATGCCGGTCGCGGTGAGATACTGCGGTGTGGTGGATCGACACTTCACGGCTGACTACGTCGAGCGTGCCGAGCTTCGCGATGGCACTCGCGTGCTGATGCGCCTGCTGACGCCCGAGGATCGGCACACGTTGCGCGCGGGCTTCGAGGCGCTGTCGCAGGAGTCTCGCTATGCGCGGTTCCTCGCGCCGAAGTCGACGCTCACCGAAAGCGAGCTCGATTACCTGTGCAACATCGACCAGGAGAACCACTTCGCGCTCGGCGCCGTCGTCGAGGATGGCGATGGCAAGGGCGGCATTATGGGTGCGGGCATCGCGCGGTTCATTCGATTGCCCCACGAGCACGCGACCGCCGAAGCGGCGATCGCCGTCGCGGACAGCATGCAGGGACGCGGACTCGGCAAGCTATTGTTCATGCGCTTGTGCGCCGCGGCGGCGGAGCGAGGGATCGAGCGGTTTGCCTGCGAGGTGCTGGGATCGAACAACTCGATGGCCGGTCTGATCGAGCGCGTCTCGCCGGAGCGCGAGATCGAGGTCTCGCAGGGCGTGATGAAGATCGACATGCCGCTGCCCGACGTCACGCCGACCGAGCCACCGACGAGCCCGGCGCCGCATGGTGGGCTGTATGCACTCTTGCGCATGGCAGCCGAGAACGCGATCGAATGGACCGAATCGGTCCGCAAGCTCTGGCGCCGCGAGTAGCGTACTGTCGCCGCATGAGGTGGATGCTCCTCCCGCTCGTGATGATCGGCTGCGGTGGCACGACGAAGACCGTCGACAATCGATGCCTCGATTGCGGCCCCGGCGGAATGAACGAACCGTTCGTCCGCGAGAAAGAGACCCACGATCTGTTGTGCAAGCGCGTGCAGCTTCACGCCGAGGCTGGATGCTCGCCCTTCGATCAGATGGATCCGGCATTGATGACCGGCGACTGCGGCGCGGTGGCGAGCTTCCAGCTCGCGGGGATGGATCAGTGCCTGCTCGAGACCGGCTGCGACGCGCTCCAGCAGTGCTTCGTGAAGACACGCGCCGCGGATGCACCGCCGCCGTATCGCGGGCCGGTGCGCACATGCGCGCTGCCGAAACAGCACCCGGATCTCGTATTGCCCGCGGGCTTCTCGCACGACGAGATCGTGAAGAGCTATGGCTACGCGGATCGCACGTACGCGGATTCCCCGTCGACGAAGGACAGGCCGATCGAAGTCTGCGGCTTCCCGGCGGCGGGGTCGTGGCTCGCGCGAATGACGTGCGCCGACGGATCGCATCCGTTGCCCACGCGCAACGACGCCGAGCGTGCGCGCGTGGGGAACGTCGGGGAAGGCGGTCGGTGCGGCCGGATCATCGACCAGTACACCATCGAGTGCCCCGAGAAGAGCTACGACATCTTCATCGACGCGTACCGGTGCCAGCACTAACCCCCGAGCTCGGCTGGGTTGCTTCCGGAAACCAGGGTGCCGCTGTGTCCTAGGGGCGGCGCCGGAGGTGGGTCTTGAGGGTGACGAACGGCCGGTTTCGGGGCGAATGCCCCCTGGGGAGGGCAGCCGATCTGCACCCCCCGGTATACGACCCAGACCCCCAGGCTCCGATCGGATCGGCGGAACCTCCCGAGATCTCGATCACCTACGGGTGGCACGTGGGCTGCTGAAACGATGCTCGTCCCCCTCACCAAGGACATCGCCCATGTCGAACCCGAAGTCTCCCAAGCCCCCCGTCCCTGCTGCCCCCGAACAGCTCGCCGCCATCGACCCGACCGCCCTCCAAGCGGTCACGGGCGGCACCTCCGTTGCCGGCGAATCGAACGCGCTGCTCGGCCAGGTCAACGACATCCTCGGCTCCATCAAGAACATCAAGAGCTCGGCGGGCAGCGCCGGCCTGCAACCGCAGGAGATGATGCTGTTCATGATGCTGCTCCAGCAGCGCAACCAAGCGCATGCGCCCGCCACCGTCACCATCGCCTCCCCCGGCGCATGGTGGGGCGGCGGTCGCTGGTGGTGATCCGCATCCTGGACGGCTCGGTCGTCGCGTGATGGAGTGATCCACATGCGAGCGATCTGTTCTGTCCGTACGGTAGCGGTGATCCTCGCCAGCCTCGCGGCTGCTTGCGGTGACGATGCGCGCTCCTCGCCCGAAGACGCGCAGATCATCGGTGACTCCGCCGACGAGCCCGACGCGCCCACGCCCATGGGATGCGACTACGCGGAGCTCGACGACGCAGACAACGATGACATCACGCAGACAGGCAGCCCCGAGCTGACGGGGCAATCACTCACGGCCGTCGCAGGCAAAGTCCTCTGCGGAACGGTCAGTCCCGATCACTTCGACGACACCGACGGCACGGTCGACGTGGATGCGTACGCCCTGCAGCTCCCTGCAGGACCGATCATCGTCACGCTGTCCGGTACAGGTCTCGAGACGCTTGGTGAAGCAAAGCTCGGGATCTATAGCGGCTCGAACTTCGAGACCATCGAAGCAGAAGAGCCGCTCGTCGGTTCGCACGCGGTGGTCATGCTCGATCTCCCATCCGGCGCCTACGAGTTCTCGTTGATCTCCGAGAACGGCACCGCGATCACGACGGCGATTCCGTACAAGATCAAGATCACGGTCGATACCCCCGCGACGCGCTGCCCGAAGATCGCCGGTGCCGCGAATCACATGGAAGGCACCGCGAACAACGACGTCGTGCAGATCACGTACGCGGGCGGAACGATGATCACGGAGACCGCGTCGGGCGCAGACGCCCCCGAAGCGAGCGGCGTGAATCTGTTGCCCGGGTTCGTCGCGCGCATCAGCGGCGGCATCGCGGCGACGGGACAGATCGGCGACTACAAAGACCCCGACACGTACTCGTTCACCACGGGACCCGGCATGGACTCGCTGACGATCCGGCTCAACTGGCCGGGCGCGGCGGACCTCGATTGGTTCCTGTTCAAGAACGGTCTGCCCGCGGTCGCGCGGCGAGCGAACAACAACTCCGCCGAGGACGAGATGCTCACGGTCAGCGTGCTGCCGAGCTCGACGTACTGGCTGTTCGTCGGGATGTTCAAGGACAGCACAGCACCGAAGACCTACGACCTCTCGCTGTGCGGCGCGACGTTCGTGGCTCCCTGATTTTGCTTGGGGGCTGCACCGGGCATGGCGTAGGTTCCGCCCCTCGCTTTTTCCCGGAGTCCCCATGCGCCGCATTCTGTTCGCTTCCTTGCTGTCGTCCTCTCTGACGCTCGTCGCCTGTGGTGATGACGGAGGCAGCGGCACGGCGGATGCGCGGATCGTCGGTATGGACGCTCCGGTGGAGTGCCAGGCCGAAGCGGCGTACGGAACGCCCACGCTCGCCGATCCGTTCGCTGGACGCGACGTCGACACGAATCCCGAGTCCGCGTACTTCAACGGCTCGATGAACACGGACTACGACGATCTGACGATCGAGCTCTACAAGGGCTTCGGCGTGTTCACCGACACGGAGATCATCCCGGCGACGGTGCCGCTCACCGGTGACGAGGCGAGCTACGACGATTGCGGTGCGTGCGTGATGATCTACGCGAACTGGGATCGCGATCTCGAGACGGCCGAGATGGTCTACATCGGCGTCGGCGGCACGCTGAACATCACGCAGGTGTCGCCGAACATCCAAGGCAACCTGGTCAACGTGACCTTCGAGCACATCGTGGAAGCCGCGGACGGCTCGTTCGTCAAAGCCCCGGACAACTGCGCGTCGTCGATCGCCAGTGTCTCGTTCGATGCCGTCGTGATGACCGATCCGCCGCAAGCGTTTGCTCCCGGACCGCGCGCTCGCGCACACCGTCGTCATCGCTAACGCGCTCCCGTCGCCGTGCACGTGGATCGCGGTATATCCGCAGCATGCTGAAGCGAACGAGCACCGCCGTCTGGCACGGCACCGGGCCCAAGGGGTCGGGAACCATTTCCACTCTCTCTGGCGCCCTCAAGGATCAACCGTACAGCGTCAACGCGCGGTTCGTGTCCGAGGACGGCAAAGCCGGAACCAACCCCGAGGAGCTGATCGCCGCCGCGCACGCGTCGTGTTTCACGATGGCGACGGCGTTCCAGATCACGAACGCGGGCCACGAGCCGACCGAGCTCACCACGCTCGCGACCGTGAGCATGGAGAAGCAGGACGCCGGTTGGACGATCGTCGGCATCCACCTCGAGCTGACCGGCTCGGTCCCGAACATCACGGCCGATCAGTTCCAGACGTTCGCGGAAACGGCGAAGAAGGGCTGCCCGATCTCTCGCGCGCTCGCGGCCGTTCCGATCACGCTGACCGCGACGTTCCGCTGAGTGCTCGTGGTGCCATCGAGCGCCGCGATCTCGACGGAGAGCCGCGCTGACGCGCTCGCTACGGCGTGTGTCCTGTCGAACCGCGCCGACCTTTGTCGAAGAACACCTTCTCGACCTCGTCGAGACTGTGGGTGTAGACCTCGCTCGCAGACACACCCTCGAAGTCGAAGTTGTCGAGGCTGATCGTCGGAGCGTCGGACGCGATCCAATCGTACGCAGCGAGCTCGGACGGCAGCGTCGGGAGCTTCCAGCTCGTCGGCAAACCGTTCTTCGCATACACCCGCCAGCGCAGATATCGGCCACCGATCATGGTCCGGATCTCGAGCTCGGATGCGTCGAATGTGGCCGACGATTCGGACGACCAGCTCACCTGACGGGTTCCCGGATCGAAGGTCAGGTTCGTGATCCACGACAGGCTCGTACTGCCATCCATCGGCGTGAGTTGGCTCGTAGCCGCGGCGGTGCGCAATTGCAGCTCGAACCGGTACTCGTCGTTGCGGCGGAACCAGGCCTCGGAGCTCCACGTCGATTGCGGTACGGACAACGGCAACACCGTGCACGTATCACTGCTAAGGGTGGTTAGCGTGCCGTAAATCGCCATCCGGCCGAGATGCTGAACACCGCCGCAATAGCGACCCACGGCGCCAGCGACCGGAGCATTGACGACCTGGAACGTCGAGAGTGTTCTGGGAGCCCAGGTCTCGTTTTCGAGGTTGACGACCACCGACCCACCGGTGGGCATCACGTTACGGCGAGTCAGGCTCGCCGAGTAGTCCTGCGACGAGCGTCGGCTCGTCACGACGACGTCGAAGCTCGTGCCCGCACAGCCGTCGAACAGAGGAATCACCGCAGACGTGTACGTCGTCTCGAAGGAGCGACACGGCGTGTAGACGTAGTAGTAGGTCGTGTAGGCGCCGAAGTCTTGCACCGGCCACGACAGGTTCAACTGGCCCACCGGGACACGAGAGAGCACCTCGGGCCCGAAGCGCAACCGATCACCGGGGGATGCGATCGCCGACTCGACGTGGATGTAGTTGTTCGCGTTCACGACCGCCACGAACGACCCTGGCTCGATCACCGCCGATGCGTGCCCCACCGCGTCGGATCTAACGACCGAGCCCACGCTGCCATCGGGACGAAAGAACACGACGGGGACATCAGCGGCGTAGGCCGGAACGGAGCCAACGTAGCTAGACACCACGACGTCCACGACTCCAGACACGGGTGATTCCGGTCCATCGATCGTCGCTCCATCTGCGGTCGCTCCATCGACCATCGGTTCCACGGGATCTCGGGCGGAACATGCCGACGCGACCAGTAGTAGGAGTAGCCGTCTCTTCTTCATCAGACACATCCGAGCAAGCTCGGTGCCGGCTCCGATTCGCTGACTTGAACCGACGACGCGACCCGGCTGTTGGCGGGACCTGTTGGGTTCACCAAACACCCCGAACCCGGCGAAGCCTGCGACGTTCCCGCTGAGGCCTTTTGCCTCGTCGAGGATCTCGCGGTTTGTAAGGATCGCGCGCTCGACAGACCGACGAGCAACCTCGTACGTCGGCGTGGTGTCGGAGGCACCATGCGGCACGTACGAACGACTCTCGCGTGTTTGATCCTCGCTGGTTGTGGCTCGAGCTCGCCATCGCCGAACGCCGCGCCCAACGCGCCGAAATCAGGCGTCGCGGTCGATCATTCCAAGATTGCGACTGCACCCGAGGGCGACATCGTCACCGCACATGTCGTCGAGCTGAACTCCGACAAGTACGCGCGCCCACCGGCGACGTTCAAACCCGGCTCGGTCACGACGGTCGTGCCCCCGAAACCCACGAAGACGGCGACCGGCTTTCAGGTCCAGTTCGCGAGTCACGCGTCGATCGTGACGCCTACCGTCTACGACCGTCGGGTGATCGTGTCGGGCGGATTTCAATCGACGCTGCTCTACGCGTACGACGCGACCACGGGCGCACCGGTGTGGGGACTCGATCTGCACGACGATGGCCCCTCGTCGCCCGCGTGCGATCGCGGCACCTGCGTGGTCTCGACCGAGTCGTGCACGATCTTCGCGGTCGACGCGAAGACCGGCAAGCATCTGTGGTCGTACTGGCTCGGCGATCCGCTGACCAGCGCGCCGACGATCGCAGGTGATCGCGTGTTCGCTTCGTATCCCGCCGCGGCGATCGACGGCGACAAGCCGCGCCCGCCGGGCGTCACCCACGCCCTCGCGGCGTTCGATCTGCGCACGGGCAAGGTGCTGTGGCAGATGTGGCTCGAGGGCGACGTGATGTCCGCGCCCGTCGCGGTCGGCGAGTTCGTCTACCTCACGACATTCGGCGGCACCGTGATCAAAGCGGAGCAAGCCACCGGCAAGATCCGCTACGCGATGAAAGCGCGCGCCACGAGCGCGCCCGTCGTGCAGTTCGCGAACGGCGTCGAGCAGATGTACTACACGCGCCGCGGCGACGACGAGCCGGTCGCCGAGCCGTCGGATCCCGCCGCGCCGAAGCCCGCCGCCAGGAAGGCGAGCGAGATGATCATTCGCGCGGATCACAACGAGCCCAAGACCGTCTACGAAGCGAACCGCAAGGACGCCGACTACGTCGACGGCGACGCGCAGGCGGAGGCCGACTACTCGAAGAAGTCGAAGAGCCAAGACGCGCACAACGGCTTCTCGTCGATGCCGGCGGCCGCGGGCGGACAGTACGCGTTCGCGAGCGTCGGTGTCGGTAGCGTCTCGTCGATGCAAGGTTTTCAAGGCTCGCGCATCGTCAACATCGGCGATCGCAACGTGAACACCATGGGCGACGAAGTGCTCGCCACCGATGTCGCCACGGGCAAGACGCTGTGGTCGTACAAGCTCGCGGGGAACACGCGCACGCAAGGCGGCTTCCTCGGCACCGCCCCGCTGTCCGCCGGGGGAAGCGTGTTCTTCGGAACGCTCGCGGGCGACGTGGTGCGCCTCGAGACCGCGTCCGGCAAGAAGACCCAGACGTTCCCGATCGGCGGTCCGGTGCGATCGCAGCCCGTCGTCGATGGTGGCTGGATCTACGTCGGCACCGAGGACGGCAAGCTCGTCGCGATCGACACGAAGGATCCCTCGGTGACCGGCTGGCCTACGTGGGGCGGCAACGCGCAGCGCACGGGCGTCGCGAACGCCGCGATCAAGAAGTAGATCGCCCGCACGGGCGCCGGTCTCGTCTGATACATCGTGTCCGTGTCCGACGAGATCGCACGAGTTCGCGAGCTGATCGCGTCGATGCCTCCCCTCGCGACCATGGCGTCACCCGACGTGAATCGGATCCTCGCGCGCGAGGACGAGCTCGCGCGCGCCGCCAACCGTCCGTCACCAACGCTCGAGGATCTCGTGCGAGCGATCGCACTCGACCCCATCGGCGCAAACGTGCTGCGCAGTAGCGGCGCCGATCTCGACACGCTCGAGCTCGCATTGGCCCACGCTGCAACTCGCCTCCCCTCGAGCACGCCCGAGCACGACGTCGTGCTTCGGCTCGCCCAGCTGCGTGCCACTGTCGAGAAGATGGAACACGTCACGCTCGATCTCCTGCTGCACGCGATTCTCGGCAGAGACCGCTCGCGCGCGGTTCGGTTGCTAGCCAAACACGGAGCATCCAGCATCGACGTGCGACGCTTCCTCGCACACGGCATCGCAAAGCCACCTCGGCGCTCGTCGCTGCCAGTCGCGCACGTCGTGCATGACGCGACCAGGACGCCCGAGCGATGCAAGGTGATCTTCATCAACGACAACTTCACGACGCGCGCCCTCGTCATCGAGATCTTGTGCTCTCTCTTCGATCACCCACGCGAACAAGCGGAGCGCATCGCCACGATCATCCATGAACAAGGTCGGGTCTCGGTGGGCGACTACGGTGCCCGCAAGGCGCGCCGGCTCGCAGCGAAGGCCACACGTCGTGCCGAGAAGAAGGCGATGCCGCTGCTGATCGTCCTCGAAGAGTGCGACTAGCTACGATCGCCGGATCACGATCGCGCGCGGGAGGCGCGGGCGGCGCATCCACGCGAGGAACGCACCGACGGAGGCGAGGATCCCGATCGTCACCGCGCCGACGAACATCGGGTACCAGAGGTACGTCGCGGCGAATACGAACGGCGCGGCAAAGACGAGGACCGTGAGCAGCTTGCCGCGTTCATCCACGCGCGTTGGATGCCGCGTGGAGATCCATCGTCTCGACTAGCAGCGCTCCCATCGACAGCGGTCACGATCGCGGTGGTCGCGATCGCGGCGCGGCGGTGGCGGCGGTGGCGGGCGGCGACCGTTGTGTGAAGCTCGGCGCGCAAGCTCCTGACATCTGCGGCGGTTCCTCAGATTTCCGACGGTGGGCCGCGCGATCTCGCGAGGTTCCGCGAGGCACGAGGCTTGCTGAACTGCGGGCATGCTTCGAGCCTCGCTTGCCTCTCTCGTAGTCCTCGTCGCGTGCAACGGCGCCGGTTCCGACGATCCGCGCAACGAGCCGCACCAGCACCTGCCCGCACCGACGACGCCGAAGTTCACGCTGTACCTCTCGAACCAGAGCTTCGATCTCTCGCAGGTCGACATGCGCGTCGAAGTGGATGACCAGCTCGCCGTCACGGGTGACTTCCTCGTCGAAGGTCAGCACACGTGGCTGCCGTTCGAGCTCGACCTCGCGCCCGGACCGCACACGCTCACCGTGACGAGCGCGGATACGGACGCCACGATGACACAGTCGTTCGTCATGGACGATCGCAAGTGGGGCGTCGTGATGTTCTGGTACTACGAAGGCGGCAGCGAGCCGGTCGCGCCGAGCTTCTCGTGGAACCTGACCGACGAAGCGCCCGGCTTCGATTGAGCTACGGGCAGCGATCGACGTCGAGCCAGACCGGCCAGTGGTCCGAGCCGTCGACGTACTCGACGCCCGCGGCGATGATCGGCAGACTCCGCGGGTAGAGATTGTCGATGCGGATCGAGAATGCCGGGATGCGCATCGTCCCCGTGTCGACGGAGATCGCGCTGGAGAAGCGCTTGCCGAGCAAGTAGTCGTCGATGACGGCCGCCTGCTCTTGGCCGACGATCGCTTCGGTTTGGGTGAGCGGGACGATGCCGTTCGACCACGCCCACGGGTTCGAGTTGAAGTCGCCACCGACGACAACGCGCTCGGAGATGTCGTTGACCGCGGGGTGGAGTTGGCGAATGCGATCGACCGCGCCCATGCGGACATCGAGGTGCAGGTTGATCAGCTGGAGACGATCGACGCCGAGGACGACCGTCGTCGACAGCGCGTTGCGATCGCGAGGGTTCAGGATCTGATCGTAGTGAGGGAGGCGGCGCACGGCGACATCTTCGAGTGGGAAGCGGGAGAGCGTCGCGATGCCGTGCGTCCCCGAGCCTTCGATGCGCGCGGGTGCGTAGACCCAGGTCATGCCGAGTCGGTCGGCGAGTCGCTGCGTGCGCGAGGCGGACTCCGACGGGTAGGCCTCGACCTCTTGGATCATCAACACGTCGGCGCGCGCGATCTCCGTCGAGGAACTGATCTGATCGGCGAGGTTGTCCGGATCGCCTCCGAAGTGGACGTTCCACGTCGCGATGCGAAGCGTGCATCCAGGTGCGGCGAACGCCGTCGGACGCGGGCCGACCTGGGCGGCGAGATCACCGGTCATCGACGACGCGGGCTCCCACGCGCTGCCGTCGTCGGTTTGCTCGACGCACGCGGCGAGGACGATGCAGAGGAGCGCGCGCTTCACGGGCGCACTCCGATCGCGAAGCCGAGCCACGGTGCGACGCCGCCTTCACCGGCGACGATCGTGCCGCTCGTACGCAGGACGAGGTGACGCGTCGCGCGCTCCCAACCGAGGGACGCGAAGCCACCGGCGCCGGTATCGCTCATGCCGTCCCAGTCGTCGACGGGAGATGGAAGGCGACTGTGTACGACGGCGGCGCCGAGCTCCGCGAAGAAGGCGTTACGTTCGCCGCGCACGATCGTCGCGTGAACGTAGGGAGCGATGGTGGCGATCTGTTGCTCGCGCAGGACGACGTAGCTCGCGGCGATACCGAGCGAGAGGCGCGTAGTCAGCATGCGCTCGTAGCCGATGCCGTACAGCCCGGCCTTGCCACCGAGCTCGGCGTAGACGAGGTTGCGGCTCGGCGGTGTGGACGGTGACGCGGATGCCGAGATCGCGTCATCGGCGCGAGCGATGCTCGGCGCGCAGGCCAGGACGAGAAGCACGAGGCCGCCACGCATCGAGTGCATGGAGCGTAGCGGATGACGCCGCGTTGCCCAGGCGCCGCGTGGTGCCGGAGGTTTCGCGAACGTGCCGCCCGGATACCCTCGCAGAAAGTCGCACCGCAGCGACGCGCCGCTTACCGGCGATAAACAGGCAACAGATTCACGCGCTCGTCCCACGATGGATGGTGGCGATGAATCCATTCGAGACGCGCATCTGTCGACGGTGCGGGTGTGCGGTTCGCGAACTCCGAGAATTCATCGGCGAGCGCGGGCGACGCGGCGAACATGTCGCGCACAGCCTGCTCGAGCACGTAGGGCTCTGCATACTCCTTGTGCTCGAACACCGCGTTGAACACTCCCCACTGCGCCAGCGAATCGGGGAGCGATGGCTCGAACAGGTGGATGATCAAGCGAGACTTCGCCTGCGCGATCGGCACGAAGATCGCGCCTGCATCGAGCGTGCGCTTCTCCGTGGTCCACGCGCCGGTGATCGTCGCGCGCGTGCGGCCCTCGTAGGGAGGCGCGAACGTCACGCTGTCCGCGCGGAACACTTCGACCGCTGTCGCCGGTGTCGCGACCGAGTACGCGATGCCATGGCGATCGAGGATCGCTGCGACGTTGCGTGCGAACCCACCGTCGACGATGTAGCCATGCGCGGGCGCCTTGATCGTGACCGCCGGCTCGACGGAGTCGTAGAGCGGCACGCGCCACACCTCGGGCCTACTCTCGTCGTAGACGAGCCAGGTTCCGCCGGTGATCTCGCTGAGGCGGCGCTCGTACGCGTAGCCACGAAAGTCGATATCGTGACTCTCGCCGGTGGTCTTCCACATCATCGGCACATCGGTGCCCGCGACCTTCGCATCGGCAGCGTCGGCCTCGTGCGCTGATTTCACCCAGCTGTCCGCGGTCCGGACTGCCGCTTCGAACAACGCTTGCAGCGCGTGATAGGAGCTCTCGACGCGCTCGCGATAGCGACGCCAGCTATGAGTCTCGACGAGGATTCCGATCCGCCCGCGCGTCGCCATGTACGCCTGGCTGAACCGCGGAGGTGCTTCGCCCTTGCCGAAGCCGGACTCCGGCCGCTCGTCATCGACGAACGAGGGATAGAAGTCGACGGGCAGGTGGCCGAGCTCCGCGAGGCGCGCGACGAGCGTCGACGATAGCTTTGCGGTGGTCTCGTCGAGCGAGTCCGCGCGCGGAGCGTACGGTGACATCGTCAGGCTGATGTCGTGCTCGAACTTCGCGCCATCGGTCGTGTGGAGATCGACGAGGATCAGCGGGTCGTAGCGACGGAACACTCCGAGCGCCGCTCGGATCTCCGGTGCATCCGTCTTCACCCAATCGCGATTCAAGTTGAGCCGCGCGCCATTCGTGCGAAAGCCCAGCTCCTCGGGCCCGCGCTGATTCGGGCGGTGGTTCGGGCCGAACTGCTCGTGCCCGTCCGGGTTGAGCACCGGCACGAAGATCAGCGAGACGTGATCGAGCGCGCCCTTCGCCACCTTGCCGTCGAGCAGATCGCGAAGGAACGCGAAGCCCGCATCCTTGCCATCGATCTCGCCGGCGTGGATGCCGCCCTCGACGTAGATGTACGGCAGGTTCGCGTGCTTCGCGACGCGCAGCGCGACGAGGGGTCGGCCTTGCAGCGTCTCGCCGATCGTCTCGCACGTGACGCTCGCGTACGCACGCGCGAAGTCGCGACACAGCGCGAGCACTTCGTCGTAGCGACCCGTTCGCTTGTATCCAGAGGCCTCCGCGAACGTGGTCAACGTGGGCGGCGGTCGCGCAGGAACGCACGACGCGCAAACGAGGGCGATGGCCGCGAGGCGCATGCCCTTCGTTAACACGTCGCGCGCGCGACTAGCGACGGCGCGGGCCGCCGCGATGATCGCGGATCACGCCACCGCGCCCCGGTGCGACGCCGCGACGCACGGTGTAGCCGTGCGGGCGATAGTGCCGATAGGCGTACGGGCGTTCGATGCGCGAGACGCTCGCCGGTGGCGCCGAGTAATAGACCCAGCCGCGATTGTACTGCGACGAGCGGTACCAGCGGCCACCGTAGTAGCGCCAGTAGAAGCTGTCCGAGTAGAACACCGGCTCGTCGTAGTCCGCGATCACCGAGACACCCGGGCTCACGTAGACGAGATCGGGCTCGTAGCTCGCGTATCCATCCGACGTGGCGACGACGGTGCCGCGCGTCTGGACGGTTCCAGTGCACGCACTCGCCATCGCCGCGCCAGCAGCCAAGAACAGAAGTGCAAGTCGACGCATGATGCCTCCGACTCGAGATGGAGCATCGACCGTGCCAGCTGGATCCTCGCGAGTCCTCGGCGAGGGAGGCGTGCGAACGCGCAGCGATCGTGGCGCACACGCTCACCGGAATTGACCGAGGTTTTGTACTGTCCAACGCATGGTCACGAGCAAAGCCAAGACCGTTGCCGCGTATCTCGCATCGCTCCCCGAGGAGCGCCGTGCCGCGATCGCAGCGGTGCGCGATGTCGTCAATGCGAATCTCCCCGATGGATACGAGGAAGCGATCCAGTACGGAATGATCAGCTGGATCGTTCCGTTCTCGATGAAGCCCGACACGTACAACAAGCAGCCGCTGACCATCGCGAGCCTCGCCGCGCAGAAGAACCACATGGCGCTCTATCTGCTCGGCGTGTACGGCAGCAAGAAGGTCGAGACCTGGTTTCGCAAGGCGTTCGCCGACGCGGGCAAGAAGCTCGACATGGGCAAGTCGTGCGTTCGCTTCACGAAGCTCGACGCGCTGCCGCTCTCCGTGATCGGCGAGGTCATCACGAAGGTGCCGCCGGAGGCGCTGATCGAAGCGCACGATGCAGCGCACGGAGCGAAGCTGACGCGGCCCGCCGCGAAGAAGCCGACCGCGAAGAAGCCGGCCGCGAAGAAGCCGGCCGCGAAGAAACGGAAGTGATACCTTCCGGAGATGCTCCGCCAGACACTGCTCCTGACGATCGCAGCGATCTCCGCGACCGCGCTCGCCGACCAGCGCACGTACAAGATCGAGAACAACCGCCTCGTCGTCACCGCGCCGGTCGTGTTCGACGCCGGCAAGGACACGCTGAAGGCCGAGTCCGCGGAAGCGATCGCGTATGTCGCCGACTATCTCGGCGAGAAGAAGTACATCTCGACGTTGCGCATCGAGGTCCACAGCGACAGCACGGGCTCCGAGAAGTTCAACCAGGCACTCACGGAGAAGCGCGCGTTCGCGGTGGGGAAGGCGCTGATCGCGAAGGGCGTCGACTGCAAGCGCCTCGTCGCGGTGGGCTTCGGCTCCACGAAGCCGGTCGCTGGGAACGACACGCCCGAGGGCAAAGCGAAGAACCGCCGTACCGAGTTCGTCAACGCCGCGCTTCGAGGCAAGGCGATCGGCGGCGAGTCGCTCGACGGTGGCGGCGCGCCGGCCGGCGATCTCTGCGCGAAGTAGCGCTAACCCCCGAGAGCTCGGTTCTTAGATCGTCAGCACGATCTTGCCGAAGCCTTCGTTCGTCGCCATGCGCGTGTGTGCGGCGGCGGCTTGATCGAGCGGCATGATCGTATCGATCACCGGCTGCAACTTGCCGCGCGCGAGCAGCGGGACCACCTGCTGCTCGAACGTCTGCATCACCGCGATCTTCTCCTCGAGCGGTCGCGCGCGTAGCTGCGTGCCGGTGATCCGCAGGCGTCGGCGAAGCACGAGCGCGAGATCGATCTCCTGCCGCACGCCGGCCATCAGCCCGACGAGCATGATGCGGCCCCGCTCGCGCGTGCAGCGAAGATCCTCGTCGACGTAGGCGCCACCGACGAGCTCGAGCACCACGTGCGCGCCGGCGGGGTCGATCGTCTTCACGGCATCGGCGAACCGTCCGCCCTCGACGACCACGCCGGCATCGAGGCCGAGCGGGCGCGCGCGCTCGAGCTTGTCGGGCGTGCGCGCCGTGCCGATGACAAAGGCACCCATCGCGGCGCCCAATTGGACAGCCGCGGTACCGACACCACTGCCGGCGGCATGCACGAGCAACACCTCGCCGCCGGTCAACCCGGCTTGCGAAGCGATGGCGTCGTACGCCGTGATGAATGCTTCGGGGACCGCGGCCGCGTGTTCGAACGCGATGCGATCGGGAATTCGTGCGAGCGCGCGCTCGTGGCTCGTCACGTACTCTGCGTACGCGCCGCCTCCGACGAGCCCGAACACGCGATCGCCGATCTTCCAGCGCTCAACTCCAGGACCGAGTGCTTCGACCTCACCTGCGATCTCGAGTCCCGGAATGTCCGGAGGCGAGTCTGCAGGCGCGGGGTACGCACCCATTCGCTGAAGGAGGTCAGCGCGGTTGATCGCGGTCGCGCGAACGCGCACGCGAACTTCATGTCGAGTTGGCTCGGGTCGTGGTCGTTCGACCACGGCGAGCACGTCCGGTCCACCAGGCTTCGTGATCGCGACAGCGCGCATCGTCATGCGGGGACTATCCCGCAGACAACGCGCGCCTTCACGTGATCGCCTTAGCGAACGAGGACGACGTTCGACGGACCCTGCTCTTTGTTCTTGAGCGCGACCATCGCGAACAGCATCGCGTTCGTCGGGTTGCTGAACAGGCCACCCTTCTTCTGGTTCTTGCCCAGGTCCGTGATCGACGACTGGAGGCTGGTCAGCTGCGCCGTGAGGTCCGAGCTCGAGGAGCTGCCCGAGCGCGTCGCCTTGCCGCCGGTGATGGTTTCGAGCGCGAGTACATCGAGGGTCTGGAAGTTCGACATGGTCTTGGTCCTTGCGGTTTGAGTGGTGACGGTTGCGGGGACGAGAGGTCTATGATCACGAGTCGTGCCACTCCGAAACCATCGAAATCATTGCGAGACAACGCGTGAAGCTGTTTTCCTTCGGGTTACAGATCGTGATCCGGGGGACTCACAAACGGCGATCCCGACGGCCCGCGTAGACAGCTACGGACAGGTGAGGCGGGCCGCGATCGGGGCCGGGCTCGTCACCGCGCCCGTGCCGGTCTGGCCGGACGACCGCGCCCCGACGCAGCGCACCGTGCTGTCCGCCATCCGGACACACGTGTGGCTCGTCCCCAGTGCGAGCTGGACTGCGCCGGCGAGCTCGGTCGCGATCGTCGGAAGCGAACGCGTCGCGAACGTTCCTTCGCCGAGCTGTCCGTTCGTATTCGCGCCCCAACACCACACGGTGTTCGCTGCGTCGCGCGCGCAAGTGTGAGCCGCACCCGCCGCGATCTCGACGAGCCCTGTCAGCGCCAGAGCGCGCGGCTCCTCCGCACGCGCGTCGCTCCCATCACCGAGCTTACCGAAGACGTTGTCGCCCCAGCACCATCCGCTACCGCTCCCGTCGATCGCACACGTGTGATTGGCTCCCGCGCTGACCATCACCGCGTTCGGTGCGCCCGTGACCTGGAGCGGCACGTAGACGTCGCCGGGATTGTCAGCGCGACCGATCTGGCCTTCGTTGTCGCGCCCCGAGCACCACACCTGCTTCTGCGTGGTGACGATGCACGTGTGATTGTATCCCGTGGTGATGCTCTGCGCGTTCGCGAACATCGACGCGATCGGCGCGGATGTCGACCCCGCGATCGATCGGCCGAGCGTGCCTTCATCGGCGTTGCCCCAACACCACGGCACCCCACTCGCTCCAAACGCACACGTGTGTCCCCCGCCCGCGGCGACGCTCGTCGACGAGATGCCGATGCCACCGACGATCTGCGGCGCGAGATAGGCCGCGGCACCGTCGAAGGCGACCTGGTAGCTCTCGTTGTCGCCCCAGCATGCAACGCGACCGTCGGAGAGGTTCGCGCAAACGTGATTGACTCCGACCGCTACGTTCGCAACGCCCGCGATCCCGACATCGACTCGCGACGAGCGACTCGTGCGCGTGCCATCGCCGAGCTGGCCGGACCGGTTACTGCCCCAGCAGCGAACGTGATCATCGCTGCCCAGCGCGCAGGTGGTGTCACCGCTTGCCGAGATCGACGTGGCATCGACATCGACGGTGACCGCGGTCGCGTCGAGCACGCCGCTGCGCTGTCCCGCGCGATCACTGCCCCAGCACCTCACGACGCCATCGGTGGCGATCGCACACGCGTGCGCTTCGCCGACGCTGAGCGCACGCGCCGGCGGCACCGCGATCTGCTCGGGCACGAGAGCATCGCCGCCGTCGCGCCCGAGCTGCTCGCGATCGTTGTCGCCCCAGCACGTCACCGCACCGTCGAGAGCACGCGAGCACGTGGTCTCTTCGTTCACCGCGATCTCCGCGCTCGGAGACACCGCGACGATCACCGGCGCGAACCGATTCTCGACGCCGCCATCGCCGAGCTCGCCGTCGACGCCGAGCCCCCAACACGCAACGACACCATCGGCGGTGCGGCCGCACGCGTGCGCGTATCCGACGCCGATGTCGACGAACGAGAGCGACGTGACGACGCGCACCGGCGTCTCCGACGTCGTCATCGTTGCATCGTCGTTCCCGAGCTGACCCGCGCCATTCGAGCCCCAACACCACGCACTGCCGTCGGTGCCGAGGGCGCAGCCATGATTCGCGGAGAACAACGCGTTCGCGCTGCTCGTCGCGGCCTTCGCGATCGCGGGTACTCCCATCACGCGCATTGGATTCGTGCTCGAGCTCGAGGACGTGCCATTGCTTTGCCCCCAGCAATACAGCGCACCGGTCGCGGTCCACGCACACGAGTGAAGGCCGCCAGCGCTGACACCGACCACATCGGCCGGCAGCATCGCGACCCGTGCGGGCACATCGCGCACGCCGGTGTCACCGAGGCCGAGCTGCGAGGCATCGTTGCGGCCCCAGCACCACACGCTGCCGTCGACGACGGCACATGCGTGTTGCACGCCCGCCGAGATCATCGTCGCCGCGGCGAGCCCGGTCGGCGCGACCGCGTCCACGCGCGTCGCGCGGGCTCCATCGCCGAGCTGCCCCGCTTCACCGGCGCCCCAACAGCGCACCTCGCCGCCGGCGAGCAGCGCACAGCTGAAGTCACGGCCCGAGGAGATCGCGGCGACATCGACGACGGGCGAGCACGACTCGTCGACGGGATGTTCTTCGAAGCCGATGCGGCACCCGGCAAGTACCACGAGCACGCACAACCGCACGGCCCCAGTGTACGCGTTACTTGCCGACCAAGAACCGTTGTTCGAACGTCGAACGGATCGGGTGGCCTTCGTCGTCGAGCGCGGGTGCGTAGCGGAACTTCCAGATCAGATCCGCGGCCTGTGC
>Ga0154020_10002818_pt1 | contig 21150 bp, 19 predicted proteins | sample Klosneuvirus_201_FD_109709 | JGI IMG/M metagenome (GOLD analysis project Ga0154020, IMG submission 109709) | Active sludge microbial communities from wastewater, Klosterneuburg, Austria - Klosneuvirus_20160825_MG | ecosystem: Engineered > WWTP > Aerobic digester > Activated sludge | place... | reverse complement strand
TGGTTACGCCTTGGCTGGTAAATGGAAAATTGTAAGCGGTAAATAGCGGTGATGAATGGCGGTGAATTCAATGTGACTCACCAATTATGTCCTTGTTCCGAGGCTCCTGCCTCGCGAGATTGTTGCTGGAGGCAGGAGCCTCCAGGGCAGTGCGTTCCAGGGCTGGAGCCCTGGAACGAGAATTGACAGAAGTTCAAACTGAATATTTGAGATCTCAGATAAACAGAGGCCTATGCGGCTCGGTGCCGATAAAGACTTTGATCGACCATTGCATTCATCGCATGGACATCAAGCGTTTCGTCGAAATGGGTGTTGATCAGGGCTATTGTTGGTTGAGGACGGGACAGCAGTTCGTTGTAGCTGATATTGATCAGGTTCAGATGTGACTGGGACGGAAGCCACACGTAGAACTGACGCAGTTCACGTTCGAACAGGGCTTTCATCGTGGCATCGGGGATGTCTGTTTCAATGCCGCTGCGTTCGAGCATTTTCTTTTGCGACTGCAGGATTTCATTGACGTCACGTCGCATGAAAACAATGCGATAATCTCTGTCGGCGGGCAGGTGCCTCAGCAGGCTGTAGACCATTTTTACGGAATACCCCGGAGCGTCGTCGAGCCAGTCGGCGTTGCTATCGATGCTCTTAACGTCTTCGAATTCGTAGTATCCGTTCGGGTTGTCTTCGTCGGGTATTCGCAGTTCATCGGTGAGCGCCGGGATGCCTCCCGCTTCCAGCATTCGCATCATCATGGATGTGCCAGAACGCGGCAGACCGGAGACGATGGTGATGTAAGGTCGATCAGGATGTCCGTCTTCCTCCGGAAGCCGGACATCGGAATCCTCAAGCGACGGCATGGCTTCTTCCGCCTTTTTCAGCAGATCCATCATTTGCCCTTCCGTCAGAGCACCGGTTTTCCGGTCAATCGGCTGACCACCGGCAAAGGCAATGAACGTGGGGACGCCGCTGACCTGATATTGACTGGCGAGGCCCGGGCTGCGATCGATGTTGACGGAATAGACGTCGGCCCAGTCACCGACTTTCGTCGCCAGTCGATCCACCATCGGCTGCATCATCTTGCACGGCGGACACCACGATGCCCAGAAATCCACCAGCACAGGCCGATCGGAACTGAGCACCATTTCTTCGAAGTCTGAATCGCGAATTTCCATAGGATTGAGTTTTCAGTTTTCAGTGTTCAGTGATCAGAAAATCCCAAGTGTTGACTTGGACTGTTCCAGGTTCGTGTCTAATTGGACCGCGCCAGTTTGGGGAGAAAACGCGACTAAATCCAGCCCCGGAGGGGCGACAGAATCTTGCGATTGTCCCCCGCAACTACCTTTCCAACTTCACAAGTTTCCCACGGGGGAGAGGGTTAGGGTGAGGGGGAATGAAAAATCATGCACCGAATTGTTCATCACGTTTACTCCATGTCAACCTCCTCATTCGGCCTCCGGCCACCTTCTCCCCCTTGCAAGGGGGAGAAGGGACATTCGATTTAGGCCAACATCCTCAGTCAGTTGCAGTTCATTGGTCATTCAAAATTGGTCATTGGTCATTCATCACGCCGCTGGCTTCCACGTCTCCAGCACTTCCAGTTTGCCGTGTTCGCCGGACCATTTGGTTTTTGGAAACAGCGTGTCTCGCTGAGCCAAAATGCGGTCCCTCGCTTCGGGTTGTGTGAGGACCCGAAACAGGTGTCGCACTTCGTCCGCGAAGCTGGATTCGGATTTGAATCCAAAGCGTTCGGTCAGCTTTTCGTGAATGACTTCGTAGGGATGTTCCTCGGCCTCAACACGTGGATTTTCGATTCGCTGAACTTCAACATCGAGGTCAAATTCGCGACCGATCGACGCGACCATTTTGGCAATCTGCATGACGCTGAAAACGTCTGTCACCTGATTGACAACGTCGTACTGGCCGGGTTCCGGCGGGGCGGCGATCAGGCGCGTGATGCACTGCATGGCGTCTCGCAGAGTGATGTAGCCACGAAGTTGATTTCCGCTGCCGTAGATCGTGAGCGGCATTCCGATGACGGCCTGGGCGACGAACCGATTCACAACGGTGCCCCACCATTCGTCGATGTCGAAGCGCGTGTTCAGGTCTGCGTGAGTCAACAGTTCTTCGGAGTAGCTTCCGTAGATCACACCCTGCATCACGTCGTAGCTTCGCAGCCACCAATACTTGCAGGCTTCATAAACGCTGTATGTGCCCTGCACTTTGCTCACGTGGTAAAAACTGACCGGATCGCGCGGTGTCAGTTCACCGCCGAGACTCCATTCCTTGCCCTGATACTGCAGCACCGCATCGCCAGGGAAAAGACCTTCAAAAAGTGGTCTGCCGGTCAGCGGGCTGCCGTATTCGCCCATGGTGCCAAGCTTGATGATCGATGCGTCCGGAGCGTGATCTCGCACGCCGAACAGCAGCCCCAGTGTTCCCACGACGTTGTTCTGAATCGTCGCCACCGCTTTGTCCACAGACGCCATACTGTACGGAGCGCTGGGGATTTCGGCGAATTGAACAATGGACTCCGGCTGAATTTCCTTGATGTACGCAAACAGTGCGTCGCGATCCATCAGGTCGATTTCGCGGAAATCGATGTCAACGCCCAGATGTTCGTTCGCGGCTTTGATGCGGTCTTCCATCGACTGGATCGGCGTGATTGATTGCGCGCCGCGTTCTTCGACCAGCTTGCGTCGCAGCATGTTGTCGATGCCGTAAACCTTGCAGCCCAGCTTTGCCAGCTTCAGCGCAAGTGGCCAGCCGAGATAGCCGTCCATGCCAAGGATCATGACTCGCATGCCTTCGAGCAGATAACCGCTGTCGGTCTTCTTCCATTCCGAGCACGATTCGAAAGTGATCGACATGGGATCGAAGTAGCCAATTTCGGGGCGTCGTTTGCATTCAACGACAAGCTGCCCCTGAGCCGCCTTGCGAAACGCGGCCTGGCCACATGCGCGGAAGTCAACATGGCCCTTGAATTCCACCGCCGGACAACTCCAGCAGGTGTGGTTAGCATTGTGGCAGGATGATTCTGTCATCTTTGGAAGTCCATTTCCAGTTTTGTGAGCCGGGTGATTTTGGCCCCGGCACGAGATTAGCAAATCGTTCTATACTTCACGCGGTCAGAAATGATGCTGTGGATTTTCTTGCGATTGTCCCCTCTCCCCCGCAATTGATTTTCCAACTGTATACGTATTCCACGGGGGAGAGGGCTAGGGTGAGGGGGGAAGAGTCAACTGTTTTCTGGTTCATCAAATTCACTCCAGGTCAGCCCCCTCATTCGGCCTGTCGGCCACCTTCTCCCCCTTGCCAGGGGGAGAAGGGACATCGAAAACGTTCCCTTTGAAAGTGCCATCGCTTCTATGACGGCATCCAGGATGTTAATTCGCTGTCTGTCATCGTCGCTGTGTTGAAATTACGCCGCTCGGCTCGTTTGCTGCACTTGTCGCGGCATGACCACGTCCAGCACATTTTCAACCTTCATGTCCGTCGGAATCTTTCCGAGCTTTTCGCCTCGGACAAAGAACGAGGATTCCTCATACGTGTGTTTTCCGTTGATCGCCGTCGGTTCAATCAGATCTGAGAGATTCATTCGCCCGGACAAAGCAATGTCTTTCGCTGCCATGACGATCAGATCGGGTGCCCGGTGAGCGAACGGGCCGCTGTATGCGTCTTTGCCTCGAATGACTTCGCTGGCTATCGGCAGCCCGTTGACCGTGGCGTTCTCAAAGAACGTCGTCAGTTGCCGCATCAAAGTTTCCGCTTCGTCCGCCGTCACGGAACCACCGGGGTAACGCCCTTGACGATGCAGATAGATGCGGCCCGGATCCATTGCGAAGGCTTTGGTTTCCGGCAGCATGTCGATGTACGACGGTCGCTTTGATTCCTTCAGTTTCAGGAAGCCACCTTCGGCGAGCAGGCAATTTACGTTCACGCTCATTCGCTGCCTGGCGAATCCGTGATCAGAAACAGCCGCGAGCGTGGTGTGATCGTCGAGCCGCTCCAGAATGCGACCGATGTGGTTGTCCACTTCGTGATAGTAGTCGAGAAACGTCTGGTGAAACGGCGAGGACGGATCTTCGTAGTCTTCCCACAGATAGTGGTTCAGCCGATCGGTCCCGGTGAGCACGAACATGATGTTTTGCCACGGTTCGCGGTCCCAGTGATGATGCAGCGCCTCACAGCGAGCCGCCATCACTCGATGCAGTTCATCCACGAACTTTTGCTTGCCTTTCTCGACCAGTGACATGTCAGCATCGACGGCGTAGCCGATGCTTTCCAGCCAGGCGAGCTGTTCCGGCGGATGTACGGCTCGCTTCAGATCCAGCGCGACGAAGCCGGATACAAGCATTCCGTCCATCGGCTGAGCGGGATAGGTCTGTGGTACGTTCATGATCAGATTCGGACCGGCGTCAGGCTGAGCCCAGAACGGTTTTGCTCGAAAAGTGCGGGACGACGTGAAGCCAAGTGAATAGCTGCCGTCCATCAGATCGGTGAAGCCGTAGACATTGTGCCCGCCCGAGTTTTCGCCCGTCACAATCGACGCCCATGCCGCCGATGAGACTTCCGGCAGTGCCGATTTCATCGGGACCAGCGTGCCGCTTTTCAGCAGTTCGCAGCTGTTTGGCATGACACCGGAATCTGCAAACTGCTGCCACATCCAACGCGGCAGTCCGTCAATTCCCAGCAAAAACATGTTCATCTTTGAGGCCTCCCGGAATCTCAAATCTCTGCATTCAGGTTTGAAAGATCAGATGTATCCCAGTTGGCGAAGCCGTTCTGTGACCGCTTCCGTGTCTTCTTCATCCATAAACGCATCAGAATCGCAGGCATTCATCAGGGTGCAGTGGAGGCAGGGAATTCCCAGGGCGCTGAGTTCCCTGGTCACCATGGCTGCGTCAGTGCAATTCTCTTCGGAGACGACCACGATGCGATGGATGGCTCCCGATCGCAGCTGATCGAGAGACAGCAGCAGATCAAAGTGCCATTGCACAAATGAAGGCGTGCGACTGATCGAAAGTTGATCATCACTCACGGAAACGAACAGCGTGCCGGCAATCGTATTGAGCGGCTGCTGCGTGAGATTCAGGACTGCATCACCGGCCAGCAGTACGCCCGTGATGGCGTCGGCCGTGCTTGAACATTCTGTGGTCATAGTCATCACCATCCGTGGCTAAAAACTGTCAGATGCTCGATCCCTGAGCGATTCCAAGACATCACTTCCCAAAGTGACAGCGGGAATTTAGCAATCCGGCGGAAACACGACAACACGGGTTTTGAACGGCAAAAATGGCTGAAGCCAGGATTTGACGCTGAGAGCAGACTCCTTCTGGCGAATTTTTTTCATTCCTGTAGTCGCAAAACTGCAGTGGATCTGGGAGACACAGCCCTGAAATCGCTGAAATCGCTGAGATTGTAACGATTGGGGTGATCGAGGTGATCCAGGCAGTTTGTAGGCCCGGACGGACGCCGTCAAAGTCAGTGCAAACCTCGCGGAATTAACCACCTGGAACCACCTCAACCGCAGTCAGAATGCTGCAAAAGTACCGGATATTGACACTCTCGCAACAGCCTTGTAGAGTCGCACACCCGGCTCACAACGTCACTTGTTTTCGTCTTCATCAGCAAAATGAGGCGCGAAGAGTTTTTGAAGATAAAAGGTTCGGCGTGTGACACTGACTGCGACATCGAAAACTATTTTCCAGACGAGTTTGGTGATCTGCGTTCGAAAGCCTTTGGTATTTTTCTCTCTGGTTATTGGTTCGATGTCGCTGCTGGTTGTTTTGCATCCCGCAGCCGGTCAGGACGCTGGACAGGTAAAAAGATCATGGATGATTTCGGGAGCCGTGGCCCGTGGGTTGACGGAGGGAAGTGTCGCAACTGAGCCTGCGACAGAGAAACAGACATGGATGGCGGACATTAGTGAAACGGAATGGATGTACATCATTGTGCATCACTCAGCCACAGAATCGGGCAGTGTGGAATCGATTCATGCAGATCATCTGAACCGCAGGGATGCAAACGGAAACCCCTGGCTTGGAATTGGCTATCATTTTGTGATTGGAAATGGGCAGGGAATGCCGGATGGAACCGTTCAGGCCACATTTCGCTGGAAGGAGCAGATTCATGGGGCTCATTCCGGCATGAGTTTGTACAACACCCGAGGAATCGGGATTTGTTTGATTGGAGATTTTCAGCAGAATCCCCCGTCGCACGCTCAGATAGCATCACTCAAACAATTGGTCAAAGTTCTCGCTACTCGTCACCGGATCACTCCGGATCATTTTATGGGGCACGCTGCGGTGAAACCGACAGCATGTCCGGGAAAGCACTTTCCTCTGAATGAAATCAGACGGGTGATTTCCAGATCGGCGTCTTGATTGAGGTGTAGGTCAGGATGATCTTCAGCACCTGATTTAATGTGTCCTCCCCCAACTCATTCTTTCTAAATCATGGAAGTCTCACATGTTTAATCGCGTTCGAAGCATGTCGTTCTCGTCAGGTGAACTTGACTCATATTTGCCCGACATTGATCAGGAGATGCTTCCGACGGAGCTGCGGGAAGTTTACGAATCCTGGAGCCAGTCCCCCGATTGTCCCACGCAGTATTCCGGTTCAGTCTCAGAATCAGACTGGCCCGTTTCCATTTACGTGCCGGAACGCTATGAGGAAGGCTACGCTTATCCGCTGGTCGTTTGGTTTCACAGTGATGCCAACGATGAAGATCAGCTGGAAGACGTCATGTCGGCCATCAGCTCCCAGAACTACGTCGGTCTGGCGTTGCGTGGCAATCGAGAACTTGAAAACGCCGGCGGGTTCCGTTGGGATGTATCGTCTCTGCAATTTGGATCCGTACCACTTCAGAATCTACTGCACGTAACGACTTGCCGATTGCGGCAGGCGTTCCACATCCACAGTGAGCGAATTTTTCTGGCGGGCTCAGGGAACGGAGCTGACGCGGCCCTGCAGATGCTGGTGCAGCGACCAGAATGGTTTGCGGGCGGAATTTTGCTGGATCCCTCAGGTCGCGGCAACTGCCTGAAGTCAGATCGCCTGACGGGGTTGCGAGGAAAACGCATGCTTGTCAGCGTCTCGCGCACTTGTCCCGCCGAGACGCTGGCTCGCAACGTTGAAGCCGTACGACTGCTCCGGTCAGCTGGAGCGAACGTCGATGTTGAGTTGACCGATCAGCCCGTCGATCCCACCAGCGGCGAAGTTCGCATGCTGGATCACTGGATGATGAACTGTATTAATCGTGAAGCGCTTGTGTAACGCGATGTTCCGGCTTCCAGGTTCGTCGTGGCCCGTGTTGAGTGCCATTGGGCGTTGCCCCAGGCTGACCCGCGCACTTCATTTCGCGCAGAACCTCAAAATCGCCGACCGATACCTCGGCAACACGACCGACATGATCCAGGATCGCAACAGCAAACGCTGGCGTCGGAGAGCATCCATCAGGAATCCACACGACTTTGCCATGGTCATGACCCCGATCAGGGCGTCTGCAGCGAGCCCAACCGGCGCGGAACTCAGGCGTGTGGAGATTGGCGGTACAATCATGCTGCGTTTCAAATGTCATCAGGAAAACGAGGAGAATAGACTGGTTCCCTATAAAACTGATCGGTAAAAGCATGACACTCCATTTGCTGCGACGTGAGGCTGGACAAACCTGGTTCGCTTGAAATCCTCTGCGTAATCAGCAATCCGCAGGAAAAGGAAGTGCATGAATCCCATCAATTTTGCTCTTCGCAGGCCGAAGACAGTCATGGTGCTCCTGCTCACCGTCGTGATGGCCGGGCTGAGCGTCATTCGCCCGAGTTCTGTCGATGCGTGGCTGCGTGAGCGCGGCGTAGAGTTGCCCCTGCAACGCATGGCGGTCGATGTTTTTCCGTCGCTGAATCTGCCTGTGATCTATGTCTGCCAGCCTTACGGCGGGATGGACCCTGCGCAGATGGAAGGATTGCTGACGAACTACTACGAGTACCATTTCCTGTACATCAACGGGATTCATCACGTTGAAAGTCGCAACGTGCAGGGTACAGCCTTGATGAAACTTCAGTTTCATCCGGGGACGAACATGGCTCAGGCGATGGCGGAGACCATTAACTACGTGAACCGTTCGCGAGCGTTCATGCCGCCCGGCACCGTACCTCCGTTTGTGATGCGGTTTGATACCGGCAGCGTTCCGGTTGGCTATCTGGTCCTCTCAAGCGGCACAAAAACCATTGCCGAAATTCAGGACCAGGCGCTGTTCAAAGTGCGTCCAATGTTTTCCTCGCTGCCGGGTGTGTCCGCTCCGCCGCCGTTTGGCGGATCAGTTCGCAGCATTGTCATTCGAGTGAATCCGGATCGACTGCGAGCCTACGGGATATCACCGGACGACGTGATCTCTTCACTCACCTCGGGCAATACAATCAGTCCGTCGGGAAATATTCACATCGGAGACCTGTACCCGGCCGTTCCCACCAATGCTCTGGTCCGCGATCTCCGCGAACTGGGACAAATTCCGCTGAAGACCGGCGCGCAGACGGTTTACATGCGCGACATCGGCACAGTGGAAGACGCGACAGATATTACCACTGGTTATGCTCTGGTGAATGGTCGCCGCGCGGTGTACATCCTTGCCACAAAACGGGCTGATGCCTCGACGATGTCAGTCATCAATGAAATCCGCAATGCGCTTCCCAGGATGCAGAAAGAACTTCCGGACGACATTCAGGTGGCGTTTGAATTTGACCAGTCTCCGTACGTGACGCGAGCCATTGGAAGCCTTGCGACGGAAGGGATGCTGGGTGCCATTCTGACGGGCCTGATGGTGCTGCTGTTCCTTCGAGACTGGCGCAGTTCGCTGGTGGTCGTGCTGAATATTCCTCTCGCCATTCTGTCAGCGATTGTCGGACTGTGGCTGACGGGGCAAACAATCAATCTGATGACCCTGGGAGGACTCGCGTTGGCGGTTGGGATTCTGGTAGACGAAGCTACCGTTGAAATTGAAAATATCCACACCCAAATGCGGCGGTCGAAATCGATCGGTCATGCGGTGCTCGCGGGGAACCAGCAGACAGCGACCCCTCGACTTCTGGCGATGCTGTGTATTCTGGCTGTGTTTGTGCCCACTTTTTTCATGCAGGGAGCTCCTCGAGAACTGTTTGCACCGCTGTCGCTGGCAGTGGGATTCGCCATGATCAGCTCGTACTTCCTGTCGAGTACTTTCGTGCCGATCCTCTGTGTCTGGCTGTTGAAGCATCACCAGGTCGCCGAGGGAACGGATCGTCATTGCACTGAGCGGCCGGAATCCGTGCTCGTGCGGTTCTATCGTCAATTTGTGCGACTGACTGTCGCGATTCGCTGGGTTTCCGTCCCGGCTTATGTCGCTGCTTGCGTGCTTCTGATCTGGCAGTCATGGCGGCAGATCGGAGTCGAAATCTTTCCGACGATTGACGCAGGCGAGTTCCGACTTCGCATGCGAGCAGCTGACGGAACACACATTGACAGAACCGAAGCCATTGCGAAACAAGTACTCGATTCTATCGGCGATGTCGTTGGACCGGACAACGTGCGTTTGACACTGGGCTATGTTGGTGCGATTCCCGCAGCGTTTCCGATTAACGCGGTGTATCAATTCTCTCGTGGCCCGGAAGAAGCCATTCTGCGCATCGCATTGAAGTCCGGTAGCGGTGTCAGCACTGAAAACATGAAGGTTCAACTTCGGGAGACACTGGCGAAGAAATTTCCTGAAGTGCGTTTCTCATTCGAGCCAGCGGATATCGTGAGTGAAGTGATGAGTTTTGGATCTCCCACACCCATCGAAGTTGCTGTGCGGGGCGGCTCAATTGGTGAGAACCGTGACTTCCTGAAGAAGTTGCAGCCGGCACTCGCGAAGATTGAATCACTCCGCGATATTCAAGTCGTGCAGGGACTGGATTATCCCACGCTGGATGTGAAAATTGACCGCGAAAAAGCAGGGTTGTCCGGAGCCAGGATGAGTGACGTGAGTCGATCCGTTCTGGCGGCAACATCGTCCAGCCGCTTTATCGTTCCCAACTACTGGCCGGATCCGAAGTCAGGAATCGGGTATCAGGTACAGGTCGAAATTCCTCAGGCGGCGATGACCTCGCTGAACGACCTGGGCAACGTTCCCGTCCTGAACCGAGAGGTCGGCAACGCACTCTTGTTGCGGGACGTGGCAACGATCACTCAAGGTACGATGCCAGGCGAGTTCGACCGGTACAACATGAAACGCGAATTGTCGTTGACTGCCAATATCGCTGGCGCGGATCTGGGAAGTGTCGCTACCCGTGTGGTCAGCGTTATCGATCAGGTGAAGAAGGCGGACGACGAAGCGAAAGACAAGCTTGATAAGAACGCCGTCGCGCTGCCGGGGCAGCCCGCTCCGGCGAAAACAGGTCGAATCACTTACGAACTTCGAGGGCAGATTCCGCCGCTTCGACAGATGATGAGCGGACTTGGCGTCGGCTTGTTGCTGGCACTCTTGGCAATCTTCCTGATGCTGACTGCCAACTACCAGTCGTTTCGACTGTCACTGGTCACTGTGGCCACGGCACCTGCGGTGCTGGCCGGGGCCGGGCTCATGCTTTGGCTCAGCAGATCGACCTTGAATATTCAGTCGTTCATTGGCGTGATCATGGGACTCGGCGTGGCAATGGCGAATGCCATTTTGGTCGTCACCTTCGCGGAAGAGCGAAGACGTCAGGGTGAATCGTCGGCCATAGCTGCGGAAAATGCTGTCGTCAGTCGCGTGCGCCCTATTCTTATGACCAGTTGTGCGATGCTGGCAGGAATGCTCCCGATGGCGCTGGGATTAGGAGAATCCGGTCAGCAAACCGCACCACTGGGGCGAGCCGTGATGGGCTGTCTCCTCGCGGCAACCGTTGCCACCCTCTTCATATTACCGGCCGTCTTCGCGTTGATTCAGGGGCGGCGGTCGATCGCATCGCCATCGATCCATCCATTGGATACAGAAATCACATCTGAGGCCTGATCTGAGAACTCTGCACATGACAAATTCGCATAAGAAAAACAGCTCGACAAACGCTCCCAGTCAGCACGCAACGGAACAGCATTTGTTTGTCAGGCAGAGAGTCTGCCGATGGGCTGGAGCGGCATTGGTTTCGCCCGTCCTGTTCACATGGGCCATGGCTGGCTGCAGCGTCGAAACCAAACGCATGGAGACCGACTCAACAATGAGTCAGACCGCCGACGCTCTCCCGAAAGTGGCGACGACCCGGCCCACACGAAAGACAATTACTCAGAAGACAAACCAGCCGGGACAAATTGAAGCGTTCAGCACGACGCCGATTCATGCCAAAGTTGGCGGTTACGTGGATCAGTTGAAGGCCGACATTGGCGACCGAGTGGTTGGACCGAAGCGAGAGTCAGAAGGCAAGATCACAGCCCCCGGACAGATTCTGGCAGTCCTTGTCGCTCCGGAACTGGAGGAAGAACTGCATCAGAAGCAGGCGGCTGTCGAACAGGTTGCCGCCGAGGTTTTACAGGCCGAGGCTGCTGTCAAAGTTGCCATCTCGATGCAGGAATCCGCCAGGGCTGGCATCGACGAATGTCTTGCAGGCCAGCAACGAGCAGCAGCTCAGTATGAAAAATGGCGTTCCGAATTGGATCGCATCAAGGCTCTGGCTGAATCGAAGACAGTCACACCGAAGTTGGCCGATGAAACCGAACTTCAGTTTCGCTCCGCTGATGCCAGTCGCTCGGAAGCCGACGCGCGACTGAGGTCCGCAGAAGCGTCACTGAACGAGGCAACGGTGGCCATAGACAAGGCACGCGCAGATCTGGCGGCCGTGAAATCTCATTTGAAGGTTGCCGAGGCGGATCGAGATCGAGTCTCCGCACTGCGCGACTATCTGCAGATTCGCGCGCCCTTTGACGGAATTATCACCGAAAGGACTATCGATGCCGGGCACCTCATTCAGCCGGCGCGCAGTGCGGAAGAGACTCCGCTGTTTGTCGTGATGCAGGCGGATACGGTGCGACTGTTTGTGGACGTTCCGGAGGCCGACGCCGCGCTTGTGGAAATCGGACGGCCCGCAAAAATCAATGTTGCCGCCGTGGGAAGTGCGGCCTTCGATGGACTTGTGGCACGAACAGGCTGGGCATTGCAGACCGGGACACGATCGCTCCGGTGCGAAATTGACGTTCCCAATAAGGACGGAAAACTGCGCCCCGGGATGTACGCTCAGGTGGAATTGACACTTGCCGAACGAGCCGACGCTCTCACAATTCCCAAGGGGTCACTGGTTTCGAAGGACGGGCAAACGTTTTGTGTGACAGTGACCGCTGACGGATCAATTCTTCGCCATGTGGTGCAAGTCGGAATTCGTTCGCTAACGGACGTTGAAATTCTCTCGGGTCTTGACGGCAGCGAAGACATCCTGACCGCCAATGCCGCAGCATTCACCGATGGGCAAAAGGTGGAGAAGTCCTCTCCGTAAGGCGCGAGTTGTAGCATCTGAATCGCTTGTCATGATTAGCACAGATCTGACCAACTGGCCGGTCCTGTGGGCGAATTCGCGAAGACTGATCATGCCGACTGCACGCTGTCGATGCTCAGACAATGGCGTGAATTGGCTTCTGAAATGGCATGGATGTCGTCGGCAGAACACCAGCAGAATCCGCCGCTTCAGGAGTGCCATGGATGGCTCGAATTCGTCGGATACCATGGATTTCAGCAGCTTTGCTGAGCTGCATCGCTGCGACGGGATGTCACTCCGCACCCTGGCATGAAGCGTCAATCGCACCCGTTGCAACGGCAACGCCCGCTGTGGTATCTGTCACTGAGCGTTCCGCAAATCGTGGAATGCAGTCTGATCACATTCCGTCTTCGATCCAACAGGTGTCCGCCGAGACGGTCGGGGGGAACTCAATCGACGAGTCGCCCGGACAGCAGGAAACAAACAGCGCCGTTCATGAGATCACCGCTGATTTGGTTGACGCTCCTCTTCAGGTTCAGGAAACCAACGCCGTCGTTGCTCAGCCGATCGATCTCCCCACAGCGCTGATGCTAACTGCTGGCCGCAGTCCGCAGGTGGCGTTCGCTCAGGCAAGGATTGAAGAATCCCGCGCACAACTTGATCGAGCCGAATCGCTCTGGCTGCCGTCGCTTCGCGCTGGTGCCAACTACAATAAGCATGAGGGCCGCATTCAGGACGTGGCGGGAAATATCATCGAGACGAGTCGTGGCGCTGTGTACTCAGGCTTCGGTGCGAATGCTGTCGGAGCGGCATCGCCTGCCGTCCCAGGATTGCTCGCCCAGTTCCACGTGGCGGACGCCGTCTTTCAGCCCCGCATCAGCCAGCAAACGATTCGAGCCCGCGACGCGAATGCTCGTGCGGCGACCAACGACAGCCTGTTAGCCACTTCTCTCGCGTATACGCAACTGTTGCGAGTGTCGCAGGAAAAAGCAATTGCTGAGATCGCAATGGGGCAAGCTCAGGAACTTGAAAGAGTGACCGGAGAATTTGCAACAGCCGGAGAAGGTCTGACCTCTGACCACGATCGAGCTCGGGCGGAATTGGCCATGAAAAAAAATGAACTGCAACGGGCTGACGAGGCTGTGCAAGTGGCGTCCGCGAGACTGGCTCAACAGGTTCGATGGGAATACGCTCAGGTGCTGCAGCCCGCAGATGAATGCCTCTATCCGGTTTCGTTCGTCAATGGATCTGCGACCGCACAGAATCTGGTTGCGATGGGACTTTCAAATCGCCCGGAGATCGCAGAATCGCGGCATTTGGTCTGCGAAGCCGTGGAACGGCTGAATCGCGAAAAATATGCCCCCTTGATTCCCAGTGTTCTCCTGGGAGTCAGCTACGGCGGAATGGCTGGCGGACTTGGCAGCAACGTCACTAACGGCGGTGATCGACTTGATGCTGACGCGGTTGCCTATTGGGAACTGCGACAGTTAGGGTTCGGTGAGAAAGCCGCTCGTCGCGAAGCGAGTTCCCGAATTGTCCAGTCTCGCATGAAACAAGTCGCCATGATGGATCAGGTCGCTCGTGAAATCGTGGAGGCGCATGCTCAAGTCCTTTCCCGAACTCAGCAGATTGAAACAGCAAAAGAAGCTGTGAGTGCCGCACAGGATTCATTCAGGCGAAACTGGGAAAGAATCCAGAACGGCCAGGGGCTCCCCATTGAAGTGCTGCAGTCGATTCAGGCTCTGACGAACGCTCAGAAGGAGTACGCCCGTTCGATCGCCGACCACAACGTCGCACAATTCACGCTGCATCGAGCATTGGGATGGCCGATCGATGCACAACCTGACAGAAGGTGAAATACAGTGCTTCGCATCGAGCGGTTTATAAGGCGAGCGGAAGAAACAGGATTACCAGGGATATCGCGTCGCCGAGGGAATCCGACCTGAGACAGGTCGGACTACGTAGGCAGATCTGTCCTCAGATCTGCTTCCTTTGGCGTAGTTCAGTCGCACGGGTCCGCTCGACCCGATGATTCGCCGATGGTAAATCCTTTCCTGCCGCTCGCCGAATTGTCGTATCAGCCGGAACGCGGTAACGTCCGGTTCTGTGAAAACCGTGCGCGAGCGCTCAACACCACTCGATTTGGGTGAATCACGAAGGGCGGCAGTTAAACCGAAGATTCCGGCTGCGAGCCAACGGCATGCGCGAACCCCGCTGATCCTGCGGCAATGGCAAGAATCATCCACAGGATGTGCTCTCCAATCAATCCAGCGTAGAATCCGATCAGAGGGGACACCAGCGCGATCACGAAATTGATAAGCCCCAGCAGTGGTCGGCCACAGTACCACAAACCTGCCCCAGGCAGGATAAGACTCAACAAGCCGGCTCTGGTTGATCGCTTCATAGTTTGGCTCTTTAGGCGAGTGGCAGAATTCAATCTACCGAAGATGTCGCTCTGCCGAAGGTATCCGACCTGGGACAGGTCGGACTACGTAGGCAGATCTGTCCCAGATCTGCATCCTTCAACATGGTCGATGGTAAATGGTTGCTCGGCGTCAGGCGCAGCATTGGTAATTCCTTTTCTGCCGCACGCCATACACGAAAAGCAAGCGACGCAGACTCTTCACGCATGCGGAATCGTCTTTATTATTCCTCGTCAAATTGTTCTACGAATGGCTCCTCTTCACCCCATGTGAGATCGATGACCATTGCGTCCGTCTCGCCTGTAATATCGACTTCCAGCTTTGATGTATTCGGGTTGCCATACTGTTTGGGGGCGTGCCAGCGTTGCGACTGAGGGTTGATTAATTCGCAGGCGATGATAGTCACGGGATGTTTCCCTGCAACACAACCGTCGCCGGGATCGAAGGTCGTCAGTGTAAAACGACCGTCCGGTCCGAGAGCGCCGCTTGCCGGGCGGTCATTCGCAGGGATCACTCGAACGAATCCATGTTCAACGGGTTTTCCGTCGATCAACACACGGCCCGAAACTGGTAGGCGCTGAGGGCGACCGTCACCACATCCCAAAACGAAAGCAGCCAGCGTCAGTCCAGGAATCATCAACAGCAGGGGGCGGCGTGCCATCAGAATAATTCCCGTTGAGTTGAAGGACGTGGTGCAAATAAAACGACACGGCAATGCAGGGGCTGACACGTTACCAGCAATGAAGCGGGCCGTTGCTAATATTCGCCAACGACCTCACCATTGGCCCGGGTCGACAGAGCCTGATACACGACAAGCGAAAGGTTTTCACTGAGGAACGAAACGTGTCCGTCGCCGAAGAGGAATTGAGCACCGCCGACATGCTCACTCCCAAACGCTCCATTCAGGGGGACTCCATAGGGACTGGTGGTGATTCCAGTGCCGGGCGGCGTATTGATGGGATTCTCCGTTGTTCGGAGACAGTCCAGATGCCGTGACCCAACGGTCCAGACGTTCTGTGAATTGTCCGCATGGGCGTCCTGAACTTCACCGACGAAGATCGTGCTGCTCAAACCGTCGATAAAATCACGCACCGCGTACGGAGTCTTGTAATTGAATGCGCCGGTATTAGACACTTTCATTTCTCCGCTGATTCCGTTGCTGGGTCCCATGGTCCCATGCACCAACGCATATGACCCAGTGGCGCAATTGAGGCCATTGAGCAGTTTAGACGCCTTGCTGACGTCGGACGGGCACACATAGAAATTGGGGCGAGTTTCCACAGCAGCCTTGTTCGCGGCCATCCACGTCGTGGTGGTGCCCCAGGCGATGTCGTTTTTGTCGAATTGATTGTAGAGATTTGTTGCCTCCAGCTGAGGAAGCAGCATCACAAACGCACTGAGCCCAACCCGTGTGAAATTTGGATTTCCGTTGCACGGACCTGTGCTGATCCCGTCGCAGCCCAGTCGCCCCGGAGGATAAATTTTGTGGGTTGATTCATAGTTTGCGAATGCCAGACCGATTTGCTTCAGATTGTTTTTGCACTGTGTCCGTCGAGCCGCTTCACGAGCCTGCTGGACGGCGGGCAAAAGCAATGCAATCAAAATCGCGATGATCGCAATGACCACCAGCAATTCAATCAAAGTGAAGCTACGAATGGGCAGTGTGGAAGCTTTGCGACTTGTCATTAATGTGCTTTCCAAACAGATTGGCACGAAAGTAAGACGAATAGCCAAGAGGTGACAGGAGTATATCGCAGCTCGTATGGTTGTCAATTTGATTCAAGGTTCGGATCCATTGTCTTTTGTCAATGCTCGAAGTTATGTTTGCAAGAATCGACAAATGGCCTCCTGGCGAGAATCGTCTTCTTGCCTTGTCGAAGGAAAAAAGTTCACTGCTAAATTCTGCTGCTGCGACTTCACGGCTCACGCTCATCCAATGAAATACGACGAATACCTCGCCGCCGAACGGCCGATCGCAACAAGTGTGATCGAAGAGGCCTGCCGACATTTGGTCAAAGATCGTCTCGAACGCAGCGGCATGTGCTGGTCTGCCGAAGGGGCTCTGGCGATGCTGAGCCTGAGATCTCTCAAAGCTTCCAACGCCTGGGATGAATTCCACAAACACTTTCTAAACCCACTCCCCTCAATGCCTGAGGTCCGCAAATGCGGTCACGCTCACAATCACCGCATTACGGACACGTTTGAAGCGATTGGTAACCGACGAACGAAGGTTTTCGTCCCCGGTCGAACCACATGGACGTACGATGCAGCCAGCAATCTGACGAAATGTACAGGACAAAAAGGCCGAGGAGACCAAAGAAAAAGGCCTGCCCCCTGGTACGTGGTCCGAATGAGTTAAAGAACACAGGACCGAATCATCTGCCATATTGGGATGTGCTGTTTCAATACTTTCGTCCAAGGAGATAGTTGAAATGGTTAAAATCGGCAAAACTCGTACAAAGAAACCACGCAGTCGATCCCAGAAATTCAAAAAAGCTGTGCTCGGCAGACCACAAGTTGCCATTCAGAAGCGTGTGCAAGCCGTCGGGCCCGAGAAGTTCGGCATCGTCGCCGTTGACTGTGCCAAAGCTCGATCGAAGTGGATGCTCACCGATTTCTATGGAAACATACTCAATCCACCAACGAACGTTGAGCACGATCGCAGCAGCTTTCAGCTCGCGATACTCACGCTCAAACAGGCCGGGCAGAAGGGTATCACAAGGTGGCTTGACGATGCCAAGATTCGCTTCCACAAAGCGACGATCGAACGTGTCGTTGTGTGGGCCGCCAACGCCACGGAGCCCGATCCAATGGCCATCTTTCATACGCGAGTCTGGATGTCGCAACTTGACGATTGGACGCAGAAAACCCAGCAAATCCACGCCATTGAACGTGAACTTGCGGGAATTTTTGTAAAGACGCCCTACGTGCTTTTGCTGCCTCATCCTGGCATCAACGTTGTCACAGCCGCTGAGCTCGGCGGCGAAATGGGGCCGCTCAAAAACTACGCTTCGGCCAGGGCCGTGTGTGGTCGCGCGGGATTGTTTCCGTCACGCTACCAAAGCGATGAAGTAGATCGCACAGGCAAGCTGACTCGCTTTCGGAATGCAAAACTTGGAGCCGCCTGGATCGCGGCTACGTGATGGACAAGCTCTTAGTGTTTCTTCGTGAGCACAACACGTCTCCGGCGATCATCGTGCGTGACCTGAAACATGCGACCGATCAGCTTCCGAAGTCAAGCTTGATTGATGAAGGCACAAAGCGTCAAGAGGCGCCTTGAAGGCACAACTAAGTCGCCGAAAAGAGCCTCAGAAACTCGGAACTTTGCTGGTGGCAGTGTTGGCTCGACTTGGCATTGCCGCAAAGGACGATAACGTCGCTGACCCCATGGCCGTAGCAGTAAGCGTGTTGACTTCGTGTCCACGTGAGATGCGTAAGGTTGTTTCAAAGGCATGGTGCTCTGTCGAGAGTTAAACGTCGGATATAGCAGCTCAGAGCCCTGAGCGTTCTTGGCATGGCGTTTATCGCGTGCCGAATCTGCACTGAGCAGCTCTACGTTCTGCCTCAGGCAGACAGCGTTATGGCGTCCAGGTTGGCGAGAACAACTCATCTGTCCGTCGGAGATGAGCCAGCTGCGTTCACCGCTTCTTTTCCTCGAACCATTTTTTCCCAAACCGCCAAATCGGTCGCGCTAACGGTGCGGGCTGTTGCCAAAAATCATCGCTCCCATATAGCAGCTTTGATGCTTTCTGATGCCAACAAAGAGGCCTGACTCCTTTAGTGCATTGATGCTTCCACAAACTGCCGCATCATCCATCAATACATCACCGGCCTCATGATCTCGCCTTACGAACAAACGCGACCGCCCGCATTATGAGGATCGAGCCGACGCTTTCAAGGCATGGGTTCTGGATTTCCAGCTGGATTTCTGCCGATCCGCTGAGCCACGATCGCGCTCCCTTGCCACTTTCCTTGGTATTTGTAATTGCCTTGCAGCTGGCGGCTGTCCTTCGGATCGATCACCAGGAACATCTCGCCTTTGGCTCCGTCATGATGCCACTCGGCAACCACATAGAATTTTTCACCCGGTACGTATTGAACGTTTTTTAACACGGTCTCATTGCGATCGTTGGGCCGACGTGCCCTCCCCCGCGACAGATCAAGCGTCCAACCGTCGCGGCCAGTCCATTCTGAGTTCCGCAGTTCCTCAAGAAATGCACCATACTTTTCTTCATCGTACGGGAAACCGTCCATGGCAGCATAGATCTTGGTCCCAAACCTATCCTTGAATTGTTGATTTCCCCAAACCTTAAGCGGGGAGCGGATCTGACTCACTCGGTTGACGTTGTCATCTCGTACAAAGACCGGGCCAAGATGCTGCGGTTGGATTTTCTTCTCCGGATCAGTCTCGTACATCCAAGTTTCGAGATCATGAGGATCATCACCCAGAGTGAGCGTGACCGTTTTTCCTGGTAGCAACTGATATTCGGCGTTAAGCCCGTCGGCTGAGTTCAACTTAAACATCCAGCGGTTCTCGGTGTCGTTATTAACTTCCCAAGTGGTTTGCCCCGATGCGGTGGAGGCAAAGAGAATGGTTAGCACGACAGATAAACGGCCTTGTGCCAGGTTTTGCATGGGACAAATCCTTGTTTCTGTGAAGCTGAGCCGGATTTTGACGCAGCCTGTCAGTACTTTTTATGAACCAACTCGCCCTTCAGAAGCCGCGAAGGGTCCGAGGTGTCGGGGGTTACATTGAGCGTTGGACGGAGGGAGGAAAACATGTACCCGTCGGTCAGTAATGTCGCCTCGCCACCGCCCACGGAACCAAAGAAATAGAAGTATCCATTGGTGTTCGCTCCAAAAGATCCTCCCTTGCTCATGATGATCGTGGTTCCGCGCGGGCAGATCGTAGGACCGTACCAAGGGTCTCGGGCGCTGTCCAGCCGCTCCATGTCCCACCGTGCATAATATCGGTAGAAAAGAATGTCAACGACGTGTTCCGTCTGATTGTTACAGACGAACTCGACATTGACCGCAGTACTCTCGGCGGGAATGACTCGTTTCTGGTACTCCACCTGCGTGATGGATGGAACGAATGAAGCCGGCGCAATCATCTTGCGGAAGAGGGACGCTTTACTGTCATCGTCACGAAACAGGTCGATCCGCCTCCGACCGTCTTTGGTCTGTTCCGTGAAGGTTCGGGACTTGTAGCCGATCACTCCGGTGACTTCTTTGACGATGAAGTCTTCGGAGCGACCCTGCACCAGAATCTCTTCGAGAGGCTCGTAACGAAGCTCCTTATCGGTTCCCGTCTTTTCGTTACGAACCGTCAAGGTCAACGGGTGCCGCACGAGCTCTCCTGTGGCTGCGTCGGCGACTTCGAATCGTACCTGGCGGTAGTTGTAGTGAGCCACCCCCAAACAAAATCCCGCGATCGCAAGTACAAGTACGAGTCCGATGCAGAACAGAGCCATCACGCGGCGATAGTATCGCGTTCGGATGCGGCGCAGACAATTCAATGTTTTGGCGGTGACTTCCGCGAGGAGGTCACCCTCGATATTAGGTATCGACACGGAGCGAAGATAGGGCGGCAGCTCATTCAACGGCTGATTCCGCAACAGGACCGTCAACACCCGGTCGTCGGGTGTCCGAAATCGGGCCTTAAAGAATGTTAACTCGGTGAGGGCATAGGCACCGCGAGCCAGCGAATCCGGGCTGGCCAGAAAGATCAGGAAATCAGCGCGGGCGATCTGCTGGCGAATAATGGCGTCGAATGAGCTACCCGTTGGAATATCCGAACGGTCGAAAAAGACCGACTGACCTGCCTGCTGCAAGCGAATGGCGACTGATTCGGCGAGTTCAACGTCTTGCTTCGCATACGAGATGAAAACCTTCATCTAGCGGCACCAATCATTCCGCTCAACTTCGGCAATGCCGAGGTCGCTCGCCTTCTTGCTGTGGTCAGACACTATGCTCCGAACGGATAGGAATTCTAATCTCACACCCGGCCCGGACGCAAGAGTTCGACGGCCCCGGGTCCCTGCGTAGATCCTCAATTTTTTCTTCGCCGTCTATTGCCTACTTCATAAAAATAAAATGTCATGAACGCCGATTTCCGCAGGTGGAAAGTCGATGAGAATTTTGCTGTCATTTCTTCAAAAAACCCAGCAAATTCCGATTTTTCAGGAAGGATCTGTCATCGATTTATCGGCACGGATCAGGGATTTTGCGGTTTCTAAAATCGACACCGACAAAAGGCGAAATTGCACCTGGCAGGGGGG
>Ga0154020_10002817_pt1 | contig 21154 bp, 17 predicted proteins | sample Klosneuvirus_201_FD_109709 | JGI IMG/M metagenome (GOLD analysis project Ga0154020, IMG submission 109709) | Active sludge microbial communities from wastewater, Klosterneuburg, Austria - Klosneuvirus_20160825_MG | ecosystem: Engineered > WWTP > Aerobic digester > Activated sludge | place... | reverse complement strand
CAAGCAGGAAGGTCCGATCGTTCCGAACGGCAAAACTGCTAATGAAGGCGAAATACACGGCGATGAAGATCACAACGATCGCGACTTCCTTGCGGCGTGACCACAAGCCATTCGCTATCCCGAAACCAGCTAGCAGATATAGTCCTCCGCTCGTCGTCGCCATAAGGCCCAGGTACCAGCCGGCGGCGTCGCCCTCCATCCCCGCATGCCCGAGGGCGTAATGAGCCGCTTCATAGCGCAACCCAGACATGAAACTTGATGGATCGAGAATTGAATAGGGTGTCGTTGCGATAAAGCCAATCGCGGCGGCCGCCGCCGCCACATAAAGGCCGCGCTTCCAGAGCGCTTGTTTCCCAAACCGGAACGCGTGCGCGAGTGCGAGTGAAACAAGGATAAGCGCGCCGTTGTACTTGCTCGATGCCGCCAGACCCGCGAATAGCCCCGCCGCCACATAGTGACGGGTCTTGCCTTGTTTCATCGCCAGGAGGGCGGCCAATAGCGATGACAGGGCGAAAAAAGTGACCTGGGAGTCTGAGGTTACGAAGCGACTCAGCCCGACCATCGTTGGCGAGATGGCCACCATCAATGCGGCAAGTAAGCCCACCCATGGTCCTTCCCTAAGTTGGCGGCCAATCAGATAGACCAGACCCGCGCTGCCAACGCCGAAGCAGATGGTCACGCTCCGCCCAAGCAGTACTGCGCTCGGCGTCGGCGCGATCGTAACCCCCTGCATCAGGGAGTTTGGCGGCAGAATATCCGCGCCTGATCGAAATATGCCCAACAACTCCCCGGCCGCGAGGTAGGGGCCGTAGGCGAGCGCGTTGATATAGAAGAAGAGCGACGGATAGTTGAAGTAATGTGGGTTGAGATCACCCGTTTTGAATATACGCTGCGCAACCGTGATGTTGAAGGGTTCGTCCGGATGAAAGATGAATGGCAGGTCGTAACCGCTCCCCCATATTCGTAATCCGGCGGCGAGCAGAAGCGTTAATGTGAGACCCACCCCGATTCCGAGGGTATCGGAGCGTGCGCGTATCATCGACTGGCCTTTATCGGGCTCCCGAATCCATCGGCGCGCATCGGCGGAAACCCGCTACTCTCAGACACAAGAAAACTATACCTTATGGCCAATGGATTCATCAAGCGATATGTAAAACCTGGGCGGCAGTTGAGCCAGGCAGCCTTCCGGGCGCGGATACATGAAGCGGTAATCCTAGTTTGAATAGAACTGCTCCAATGACCTTGCGTACGCATCCCACGTGTATCGCGACTTGACTTCAATCGCTGCCGCGCCGCCCATTTGCGCCGTGCCAGCTGGATCTGACAGAAGCGCCCCAATCGCCCGCGCAAGCTCGGTTCCGTCGCCGGCCGGAACAATCACGCCGGTGCGGCCGTTCTTGATGACGCTGCTGGCTCCGCCGATGTCAGTCGCGACGACCGCTTTTCCCGACGCCATTGCTTCGAGGATGACCGTGGGAAGACCATCCTCGTTGCCAGCCGAGTCCCGAATTGAAGGCATGACAAAGATGGACGCCAGACTGAGAAGCATTGGCATGCTTGACCAATCGATTCGTCCCAGAAGTTTGATCCTGCCGGCAATTTCTGCAGGCCTTCTGGAAATCGTCGCCTCCAGCGTGGCGCGATCATCTCCTTCGCCAGCGATCCAGAGCTCCGCCTGCGGGTGTGTAGCGAGAAAGCTGCCGGCATGCTCAACAAGCAACCGGAACCCCTTCTTCTCAACCAGCCTGCCCACCGCCAGCACGATCCGGCGATTTTCCAGTGGGTGACCTGCATCGGATTCATGGAAGACAGAGACGTCCACACCATATGGCAGAAAGTGCGCGCGTTCCGGACCGGCGCCGAGAGCGATCGCTTGCTCGGCAAGATAGGGGCTGCTCGCGATGACGCGCTGCGCGTTGCGCAAGACCCAACCCGCCATGAAGCGGTAAGCCCCGCGCGAGCGAGCAATGAAGATATCGGAACCATGCAGGCTGACCACGTGAGGGACTCCCGCAAAACCAGAAACCAAGGCGCCGAGGAGTCCGCCAGGGAGGACCCAGTTCGAATGCACGATCTCGGGTTTCCAACGGCGAACGATCTGGGCAGCTTTGATCAAGCTGGCGACCGCAAAGAAGGGAAACGCAACGTAGGTTGCCCAGCCAAGGCGCATGTCATTCTTGAGGGATCTCCCATGTCCGATCACATTCAACCCTCGGAGTGGCGCGTAGCGCACCCAGTGAACGGTGATGCCCTTGGCGTTGAGCGCGGATGCTGTCCCCTTTTCTCGTTGCGGAGCAATGATATGCAGTTCGTGCCCTAAACTGGCGAGCGCGAGTGCAATGCTGCGCACAAAGGGGGCAGTCGAGTCCGCTTCGCTAACGGGATAACTTGTCGTGAATTGTAGTATTCGCATTAAGGTGCCCGACCCCAGGGCCCTCCAACGGGTTGGCGAACAGCTTGCGGTAATACTGACACTCTGACGCAGCCGCGAACCAATCGTAATGGGCTTGCATATTGTATTGGCCTTTCTCAGATGCGCGCGAATACAATATGGACCATGGGAGTCCGTACTCGAAGGAGAATAGGCATCGGTCTAGGGCTAGCGGCCGCGATGATTCTTCTCTCGAGTTGCGGGCAACCACTTGTCGAGGCCGGTCAACCGGCGGCAAACGCCGGAGAGTTGCCACTGTCCTCGTCGTCGTCGCTTGGTCAGTCATTCATGGCCTATCAAGGCGGCCTGCAGGGGATTGAGTTCCGCATGGCGTCCTTGTCTCCGCGGCCGTCTGGGCGAGTCAGCTACGAACTCCTTAGGAGCCCTGGCGCGACGGAGAAGCTCGCCAGCGGGAAAGTCGACATCGGCGCCGGAGTGGGCGACGTACTCCGAATCGACTTTCCTCCCCAGTCGGCCAACCGCCTCCAGGACTTTTACGTTGATCTTAAGTACGACGGTCCGGATGGTTACGGTTTACTGGCCGGGCCCGCGGGGTCATATCCCAATGGCGCCGCGTACGTAAACGGACAGCCCCAGGAAGCACAGCTCGCGTTTCGATTATTCCACGATCCGGCTCGGGCCGCTATTGGCCTGGTCGAGCTGTTTAGCCAGTGGCTGTTCTTGGGGGCTGTCGCTTCCGCGGCGCTCATCTTGCCTGGTCTGGCGCTCCTTCTGGCGCTTCCTGTCGCTGTCCGTGGCGAAGCAAGTCGACTAGATTTGATGTTTCTTGCGCCGGCGCTGAGCGTGGCCATCTATCCGCTCCTCATTGTCTTCACTGGGTTGGCCGGGATAAGAGCGGGGCCTATGTACGCCTGGGGGCCTGTCCTGGCGGGCGGGATTGCGATCGCAGTCAGACTCTGGCGGAGGCGCGGGAATCTTGGCGCCGTGTGGGCGGTTCGCCCCCGGATCACACTTGAGCATCTCGCGCTCGCGCTCGTCATTGGTCTGATTGTCTTCTCGCGCCTTTGGGCAATTCGCGCCCTTGAAGCGCCCATGTGGCGGGATAGCTACCAGCACTCGGTCCTCACTCAGCTGCTGATAGAGCGCGGCGGCCTGTTTGATGATTGGAAACCCTATGCGGAGATGACGTCACTCACCTATCACATCGGCTTCCATAGTGTGTCGGCGGTGTTTGGCTGGCTGACTGGACTGGCCGGTGAGCAAGCCGTGATGTGGATGGGGCAATTCCTCAATGTCGCTGCAGTGCTCGCGCTGTATCCGCTGGCCCGCCGGATGACCAAGGCGCCGTGGGCGGGCGTGATTGCCGTGGGGTTCGCGGGTCTGATCTCGATCCATCCCGCCTTCTATGTCAATTGGGGCCGTTATACCCAGTTGGCCGGGCAAGTCGCTCTGCCGGGAGTGATGTGGCTGGTCTGGACGACGATCGCGCGGGCCCGGGAGTCGGGACGCTCCGGTGTTCCGCTGGCGCTGATAGGCATTAGTGGCATAGCCTGGGCAGGCCTCGCGCTGGCCCACTATCGCATTTTGATCCTGGGAGTTCTGTTTGCGGTCGTTATCTTCCCAACCGGACTTATTATGATGAAGTCGCGCAGGTGGGGACTTGGCGCGCTTCTGGCCGGAGCAGCACTCGGGTCGCTCTTGTTCGCGCCCTGGTTTGCGCGGACGCTGGTGGGCGAGATCACGACTACCGGCGTCGAACTTTTGAACACACCGGCTGCTCAGGTCTCCGAATATGCCGCAGGCTACAACGGGAGCCCCGGGCCATTGGCATCTTATCCCCAATGGCTCATTCTTGTTGTTCCGGTCATGTTCGCGATCTGTCTATGGAAGCGAAATATCTACGCGATTTCGCTGTTTGCGTGGTGGGTTGTGATCACACTGGCTACGAACCCTGGCATGCTGGGCTTGCCAGGCGCAGGCATCATCACCAATTTTGCATTGTCGATCTTTGGCTATCTGCCCTTGGCGCTTCTGGCGGCGAGTGTGACTCCGAGCGGGGCAGCCTGGTCACGGCTGACCTTCGCCGGCGTTTCTCCCGGAATAATGTCAACTGCGGTATTCGTGGCCGTTATGGTGACTGCATTCGTGGGTTTTCGCGAGCGGATAAAGGAAGTCCGTCCTGAGCAGTACTCCATTGTCTACAGACCCGATGTCCGAGCCGCGGAGTGGATTCGCGCGCATACGAGCCCCGGCGCGACATTTCTGGTAAGTTCTTATCAAGTGTATGACGGCAGCCTGATTTCAGGCAGCGATGGCGGCTGGTGGCTGCCCTTGTTGACCAAACGGTCCACGACCCAGCCGCCGCTGAATTACTCGATGGAGCGTCCTCCCGCGGCCGGGTATGTAGACCGTGTGCGCGAACTGCCAGTCTTGATAAGAAAGGATGGCCTGACGAGTAGTGTCATCCAAAGGTTGAGGGACACCGGAGTAACGCACGTCTACGTTGGGCAGTCGCATGCCGGAGGAGACTATATGCTGGTTCCGGCCCAGCTGGATATGAACCCGGCATTGACACTCGTATACCGGCGTGATCGGGTGTCAATCTATCGACTGGTTCCCTGAAGGAAATCTGCTCGCGACTTCGATGTGGGCAGGCAACGATTCACAACCACCCGGCGGCAAAAATCATGCTTCGATCCCTAATTCGCCAAATCGGCATCCATCGCCGCCAGATGGATCATGATCTTAGATTTTCACCCCGCCGGGCATATAGCTCGGCCATTTTGCTTGGTCAATACCGTGTCACAGTTCCCCTTATCCAGCGCTATGCGCGCGGCGCGCTCATAGATTTGGGCTGCGGTGTCATGTCGTATCGGCACCTCATTGCCCCACATGTGGCCCGCTATGATGGCGTGGATGCCCATCCGCAGACTCCCGACGTAACCTTCACAGGCGATGTTCAAGATCTCTCGATGATTTCCGATCAAGTGTATGACTCGGCAATTTGCCTGGAAGTGCTGGAGCATGTTCCGGATCCCGGGCGTGTCCTTTCAGAAGCGTATCGTGTCCTCAAGTCGGGAGGCGTGTTGATCATCTCAGCGCCCCACCTCAGCCGCCAGCACGAGCTGCCAAATGACTATTATCGTTATACGCCTCAGGGCCTGCGCGCGTTGTTGGAACGGGCTCAATTCGAAGTGATTCAGATTTCGCGGCGCGGCGGATTGGGCTCATTCCTAAGCCATCAGGTGTCGCTGGCGCTTCTTGGCCTCACCTGGTCTGTGCCAGTCCTGGGTTCCCTGGCGTGGTTGGTCAACGAATGGTTGTGTGTCCGCCCGGCCTATGCGGTTGATCAATGGACCGATCGACAAGGCTTGTTTGCCGCCGGGTTTACGGCGGTTGCGCGAAAGCCCTGATCTTTGCGCGCCTTGCGCGGCTGATATACTGAATTCTCTTCATGCCCCGATTCTATTTAGCGAAACCTCAATTAGCGCCACAGGGCGGTATCGCCAAATGAAGGTAACCCTCGAGGCGATGGGCATCAGCGTCTATGGCGGATGTCGAAGCTATGCGTTGCCCTTGATCCGGTCGATGGCGGGCCTATTCCCCGCCGTGGGGTTTGAGGTTTGGGTTGATGACTCGCTTCCCGAACTGGGTGGAATCGAGAATGTGCGCCAAATGGTGCTGCCCATCCGAAATCGCTTTCTCGCCAGACTTGCGTTACAAGCCACCCTGCCGGTCTCGGCGTTGCGCCGAAGACCCGATCTTGTCCACTACGTGAAGGGGATGACCGTTCTTGGTGTTGGTGGAAAGCAGGTTGTGACAATCCACGATCTGTATCCGCTCATCGAGCCAGCGATCTTCACCAAGTCGGATGTTCTTTATTGGCGGCACATCCAGCCCGCGGTGCTCCGTCGCGTCGACGGAATCATTGCTGATTCAAGACGAACGGCGGATGACGTTGTCGCAGCATACCGAGTCAAAACTGAAAAGATTGATGTCGTCCACCTCGGCGTTGACGCCGGATTCAGGCCGCGATCCACACAAGAGATTGCCCCCACCCTCGCTCGCCGACAGATAGGCCCAAGATATGTCTTGCACGTAGGCGCAGTTTCCGCCAAAAAGAACCTGGTCTCGCTTGTCCGTGCATTTGCGATCCTGAAGGGCAATGGCTATCCGGGCCAGCTGGTCCTTGTTGGCCCGGACTATCAGAAGCTTGAGCGCGTTCCCCTTGCTCAAGTTGCCGAACAGGCGGGCATAACCGATTCTGTGCGGATTGTTGGCGCTGTTTCGGATGATGATCTTAAAGACATCATGGCCGGCGCCGAGCTGTTCGCGTTTCCGTCAAAATACGAGGGATTTGGGATCGCTGTCGTCGAGGCGATGGCGTGTGGGGTGCCGATTATCGCCGCCCGGGCAGGCGCGGTAGTTGAAGTAGTGGGTGATGCGGCGCCAATTATCGATGATGGCGCGGACTTTGCGGATTTGGCCTTCCAAATGGGTCTTTTGCTTGCCGACGAAGTAAGGCGCCAAAAGGTTGCCAGCGCGTGTCTTCGTCGAGCCAGCCTGTTCACCTGGGAACGTGTGGCCCACGGCACAATGGCCGTCTATGAAAAGCGACTTGGCGCGAGTTCAGCCGCGCATTAGGGCGGTGGCGAGCGCCGTTCGGCGTGTGGTGCGCGGGCGGCCCGCCAAACTGGCAGGACTTGCCGCGGGCACGGCCCTAATGCTATGGGGTCTATGGACAACCGCTCAGCGGATTGATATGCCGCAGGCGTTCTCACTCCTGGGAATTTCGGGGCTGGCCGGGACCGTCGTCCTGGCCGGTTTGATCAATTTGCTGGGTGGTCTGGCGTGGTCGCTAATTGCCAGCGCTGTATTCCCCGGCATTTCGATCATTTCCGCCACGCGCATGTTCTTCTTGACCCTGCCCATGAAATATGTCCCGGGATCGGTCTGGAGTCACGTCGGGCGGGCGGGCTGGCTCGAGCGGACGCGTTCACTTCCTTCACCACCGGAGGGCTTGATAAAGCGCTCAGGACTGCTGGTGGTTGCGGCTGATTTCGCCCTTTTGCTGTCCTCCGGATTGGTCGCCACGCTGATCAGCGGCCTCTCGTCGATGCCTGCCGTGTTTCAGGGACGTGTCGGGCCCCAGTTCTGGAACGCCTGCCTGGTACTCGCCATTTGTGTCTTCGGCGCAACCCCGTTCGTTTTCGGGAGTTTGATCGGCCGACGGGGCCGGGGGCCGCTGCTCGTCTTCGCACGCAGAATCTGGACCGCCCAAGTCGTCCAGATTATCGACTGGCTGATTGGAGGCTTCCTGCTGGGTGTACTTGTTACCGCCCTCCAGGCTCCGCTAAACCGCGTTGTTGTGCTGATTGGGGATTCCACCCTTGCGCTCTATGCGGGAATCATGGCCGGTCTGGCAGCCATCATCGTGCCAAATGGTTTGGGTATTCGGGAGATGGCGATGTCAGTTATGTATGGCGATGTTGCCACCGTTGAGGCAGGCTTCATCGCAGGCTTTCTGTATCGCGCACTTTCGATGCTTACGGAACTACTATTGTTCGGTCTTTCGGCGCTTCGAGGCGGTCGAGACTGAGTGTTATCTGGGTCATTAACCCGAACGGGCTATTGAAACCGCCGCGAGTTCCTGGATAGTAGTAGTTGTTCACAGTTCAGTCTGCTACTTGACATAAAAATGGAGATTCAGATGATTAGAAAATTTGCAGTTAGGGCGGTGATTGGTTTGGCCACGCTCGCCATGCCAATTGCCTCGATAGGCTCGGTTCAAGCTATAGGCCCGGGCGGCAGTTACTCGAGCGGAATTGCTTGCGTGAACCTGGGATCGGCGTCAGCGTCGATCGCCATCACGTTCTACGCGGCCGATAGCGGCACGGCGATTACCACCTATTCGGTTCCGTCTGCGGTTGGGCCGAAAGCCAATGTAGTGCTCTTCACTCCGGACATACCCGGTCTGCCGGGGGCCCTGCAGGGTTCAGCGGTCGTCAGTTCGGATCAGCAAGTAGCCTGCACGGCGGATGCTCAGCGCTCCGATGGCACGCCAGGGACGAATGCCACTCCAGCCCGTGCGAGCACAAGCGAAAGCTTCGACACCACCCAGGCGGGTAGCACGCTCTACGTGCCACAGGTCGCGAAGCAGCTTGGCCAAGCCTCCACCGGTTTCTTTGACAGCTATATCGCTGTTCAGAACATCGAGAGCACAGCCGTGACCGCAACGGTTTCATATGTCGATCGTTTTGGCGTGGCGTACCCGGCGGCAAGTGAGTCGGCTTCCATTCCGCCGCAAGCCTCGCACTACTTTTACCAGGGCGCCAATGCCAATTTGCCCGGCAACCTCAACGGCACCGCCAAGATTGTGGCCAGCGATCCTTCGAAGAAGCTCGCCGCGACCGCCGTTGTCTACAACGATGGCACCACGATTTCGAAATCACAGATGTCTGCCTACAACGCGGTCAGTACCGGCGCGAACAAGCTGACGATTCCGCAGTGGGTGCGCAACTACTATGGATTCCAGAGCGGCGCGAACATTCTGAACGTGGGCGCGACCACGACCACCGTGACGACAACGATGCTCATCAACGGATCGACGTTTACGCGAATTGATACGATTGGGCCCAACAAGATCGCCCAGCTCTATACACCCAGCATGGCGGTCCTCGGCCCAGTTGACTCGTTTGCGCCAGGCAGTCGGACCGGTTCGGCTGTCATGCAGGCGGCCCCGGGCGGCACCATTGTTGCGAATGTCAACCTGCGCAATGACGGTGCTTGCGTGGGTGCCACCGCGATCGCGAACTGCGGGGCCATACCTGCGAATACGGTCGGCGCTGGAACCGCATTGAATGCGTTTGCGGACGGCACGGCCACCACCAAGGCTGTTATTAGCCGGTTCCCGAAGACACTGGGCGGCGCAACGGTCAATGGCGGCTTTACCATCGTCAACTCGACGAATGTGGCCGGCACCTGCAATATGGAATTTGTGGGAAACACAATTCCGTTGAGCTTGACCAACATCGTGCTTCCGGCAGCCGGAGTGATTAACCGCTACGCTGGCTCGATGCCCAATGTCACCGCTGGCTCCCAGAATCCGGTCAACATCGTGTGCACCCAGCCGGTCTTTGTCAGCGTCAACAGCCGAGCCGATCTGGTGTCGTACGCTGGTGACTCGAATACCTCTTGGAACGCCATTAACATTCCGTAGGCGCTTGCGCTCCTCGGAGTGAAGTAATGAGCATGGGTCCCTTGGGGCCCATGCTCATTCTCTATTATGCGGTGTGAAGTCTGCGGAGCCGCCGATCTCGCGCCTGCGATGATCGGAACCGATCGGCTTCTTCATGTGGCCGGAGAATATTCGCTTGGGCGTTGCTCAGCTTGTGGCGCGTTTGGCCAGGATCCGCCCCCCAGCGATGTGAGCCTCCTGGAGTATTACCCGGAAGAGTATGGTCCCTATCAACACGGTGGATGGCTCTCCGAGATCGCAGCGGCAAACGGCCTTCGTGCGCGCGAACGCCACGTTCTGTCTCTTGGCCTCAAACCGGGGGCCATGCTCGATGTCGGCTGCGCAACTGGCCGCTTTTTGGACCGGATGCGCCGCCGCGGATGGAGTGTTACTGGGGTTGAACTGGTTTCGGGGATCGCGCAACGGGCTCGGGACCTCTTCGGCTTGAGTGTCATTACTGGAACGCTCGAAACCGCGGGCTTTGAGGATCAAAGTTACGATCTCGTGACGTTGTGGGATGTGCTTGAGCACGTTCGTTCTCCACGATGCACTTTGCGCGAGATCACGCGGATCCTCCGTCCCGGAGGATGGCTTGTGTTCCGAGTACCCAATCCGGATTCGGTTGGCGCCCGGATTTTTGGCGAGCGATGGGCGGGCTGGGACTTCCCTCGTCACCTCTGGGTCGCTCCAAAGACCGCGTTGGATTTGGCCCTCACCAACGCCGGGCTGCGGTTGGTTCGCGCTTCGTCCACCTCTGGAAGATTCGCCCTTAGCGCGTTGAGTATCCGATATACTGCCCAAGAAATGATCGGAGCGAAGTGGCTTGCGAACGCCGTCTCGTGGATGGGAAGTTCGCCCTTTGCGCGGCTCGCCAGTGCACCGTATTTTTCCCTCTCGAGTATGTTCGGGCAGGGTTCTCTCTTGACATTCTTCGCCCAAAAAGTGTAACTGCCCATGACCTACTCGTTTCAGATGCGCCGACAACTACCGCTATTCCTAGCCATTCTCGTTGCCTCGTTGATGTTCACTGGGTGCGCCAATCCGCCGACCCTCAGCCCGCCAAGCTCCCCCACTCCTCTCGTGGCAACGCCTGTTCCCCCAGCCGTTCTCTCGAGCCCTCTTGCCACGCCGGGCGGTCGGACGCCCGCGGCACCGGCAACACCTGCGGTGGCGCCAGCTGCCGCGACACCCCCACCCTTCGCAGTTGCGACTCCTTCCGCAGGCCGTGGGAACGTCAGTGGCCGCGCCGTCCAGCCCATCGGCCGAACCGGCCATCCATCTTTCACGGTTTCGGGTGAGCTTTACCTTGGCACGTTCGTGCCGGCTGCCGACCCCAAATTCCCGCCGGCAATTGCGGTTTCTCCTGGCGAGGCGCCTCACGCCGTCATTGATCAGCCGACGGGCGCTTTCGTGTTCTCTAACGTCCCGCCTGGGCTTTATGCGCTCGTGATGATCGGCTTTGGGGAGAGCTTCGTGTTTGAGAAACCAAACGGCGGGGGCAGAATCGAAGTAAGGGTTGACGCCAACAAGACAACGGAACTTGGTGACGTGACGCTTCGCTAGCGGCCTCCAGCCCGAATTGTCACTTGCGTCACTTGGCCGCTATGCCCGCCGCATCAAAATCGATTCCAAAAATGAGCACACGGTCCTGGCGATACAGGAGCTTAAGACGGACATCCTGCAGCAGTACTGTGGGGTCAAGCAGGGCCGCGCCCTCTGCGCCGATCGTGCCGCGGGCATGTCCGACGTAAATATAGCCCACACCGCGGTCCTTGAGCAGCCGAATGTTTGCCGCTGACAACCCATCCGCCTTAATGGCATTGGGGAGCGCATTGATCCACGCGATATATCCCTGGACGGGCTCCCGCTCATTGCCGTAGTTGAGCGGCGGTTGAGTCGTTGCGCGGCCTGCGCTCAAGGGGAGCCACCAACCGCCGTCGCTGCCCGCGGTGAGCGAGCCGCCGTAGGCGGCGAATGAATTCACCAGAAACCGCGCATCTGGCGGTGTGTTGGCCCGGATCCAGCTGGCGGCACGCGCATCCGGGCGCTGGAAAAGGGCGAATCGTACGGGCTGGACGTCCGATATGCGTTGGGTGAGCCCTGTTCCAACAGCGAGTAGCGTCAGGCATGCGGCCAAAAACCTGATCGCAGTTGGTGCCCAGCCGCTGCGCAACCCTACAAGAGCCCTTATTGCCGCACTTCCGCCCCATGCGAGAATCAGACTGACCGGGATATAAGCAAAGATCAGCAGCGCGAAGTTCGAGATGATCCCGGTGCCGGGTAAGTTCAGCAAGTTGGGGTTGGTCGCCGCAATACTGACTAACGCCCACGCGAAGACCACACCGACGGGTGCCTTACGAATCCACAGACCTGCCGTCAGAGTTGCCAACACGAGTCCCCAGATCCACACAGGAAAGATGCCGCCAATATCTGGGATGCTGTTATAGGCGGCAACAAACTCGGAAGTCTGTGACGCAGGGGTGGAAAGAAGTTGAACGCCGGTGCTCGCGATGGCGCCGGAAGATGTCCGGGCCAGCCAGGGCACAAACAAGAGCATCCCCAGCGCGCTCCCGCCCAGCAGCGCTAGAAGCCCCCATCGGCGCGACCGCATCACCAGTGCGCCGGCTGGAAAAGCCACCGCCGCAAACAGCACGCCAAGGATCAGGATGCGATAGTGGGCCAGGCCCAGCCCAGCCCATGCCAGTCCGGATAACACCATCAGCCCCAATGGCATCCTGGACCGCCCCGGTTCGCGGGCGCGCGCGATTGCGGTCCAAACCAGCCACATTACCCCCGGCAGCGCGACTTGCCCCGTTAGCTGAGTATAACGTCCCCAGTTGACGTAGAAGGCCGGATGGATAGAGACCAGACCGGCGACACCCATCGCAATCACACCCGCCCACGCGGCTCCGGTCATCCGGCGGGCAAGCGGGTAGACGGCCAGTACGGCCGCGATGTTGAGGAACTGCCCCATCCAAAGCACGGACTGCGCCCCGGATAGACCGGTAATCCATCCGAATACGGCCGAGACACTGTGGAAGCCTATGTGATACGTGAGCGACATCATCTCGGCATAGGGTTTCCAGTCGTCGAACAGCCCGCCCCGCTCGATCAGCAACTGGGTTATGACGGAATGCTGGTAGCTGTCTCCCCACATTGGCGCATCGAGGGCACGGATCGCCCAAAGGCGCGTGAAGACCACCAGTCCAATGACGATAACGGTGGCCACCTGCTCCGGCAGAACTCGTGGCCGGACTGCGAAAAACGCTGCCAGGTTCCTCCGGCGCCGCCACAGCCTTACCGCGAGCGCGAACGCGCCCACGAGGATTGGCACCCAAGCATAGGCCGGCCCTGCCTTCATTCCAGCAAATCCGGTAAAGATGATGAGCAAAGGATAGACGGCGACGCTCAGCGCGGGAGCCAGGAGGGCTAAATCCAAGGGGCTCCTTCCACTCCGGAGTTCGGCCGGGAGAGCCAACACCAAGGCCAGGCCCGGCAAAACTAGAGCCATCGCTGCCACGATGCCCAGGAGCAACCATTGGCCGAAGAGCGAAGCAAGCCCGGCTGCCGCTCGCGCCGGGTCGTGGAGCAGGCGGAATGAAAGCTGGGCTTCCTGGGGCTGGCCGCCGATATACGCCGCGCCGTTGAGATAGGCCGAAGCGGGCCCGGTCAGCAGGCTTTGGCCGTCTGGGCCAGCGTATTGGAGCTCAACGTAGTAATCCTGCAGGCGCTCAGCCGACTGCGCTTGAAAGCTGACTCGCAACAAGTCACCAGAGGCGCCGCCTACATCAGCAACGCCGCGGGCAAGGACGTCCGGCGCGTCGGCGCGCCGGCGGAGTTCATAAGTCACACGTCCTTGAAACGATATGGCCGCAGGTGTCAGCCGGAACTCTATCCCTTCCAAGCCCCCCTGATATGCCATGAATGATTGCCCCAACGACGACGATGATGATAGGGGAAGCCCCCCAGCGTCCGCTGCGGGCTGTCCCGCTTCGACAAGCGGCCCGCCGCATCCGCTCAGGCCGAGTACGATTACAGCGAAGATCAAGATGCGCCGCGGAACCACGGCGCGCACGACTAAGGACATGCGGGCAATTCTATGCGGCCTGAGCGCGAATCCTGGCCTTGGCGGGCAGATCGCCTAGCGGAGTGCCGCAGACTCGGTCGGGATCCTGGAGGCGATAAAGCCGCGATCACGTGGCGGTAATCGATCTGAGGACGGCGGTCGCTCGATTGAGCGTCCGGCAACCGGATCCCAGCCGGGGGCTTCCGTTCTGGATGGGCTGCAACGTTCGCGGGGGAAGCCTGTCGCGGGCGATGCCAATTCTCGGGATACTCAGTTGCCAGTGCGATGGTAAATCACGAGGTCAACGCCCTTTGGCCCCGGAACGGCAGCAACAGGTAGGTATTCCTGGCCAAATCGGGGATCGGACATGACGCTTGCGAGCGCCCAATCAAACTCGGCGCGATAGACATAGTAATCAGGCCGGTAACGCCAGAAACCCCATGCAAAGTCGCCCTTTGCGATATGTGGAGGCAGGTCCGGCAGCGTCAACCCAGCCAAATCGATGATCCGATTCTGGGTGAAGTAGCCAAGATATCCGATCTCGATATAGGCGATGCTCTCGCCGGGATTTGCGTGTTCTCGAAACCATTGGCTCAGCGCCAGGTAGCTTTCCCCCCGGGCATCGCCCTTGAACGTTGATATGGCCTCGAGTGTTGGCCTTGCCAATCCAATGACTAGGGAAAGGGAGAGAACAAGCGATGCGCCTATGGCAACGCCCCGGGGCCGAACGCGCTCAATCAGCAGTTCGACAATTCTGACAACTCCCAGCCCGAAGAACAGATTCAGGACGAACAGAATCGGCAATTGATACCACCCGTAGGCCGCCACACTTAGCAGGCTATATCCAGCGATGTATAGCCCAATCCATCCGACGAAAATCAACCATTTGCGCTTTCTCACCAGGGAATCGAGAAGTCCGATAATTACTACAATCCACCAGATGTTAATGACCTTTAGCGATTGAAGCGAAAGCCCGCTGCCCCACGAGGTGAGCCACTCGCCCGTCAGTCTTTGCGGGAAAGTGCGCCAAAAGCCCGTCAGTGCTTGCGCCTGCTTTGCTGCAAGCGTGCCAGGAAGGAAGGAGCCGAAGGTCAATTGGGCATAGATAGCCCATGCCAGTATCGGCAACCCAAAGCCAAGGGTTAGTTTGAGCGGATTTCGCAATGAGTCTGCGTCGAAGCGCCCCTTCTTCGTCCTGTCGCGCGCGATTGCGACGATAAGGAGCAAGACGAAAACCAATGCGCCTTCGCCGCGCGTAAGGAACAACGCTCCGCCCGTAAGCCCCGAAAGCTCGTAACGCTCACTCAGGAATAACGAGACGCTCAAGACCAAGAGAAGCTCAAATGGGTGGAATTCCATTCCCAGAAATACAACCCAGCCGGAGCTGATCAGAACCGCAGAAAGCGCGCACACCTCCCAATTCCTCAGCGCCCATTGCTTGCGAAAGAGATAGAACACCCAAGTCGTGCCGAGCCAGGAAAGTGCCGAAAGAAACACGGCAAGGGTTGCGATCTCCACTCCAGGAAGGAGGAGGGCCAAACCTGCAACCACCAGCGTAAATAGGGGCGTGGTAGTCCCCAATACGGCGGGCGGATGATTGAACACGAACCCGTTTCCATTCACCAGGTTCTTCACGTAGGTCAGAGTGATGTACGCGTCGTCGTTCAAGAAAGCTGGGTAGCGATACGCGACAAGCAGCGGCAGGCAACTCAGGCAGATCAGCACGCCAAGCGTGAAAAGGGTCGAACGTTGAGCGCTAGCGATTTTCATTGCACTGCCTTGATACCGGTAACGAAAGAATGGGACTTTTCGTTGGAAAGCACACCGACGCTTGGAAACCGGCTGGAGCGTTGTGCCGATTTTCGTTGACGCTTCTCATAAGCGACAACCTCCACTGGCCTGCGCGAATGTGCGAATTGCCAGGGGATCTGCAGCAACCAGCGCTTATGAGCAAGGGTGCCCTTGCGGCGAGGGGACAGAAGCCAAGTCTACCAGCGACGCGACTTATCATGGACAGGTGTCATTATCGCCATTCCCGCACCCTGAGGTAACTGATGGCACAGACAATGAGCCCCACGGTATGCGACAATCGGCTCGCTTTCATGTCAATCACTTTGACTCGGACCGCGCTCGAGGGCGTCGTCATCCTCGAGCCGCGCGCGTTTGGCGACGCGCGGGGCTTCTTCTACGAGAGCTACCGCAAGGACCGCCTCGCCGCGCTGGGCCTGGACATCGACTTCGTGCAGGACAACCACAGCCGTTCGGCTCGCGGCGTTCTGCGCGGGATTCATTTCCAGGGCGCCCCACGGCCGCAGCTCAAGCTGGTCCGCTGCACCGTCGGTCGCATCCTCGATGTCGCAGTCGATCTGCGCTTAGGTTCACCGACGCTGGGAAGGCATGTCGCCGTCGAGCTGAGCGCCGAAAACCGCCTGCAGCTGCTTGTGCCGGCTGGATTTGGGCACGGCTTTCTGACCCTGTCAGAGGTGGCCGAGGTGCAATACAAGTGTGATGACTACTACGCGCCCGAGGCTGAGGGATCGATCGTTTGGAACGATCCTGACCTGGCCATCCCGTGGGGGCTATCCGAGGCGCCCAGTGTGTCTGGACGCGACGCCCAGGCGCCATCGTTTGTGGCGTATCTGAGGAACCCGGTCTTTTGAGTTCGATGATGCAGGAATCGCGAGAAGTCATCCAAAATTGATGGGAAGACCGCAATCCCCGCGCGAAGCGCGGGGATTGCGGTCTTCCCGGATTTTTACTGAGCCGGACTCAGCCGGCGTGTAAGATTGCATTCATTCCGAGTGTGGAGGATTAAGTCATGGCCGATCTATTCAATAAAGTTGTCAAGGATCCGACGATGCGGATGGTCCGCATGGGCAAGGATCAGGGCATCTATCCGTATTTCAAGCCGTTGTCCGAGACTGAGGGCACGGAGGTCGTCATCGATGGCAAGCGCCTGATCATGATCGGATCGAACAACTACCTTGGCCTGACCACCCACCCCAAGGTGCGTCAGGCGGCCATTGACGCGATCAACCGCTATGGCACATCCTGCACCGGCAGCCGGTTTTTGAATGGCACGCTTGAGATTCACAAGGAACTCGAACGGCGCCTGGCCCGTTTCATGGGAAAGGAAGCGGCGCTTATCTTTGGCACGGGCTATCAGGCCAACCTCGGCGCGCTCACCGCGTTGCTGGGCAAGGACGATATCGCCATCGCCGACAAGGAGATCCATGCGTCGCTGGTGGACGCGCTGCAGATGGCGGGCTGCCGGCTCAAGCGCTATCGGCATAACGACCTCGAGGACCTCGAGCGCGTGCTCAAGGACGTCAATGAGGAATCCCCGTCGGCGGGCAAGCTGATTGTGGTCGATGGCGTGTATTCGATGGGCGGCGACCTGGCTCCGCTTCCCGAAATTGCCGCGCTGGCAAAGCGCTATGAGGCGCGCTTCTTTGTCGACGACGCGCACGGTATCGGGGTGATGGGCGAAGGCGGGCGCGGCACCCACTTTCACTTTAATTGCGTCGACGATGTCGACCTGGTGATGGGAACCTTCAGCAAGTCATTTGCCTCGCTTGGCGGGGTGGTGGCGGGCAGCCGCGAAGTTATCGACTACATCCAGCATCATGCTCGCTCGCTGATCTTCTCCGCGTCCATGCCGCCGGCCAACGTGGCGACCGTGCTGGCCTGCGTCGATATCGTGGAAGCCGATCCCAGCTATGTCACGCAGGTGCACACCCAATCCGCAAAGGTGCGAAACGCCTTGCGCGGGATGGGCTACAACTGCGGCGCGAGCGTGACCCCGATCGTGCCGGTCTTTATCGGCAGCGAGATGAATACGGTCTTTGCCTGGAAAGCCTTCTTTGAGCACGGGGTATACGTAAACCCGGTGCTGCCCCCTGGCGTGCCGCCCAACAAGAGCCTGCTCCGCACGAGCTACATGGCCTCGCACACCGACGAGCAGATAGAGCGCATCATCGAGGCGTTCCACACCGTGGGTCTGGCGACCGGTTTGATCGAAGAGCCGGCTGCGACGTCCGCCTGAACGGGGTTATCTCCCGAATCAATATCCCCCCGCCCCGGCGTACGCCGGGGCGGGGGGATATTGATTTCGGGAGGGTTTAGTCTAGTTTCGACCAGACTTTACCGTTGCCGTCAGGCGGGGCGACTTCGACATCGCGAGCCTTTTTCAGATCTTCCATCGAGATCGCGTCCTCGGCCAATCGGATGTGGGTCTCGTCCCAATGTTCGGGCTTGATCGACAAACGATCCCCCCGCAACAGTGACGCGACGCCTTCCTGGCCGGGCTCCTTGCGCGGCTCGGGGACGAACTTGGTGCGCTTGGGACGCTGATAGTCGGTGGGCTGCGCGTAACTGGTGATGTGGCCCTCGAAGTTGCGCAGCACAACATGGTCGTGGCTCTGGCTGATCAGATAGTTGGGCATGACCGGCAGCTTGCCGCCGCCGCCGGGCGCGTCAACGACAAAGGTCGGCACGGCGTAGCCGCTGGTGTGGCCGCGCAAGCTTTCCATGATCTCAAGACCAGCCGCCACTGTCGTGCGGAAGTGGCCGCTGCCCTGGACCAGATCGCACTGATACAGGTAATACGGGCGAACCCGTATCTTGACCAATTCGTGGCATAGCTTGCGAATCGTGTCGGGGTGATCGTTGACCCCGGCCAGGAGCACGCTCTGGTTGCCGAGCGGGATGCCGGCGTCGGCGAGCTTGGCGCAGGCCTGGGCGAGCTCCGGCGTAATCTCGCGCGGGTGGTTGGAGTGGATGTTCATCCACAACGGGTGGAACTTCTTCAGCGTCGTGACCAGTTCGTCGGTGATGCGCTGGGGCATGAAGACCGGCACCCGCGTGCCGATACGGATGATCTCGATGTGGGGGATCTCGCGCAGGCGGCGGAGCAGATCCTCCAACACGCGCGGCGGAAGCGTAAGCGGATCGCCGCCGCTCAGCAGCACGTCGCGAACCTGAGGCGAACGTTTGAGATACTCGATCTGCAAGTCGTGGTGGCGCTTGTTGAACATCGCGCCCGCATCGCCGACGATGCGGCTGCGTGTGCAATACCGGCAATAGCTGGCGCACTGGGTCGTCACCAGCATGAGGACGCGATCCGGATAACGGTGCACGAGACCCGGCACCGGCGAGTGGGCGTCCTCGGAAAGCGAGTCCGCCATCATGCTGTCAAAGGCCTCGAGCTCGCGCGCGCGCGGGATCACCTGCAGACGGATCGGGCAATCCGGATCGTCCGGGTCAATGAGCGACGCGAAATAGGGCGTCACATCCACGCGGAACTTGCCCTCGGCCTGGAGACCCTGAATTTCTTCAGGGGTGAGCCGAATGATGCGCGAGAGTTCCTCGACGCTGTTCAGCCGGTTGCTGAGCTGCCAGCGCCAGTCGTTCCACTGCTCGTCTGGAACATTCGCCCAAATATCCGGGCGGGGTGTGCTGCCGGAGGACAGCTTGGTTTGATGGGTGGACATGATGTCTCTGCCGAAGCAGATGGCGTTGTGTAAGTTTTCTCCTGAGCGTTGGACGCGCCGAATGCGAATGCGAATGCGTTTGTCAGATGCACCATATAGCACAACTCGGAAATATCTGGTGGCTTCCTGTATGTTAAATCACCTTAAACTTCTAGATTTAAGGTCTGAGGGGGCATGGGGCGCCATTGCGCTACTTGACTTCTTTCCAGTCGCCGTCGATGACGTCATCGGATCCGCCGCCGCGGGGAGCCGAGCGATCGGCGAGAAGAGCGGCCTCATGCTCGGCGACGACATGCTGAGGCGATAGCCTGACGAAAGTCTCGACGCCAAGAATGAGGACACCCAGGTCATCGACTTGTCCGATGAGGGGGATGAGGTCGGGCATCAAATCGGCCGGCCATACGAGATAGAGCAGTCCCGCGAACGGGAGTGGCTTTAGGTAGACCGGCACGCGCCTGTCGCTGAGCAGGCGCGCAACGAGGCGGAGACGATTGATGACCTGCATGATCAGGCCCGGATTTGGGGTTCCAGAGTTCGGTGTGTTCGGCATGTCAATCTCCTGTTACGCCTGCGGCGCCCGTCGGGTTGCGCAAGCGCATTCTATGCCGCAAAGCCGCAAACGAAATCGGAGTTGATCGTCCCCGCCCCGGCGTACGCCGGGGCGGGGACGATCAACTCCGGAATTCCTGGCACTGCGAAAGCAACGGGATCACGTCACCAAGATCGGTGACGATGCGCCAGGCCAGTTCGCGCGCGTCCGGGGCAACTGGCGCGAGATCGGGAATGAGGATGGCCGTCATTCGCGCCGCATGCGCTGCGCGCACGCCGGGTTCCGAATCCTCGAGCACCAGACAGGATTTGGGAGGCGCGTCGAGGCGCATGGCGGCGGCCAGGAAGATGTCGGGCGCGGGTTTGCCGCGGGTGATGTCGTCACCGCATACGATGGCGTGAAAACGCCCGCTCAAACCGGCGCGCTCCAGCAATTGTGTGGCGCGTTCGCGCCCGGTTGAGGTCGCCATCGCGCGCGGAATGCCCAGCGCATCGAGCGCGTCGAGCAACGCCACAAGGCCGGGCTTCAGCGGCACACCGCGCTCCTCCACTTCGGCTGTGGAATAGCGAAACCGCGCCGCATCCAGGGCATCGACGGGCGTATCCGGACCGTAAGCGTCGAGCAGAATGATCCGGGCATCGACCATATTCCGGCCAATCAGCCGCGAATAGTCGGCCTCCCGCATCTCCAGTCCGTGTTCGGCCAGCGCCCGGCTCCAGGCGCGGAATGCAAGGGTTTCGGTGTCGAACATGAGCCCGTCCATGTCGAAGAGAACCGCAGCTGGGGGCATACGCGGATTGTAGCGCCTGGAAGCTGTCCTGGAAACATACGTCGAGATCGCGATCCCCGCGCGAAGCGCGGGGATCGCGATCTCGACACTCGTTTTACTGAGCGGAGGCTGATCAGTGGATGAATGGGCTGGCGGAATGGTCCACTTTGGTTTATCCTTTGGGCCCTTTTTCCAATGGCCGAAAGGCCACATCAGCGCGCCCTTCAAGCGCCCGCGCGGGCGCCCTACGGAGAGACATGACGAACGCCAATCCGAACATCGCTGTTCAGTTGCTGGGCCAGTCCTTCTGGTACGACAACATCCAACGCAGCTTAATAACCAGCGGCGAACTCAAGCGCCTGATCGATGATTTTGGCGTGCTCGGCGTCACTTCCAATCCGTCCATTTTCGACAAGGCGATTTCTCAAAGCGCGGACTATGACGGGCAGATGATTGAGCTGGCCGCCGCGCCGCTTGATACCAAAGGTGTTTACGAGCGATTGGCGATTCAGGATATTCAGGGCGCGGCTGATCTGTTGCGCCCTGTGTTTGACCAGACGAACGGTCGCGACGGTTATGTCAGTTTGGAGGTGTCGCCCGACCTCGCCCATGACATGCGCGGGACGTTGGATGAAGCCCGGCGTCTGT
>Ga0154020_10002816_pt1 | contig 21162 bp, 15 predicted proteins | sample Klosneuvirus_201_FD_109709 | JGI IMG/M metagenome (GOLD analysis project Ga0154020, IMG submission 109709) | Active sludge microbial communities from wastewater, Klosterneuburg, Austria - Klosneuvirus_20160825_MG | ecosystem: Engineered > WWTP > Aerobic digester > Activated sludge | place... | reverse complement strand
TTTGGCGAGGTGGCGTACGAGGTCGTTGGATATGCATTCAGGATTCACGGGTCGCTTGGAAAGAGATTTCACGAATCGGTGTACCGCTCAACGCTTCATCAAATTCTTGGCGAACGATCCGTCGAGGAGATGCGGATACTTTTGACGCATCAAGGTTTTGAAAAGGAATTGTTTGTTGACCTCGTCGTCGATTATGGATGCCCATTCGAGTTGAAGGTCGCTTCGAGCCTGAGTGCCGCCCACGAAAGCCAGTTGATTCAGTACTTGATGCTGACGGAGCTGTCGCACGGGAAGCTGATCAACTTTGGGGCGGAAAGGGTTGAACACATCTTTGTGAATTGTCTCGAATCACCAGAGCAGCGGCGACAATTTCAAGTCGATCTGCATGACTGGAACAAAGATGCTGCCGCCTCCCGATTTGAAGACGTTCTCGTATCGCTCGTCCGCGACTGGGGAACCGGTTTGACGAGATCGTTGTATTACGAAGCCGTCACCGCACTTCTTGGCGGGGAAGTGCAATGCCGTCGCTTCACTCAAACTCACTCGCAGGGCATTCCCACGGGTCGTCAGCCGGTCGATATGATTGACGATGTCGCCGCGTTTGAAATTACTTGCAAACGGAGAGAGTTGGAAGCGTATGAGTCGCACCTTCAACGGTTCCTGGAAAACACAACATTGGAATCGATCTTGTGGGTGAACATTGTTTCCGGATGTGTGATGTTCAAACGGATAGGAAGACGAGGCAAAAAGATGGATGGGCAAAAAGATGAAAAGTGCATTTAAACAGTTTGTAGTGTCGGTGTTTTCCGCTGTTTGATCATATGAGGATTATGAGAACCTCGATTTTTCTGCCCGCACATTTTTTTGCCCGATCAATCCCATCTGACTTGTCCATTTGGGCAAAAAGATGAAAAGAGCGTATAAACAGTTGGTCGTGTCGGTGTTTTTCGCTGTTTGAACATTGAGGATTGTGAGATCTCGATTTTTCTGCCCGCACATTTTTTGGTCCGATGCACGACGACCCTTCAATAAGGAATCCGGCCTATCAGGCACTGACTGATCAGCAACTTTCTGAGATCGACGAGATGTGTGACCGTTTCGATCAGGAATTGCTGAACGGCGGCAGTCCGCGCATTGAGACATTCCTGACGGATGTTCCTGAAGCAGCTCGGGACGGACTGCTGGCAGAGCTGATTGCGATGGAATTGGAATACCCCGCGCAACAGCGGGATGAGCCTCAGCAGGATGAGTACATCCAGCGATTTCCAGAGCAGGGACCTGTCATTGCGGGTTTGTTTGCTCGGGACGAGCAGGCCGGTCAGTTCAAGGAGACGCCGGTGGATGCAGGCAGTTCAGCAGTCGAAAAAACCTTGCTGTCAAAATCCTCGGACGATGGAGACCTGCAAGACGAGCGTGATTCCGACGAAGATGCGTTCTGTCGATATCTGAAACCGACGACACGCAAAGGTTGGCTCGGTCGGCTGGGGCACTACGAAGTCGAAATGGTTCTCGGAAGCGGAGCGTTCGGAATCGTTGCCAAAGCCTTTGACGCAAAGCTGCACCGAGTTGTGGCGATCAAACTGATGAGTCCCGAACTCGCCACGACCTCGGCGGCGCGAAAGCGGTTCCTGCGAGAAGCCCGCACGGCGGCAGCGGTACCGCACGAGAACATCGTGGCGGTTCACGCGGTGGAAGAAGAGCCGATTCCGTATCTGGTCATGGAGTACATCGCTGGGCAGACTTTAGGGCAGCGAATGAACGACAACGGGCCGCTCGACGTGGCGGATGTGCTGAGGATCGGTCAACAGGTCGCCGCTGGGCTCGCCGTCGCGCATTCGGCAAACCTGATTCATCGTGACATCAAGCCGTCGAATATCCTGTTGACCGATGGCGCTGTCGAGAAGGCCAAGATTTCCGATTTCGGTTTGGCCCGGGCGGTGGACGATGCCAGCATGACGTCCAGCGGGCTAATCGCCGGCACGCCAATGTACATGGCTCCGGAACAAGCGCGAGGTGAAACGCTCGATCATCGTGCCGACCTGTTCAGCCTGGGAAGCGTCCTGTATCAAATGGCCGGCGGTCGCCCTCCGTTCCGTGCAGCCAACACGGTCGCCGTACTCAAGCGAGTCTGCGAGGACACACCGCGTCCGCTCAACGACGTCATTCCGGAAACGCCCGACTGGCTGCAGTCGATTATATTTCGCTTGCTGGAAAAAAATCGGGAAGACCGTTTTCAGTCGGCTCAGGAAGTTGCTGATCTGTTGGCTCGCTGTCAGCGCGAGTTGGATCATAGCGGCAACGTAGTTTCGGTTGTGTCCCCGCGCTCAGACGCGTCCAGCGGCGCTACAAGCAACGAGACGACGAAATCGGCATGGCCGAAACTGCTGTGGGTGGCAGTGCTTTGCGCATTGGCGGTCCTGATGCCCACGATCATAGGTCCCAGGTTGGTACGCTGGTTCGAGACGCCAATCACGACGTTGCCGCAGGCGGAAACAAGCGGCGGTATGGACGGTGACATGCCTGAAAAACCGCCACTCAACGGTGGAGCGACGACCATCTCTCCCGCTGTAGCTGAAGATGAAGCTGACGTCGCAATTGTATTCCTCGAAGGCAATCGCCGGCGTCATGATAGCCCAGACCACGGCGTGGAAGTCCACGTCGATGTTACAGATGGCGAGCAGATCATCCAGCACGCGAGAAGAATGGATTTCGATTTCCTGAAATTCAATACCCTCCTCGATCCATTTTTTGCCCACGGGTGGTGGAAAAACTCGGACACAGAATGGAGCGACTTTCGTGCGATCCAATTTCAGTCGGGGTTGGACAGCAAAGACGCCATTTGGGGAGTGAGAACGAATAGGGCAGATAGCCTGATCGGTTCGATCATCCTTGTAACAGGTTCCGAAGACAAGAATCCGTTTTTCGAGGTGAAGAATGCCACGGTGGAACCTTATGCACAGGGTCAGCGGATCAAGGTTAGCACGAATGATAATGAGCATGAACTTGGCGTGGCGAACGGGTCTATTTATCTCTCGGACCGGGGATGGCTGGAGTTGTGCTGGATGGGTGAGAAAGAGAGTTTGATCAATTCTCACAAGACCTATTATTTGCCCTCTGGAACGACTTTGCACGATCTCGGCCTTCGCTCTGGGACCGCTCACACTTGGGAAGATGATGTGTTCGGCACCGTGAAGCTTCTGATTCAACCCGGAGCAGAAGCCGAAATCCCGACATTGCCGCAGACGGAAAGTATCGCCGCTTCCAGTTCGACAGACGAAGGTGCGGCAACAACTTGGCACGGTTGGCCAAGCAATGCGCCGCCGCCAGCTATCGCGCCATTCGATGCCGATCACGCGAAGCAGCACCAGCAAGCGTGGGCCGACTACCTCGGCGAACCGGTCGAGACGACGAACTCGATCGGCATGAAACTCGCCGTCATCCCGCCGGGAACCTTCACGATGGGCAGCCCTGCGAGTGAGCCGCCGCGTCGTCCCAACGAAGACCAGGTCGAGGTCACGCTAACGAAGCCGCTCCGGCTCAGCGTCCACGAGGTGACGCAGGGGCAGTGGAAGGCGGTCATGGGAAGTGAACCGTGGAAGAGACACGATTGGGGGATTCAAGAGGGTGAGCACGTCGCCGCGACGTTCGTGAGTTGGGACGACGCGACGGAGTTCTGCCGCAGACTGACGGAGCGGGAGCGATCCGTTGGCCAGATCGGCAAGGACGAGGAGTACCGCCTGCCGACGGAGGCGGAGTGGGAGTTTGCCTGTCGAGCGGGAACCCCAACGGCCTACTCGTTTGGAAACGATGCGTCGCAATTGGTTGACAACGCTTGGTACGACGCGAACGCACAGCACGCGGGCGAGGCCTACGCACACGAAGTGGGGCGGAAGCCGCCGAACGCATGGGGTCTGTACGACGTCCACGGCAATGGCTGAGAGTGGTGCCGCATTGGCACGGTGGCACGAATCCCGTGGGCCCAGTTGAGGGCTCGGGCCGGGTGTTGCGTGGCGGCGGTTGGAACGGCAGCGCGGCGAATTACAGGACGGCGTACCGCTTCACGGCCCCCCCGACGTACCGCACGTACGGCAGCGGCTTCCGGCTGGCCCTGGGTCCGTCTGGCAAGGATACGGTCGCAAGCTCCAAGCCAATTTCCCCAGAAACTGCGATTGCCGCCGATGCGGGGAAGTACTTCTATCTGACGACCAAGGCCATGGAGGAGAAGGGCTTGGTGTTGGGGGGGAAGAATGGCGAGTTGGAAGGCCACGCGGTGACAATTGCGATCATGACGAGTACATCCGCAGCACCAGAACAGCTCTGGAAGCCCACACTCTATCGAGGAGAGTACTTCCATCTGACCACGAAGTCCGGGGAGAAGGACGGCTTGGCGATGGAGGGGCACAATGGCAAATTGCCCGCATTCCTGATGGGGAAGAATTCGGTGATCGGACAGCAATTCAAGACCACGCCGGCACCTGACGGATTCTTCTACCTGACAACGAATCTCATGGAGAAGGAAGGCAAGGTGCTGGAGGGAAATGATGGCAGGACAGCGTCTGCCAAGGGCGGGGCCGCGTTCATGACCGAGAAGAGCACATCGCCAGGACAACTCTGGAAGTTCGTGGCCGTCGACGAGTAACAGTTTAGTCGGTTGGTCGGGGATTTTGGGAGCCGATTGATATTTGAGCGATTCGGGGTCGCGGATAAGTTGACGGCATCATTCCTCCGTGATGCCTATGTCTTACAATTTCTAATATCGCAAAGATTGCCCCTGTCCCAATGTAGGACATTGTGCAAACGCCGGTGGTGCGGGAATGTCTACGCTCGTGATGTTGGCAAATGAGAACGAGCAGTCGCGGCTTTATTTTCACCGCACGCTCGATTCCGAGCGCCAGCGCAGTCGCAAACTTGTCGTTAAAAACTTGCAACTCGAAGCTGAGTTGAAGCTGAGAAGCTACACCAAGCCTGACCCTCAAAAACCTGACTCCCAAAAACCTGACCGACGAAGGCCCAGTGGGAGCGGGCCTGCCGGGCCGGGACTAAGACGTGGCGTGATTTTTGGGTGCCACGCGCCGTCTCATTTTGTTTGGAGGAGCTTTTTCAAAACGAGGTATTTCCGCCGACAACTGATGTTAACACCCGAACATCGCCCGAGTTCTGGATGCTGGGACAACAAACGACGGTCGTCCGTACTTCGTGATGGAACTGGTCGATGGAATCCCGATCACTCACTACTGCGATGACAACAAACTGAGTGTGGACGAACGACTGAAGCTGTTTGTCAGGGTTTGCAAAGCCGTTCAGCACGCTCACCAGAAAGGAATTGTTCATCGCGACTTGAAACCGTCGAATGTGCTTGTCACCGTCATCGACGGTGAAGCTGTTCCCAAGGTCATCGACTTCGGTCTGGCGAAAGCCGTCGAACAGAACGTGTGGCTGACCGACGAGACAATGCAGACGGAATTCGGCAAGGTCGTCGGTACAGTTCGCTGCATGTCGCCTGAGCAGGCCGACCTGAAAGGAAAAGACGCCGAGGATGTTGACACACGGACGGATGTCTATTCGCTTGGCGTCATGCTGTACGAGATGCTGACGGGCTCCACTCCACTGGATAAAGAAATCCTGGGGCGAAACGCTCTGTTGACGGTTCTCAAAATCATCCGGGAAGACGACCCGCCTCGCCCCAGCAACCGATTGAGTTCGTCATCCAACGAGGTGAATTCAGAAGTCGGCAACCAGCGAAGACTGTCTCCAGCCAGACTGCAGCAACTTCTGCAGGGGGAACTCGACTGGGTCGTGATGAAGGCCCTGGAGAAAGATCGCTCCCGCAGGTATCAAACTGCCAATGATTTAGCTCAGGACATCACTAACTACCTGACGGGCGACACCATTACTGCCAGGCCACCATCGACGTGGTATCAGGTACAGAAGTTTGCAGCGCGGAATCGCGGACTTGTCGCGGCCATGCTCGCGATCGGCACCGTGTTGATTGCTGGTATCACCGGAACGAGTTACGGACTGATTCAAGCGAATCAGAAAACCAAGCTTGCGGTAGAGAAGACCCATGAAGCAGACGACGAACGCGGGAAGGCGAAAGCCAGCGAACAAGTGGCGCTTCTGGAAAAGGACAAAGCTCAATCGAATGAACAACGCGCCCGCGAAGCGGAAAAACGCGCCCGCGATGCCGAAGCCGCTGCAAAGTTCCAACTGGCCAACGCCAGGTGGGAAACGAACAGGGCCGGCGACGCTCGAAACCTGCTTCACGAGATACCACAATCAAACTGTGGGACGTGAGCGATCTGCATTCTGTTGAAGAGATCCACACGCTCGAACCAGGCGGCATAGCGCTCGGAATCTCCTTCAGTCCCGATGAAGCTCTGATCGCAGCGGGAGGAGGTGATACGATCACTCTGTGGGATGCCGATTCGGGTCGGGAAATCAACAAGTTCGTGGCTCACGCAACCTGGATCTACAGCGTGCCATTCAGCCCCGATGGCACACGAATTGCATCCTGTGGTGACGACAAAGTGATCAGGCTGTGGGACGCGCGTTCGGGTAAGAAAATCGCGACCTTTACCGGGCATTCGCAGCGTGTCATGAGTGTTGCCTTCAGCCCTGACGGCTCGCGGCTCGCATCCGCAAGCCATGACACCACCGTGAAATTGTGGGATGTGCGATCCTGCCAACAGGCCACGACGCTTCGAGGACACACACGCGAGATTAGCAGCATCACGTTCAGTCCTTATGGCTCACGCATCGCATCGGGGAGCAACGACAGGTCGATCAAACTTTGGGATGCAAATTCCGGTACGGAGATTCAGACGTTTACGGGCCATGGACACGTCATCACCTGCGTCGCCTTCAGCCCCGACGGCCAACAACTCGCAGTCGCCTGCGACGACAGAACCATCCACTTGTGGCCCGCAAAGCCGGATCATGAAGTTACAACTCTGACAGGCCACACGAACACAGTCCGGCGTGTGACGTTCAGCCTCGACGGCAAACGGATCTATTCCGACGCTGCGAACGAAAAGTTCGTCTGGGACGCAGCATCAGGAAATCGACTGGAGAATATAGATTGGGATCCTCCATCTGAGCAAAAGCAAGTTTCACCGGATGGCCGATGGTTCGTAACGAGGGAATTGAATCACGTCCTTCTCGTAGATGGGGAGTACCGCAACACACCAGACGAGAAAGCCTACCGTGCCGCGAAGGCCCGATTTGATCCAACGTGGCATCAGGAACAAGCGACGGCAGCCATTACGGCGAAAAACTGGTTTGCGGCGACGTTCCATGTTGGGTTCAGGAAAACGAATCCCACAGGGCAGGCGGCGTTATTGGCTCTTCCACCGTATTCCGAATGACAGCCGGCATCTGCTGCTCAAGCCCAATGCCACGCGCGTAAAGTCGGAAACAATCGGTCAAAATCCACCACACATGGACACGATAAACCCTGTTTAACGAGACAGACCGCGAGATTCTCATCAGGCGATTGCTCGAAAAGGCTGTTTGACGCTGGGGGCAAAGGACGATATCCTGCCACGCTTCGAATTTTCGGGATCCTTGGGGATCTCGCCGGTTTTTGGTCACCGCCGGCATGAATGGTGACGTGCTGCGTGTCGAATCGCGTTTCGTTCTTCGACATTCACACAATTGTTCTGTGCGAGCCCCCAAACCGGGTTGCTCGCTGCGGCTTGCCGCCGCAGATCACAGGAGATCGGCAATGGCTGAGATTGTGGTGAAAGACATTCTGGACGCTGGTGTTCACTACGGACACCGTTCCAGTCGTTGGAACCCTAAAATGCGACCGTATATCTACGGTCGCCGTAACCAAATCCACATCATCGACATCAAGGAAACCATTCGCGGCCTGATCCGCGCGAAGAAGTATCTTCTGAAAGTCGCTGCTCAGGGTGGCCTGATTCTGTTCGTCGGTACAAAGCGCCAAGCTGGCGCTTCCATCGAAGAACTGGCTGAGGACTGCAAAATGCCGTACTGCACCGAGCGCTGGCTGGGTGGTACGCTCACCAACTTCCGTACGATTCGTACACGACTGAAAAGACTGGAAGAGCTTGAAAACCTGCGTGCAACAGGCGAGATCAAGAACTACTCCAAGAAGATGCAGTCCACGCTGAATCGTGAGTACAACAAGATCTACCGCAACCTGAACGGCATGCGGGAAATGAATCGTCTGCCGGAATGTCTGGTGATCGTCGATCCGACCAAGGAAAAGAACGCTGTCCACGAAGCTCGCCTACTGGGCGTCAAGATCGTGGCACTGATCGATACCGATTCGGATCCGGACATGGTTGACCTGCCGATTCCTGGCAACGACGACAGTCTGCGTTCGATTCGGCTCGTTATTCAACATCTTACGGACGCGATCAAGCAGGGCCGCAGCATGCGCCCTGAAGATCTCAAGAAGAAAGATGATACTGCAGCCGCTTCTGACGAGCCAAAGGCGGTCCCGTCGATTCGATGATGGGATTTCGTGTTTTTGCAGCGATACGGACAACGCACTCCCATGATCGACCACATTTTTGGTGAACCGATCCTGGGAGTCGTGGTGTCATAGTCGTCGTTCGCTCTGCGAACGAAACGCAGGCACAGGTGCGAGATTCGTTTCGTTCGCAGAGCGAACGACGACTGTGGCGATTCAAAATCTCTTAACTTGATTTAATACCATCCTGCCAATCGGCATCCTGCCAAGCGGTGGCTGGCAGACAAGACTGATCGTTGATTAAGGAGACTCTCATGGCGGAAATCACAGCCGCTGCCGTTAAGGCACTTCGTGAAAAAACTGACCTTCCGATGATGGAGTGTAAGAAAGCTTTGACAGAAGCTGGTGGTGACGAAGCAAAGGCCATTCAAATCCTGCGCGAGATGTTCAAGAAGGTACAGGAAAAGCGAGCCGACAACGTCACGGCGGAAGGTCGCGTCTTTATTGCGTCCACGCCAGATGGCTCAGAAGCGGCGATGGTCGAGATTCAATGCGAATCAGCCCCGGTTGCAACCGGCGAAGTCATGCAGAAGTTTGGTCAGGCGATGGCCGATCAGTTGCTGGCTGGCTCCGGAGCTGCTGACGCTGCGGCTCTGATGGCGCAAAAGAGCGCTGGGGCCAGCCAAACGTTTCAGGAACAGTACGAAGAAATCGTCAACAAGATTCGTGAGAAGATCGTCGTCAACCGCATCGTCCGCGTGAAGGGGCCGGTTGGTTGCTATGTCCATCACGACTTCAAGACGGGCGTCCTGTTTGTTGCCTCCGGAACTCCAAAGTCGAACGACATCCTGAAAGACGTCGCGATGCATATCGCTGCGCTCAATCCGTCGGTGACGAACCCCGAAGATCTGGAATCATCGATCGTCAAGACGGAACGCGATCGACTGGTCGAAGAAGCGCGGGCCTCAAAAAAGCCGGAGAACATTATCGAGAAGATGGTCGATGGCCGCATGAAGGTCTTCTACGCTGAACAAGGCGTTCTGCAGATGCAGCCGTTCGCAAAGGACGACAGCAAAACCGTCAGTCAGGCTCTGTCCGATGCTGGCGTGGAAGCGGTTGAGTTCTATCGCTGGAAAGTCGGCGCAGCCAGCTGATCCATCTGCTTGAATAAGTCCCTTCTCCCCCGAGATCGGGGGAGAAGGTGGCCGCAGGCCGGATGAGGGGGCTGACGATGTGTGATTGCGTTCGAAGCAAGAAGCCCAATTATACTTCACACGGTGCGGATTGATGTCCTTGTTCCGAGGCTCCAGCCTCGGAACACACCGCTCCCGAGGCTCCTGCCTCGCGAGATTGTCGCTGGAGGCAGGAGCCTCCAGTACAGTGCGTTCCAGGGCTGGAGCCCTGGAACGAGAATTGACACCTCATTCCAGGCCGCGTGGAGTATAACTTCAGAAGCCCGGCATTTTAGAAATGCCGGGCTTCTATGACTTTCGTTCATTCATTTACGAGGTGCCTCTATGTCCGTTCCCAGTGTTCGTCCGGCTTACAAGCGAGTCTTGTTGAAAATCAGCGGAGAGAGCTTTTGTCGGGAAGGTGAATCCGGAATCAGCATGGCGGAACTGGCATCGGTCGCCGAACAGATTCGTGATGTCGTCAAGGACGGCGTGCAATTGGCGATCGTCTGTGGCGGTGGCAATATCCTGCGAGGCAAACAGTTTGCCGACATCAGCCAGCAAATCGTCCCGTCCACCGCTCACTACATGGGAATGCTGGCCACCGTCATCAACGGACTTGCCCTGCAAGACGCACTTGAAAGTGCCGGAGTCCCCACGCGTCTGCAAAGTGCGATTCGGATGGAAGGTGTTGCCGAACCTTTTATTCGCCGCCGTTGCCTGCGACATCTGGAAAAAGGCCGCGTTGTGATTCTGGCCGCTGGCACTGGAAGCCCGTTTGTTACGACGGACACAGCTGCAGCGCTGCGAGCCCGTGAACTGGACGCGGACGTGGTCCTGAAGGGGACCAAGGTGGATGGCGTCTATTCTGAAGACCCTATGAAGAATCCTCACGCCATTCGCTATAGCGACATCTCATTCCGTGAAGTGCTTGATCAAAATCTGCAAGTGATGGATGCTCAGGCCATGCACCACTGTATGGAACACAAGATTGACATCATCGTTTTCAACTACAAAAAGATCGGCAACATCGCCCGCGCCATCGCTGGCGAACGCATCGGAACCCGAGTCTCCACCGATGGTAAAGCCTCATAGGCAATTCGAATTGACGTGTCCCTTCTCCCCCCGAGATCGGGAGAGAATTTGGTCGATAGGCCGGATGACAGGGCAAAAAACGCTTGCGAAATTCGGCTTTTTTATTTCCCCTGCCGTTTTCCTGCAGAATTTCGACGTTAGAATCCGCCCATCGGGATGTTGAGCGAGTCAAGGGAATCGATGGAGCGGGAGGCGGTCGGGCATGGCCAAAAGTCGTGATAAGAATCGGAAGGCTCAGCAACAGCAGGCCCGCAAGCAGCGCCGAAATGATAAACGCAGGAAACGACAGGATCGTGGAGCGAATCAAGTTCCCGTCAGTGTGCGGATCAAGCAGCGTCTGGCGAAACAAGCTCCTGAGGCATGGGACGGCGAGAACCCGGTCGATTCTGCGGTCTTCGACGCCACAGCATTGAATGGTCTGGCACCGGAACTGCAAACTCAGGTCTTGGCCATCCGCGAAGCTCTCGAATTGGTCTGCGCGTCTCAGGCGACTGAGGCCGCCGCGCGAGTCGCCGAAATTCCTCGCAGCAGCCCGCTCAGCGAATGGCGACTACTGATCCGAGGACTCACATCCTGGCTCGACAACGACTTTCCTGCAGCCAAAGAAGTCTGGAATCGACTCGATACGACACGTCGCCCCGGGCGGATCGCCACCGCCATCATCGCCGCCCAGTTGACGAATCTCGATACCATTTCTTTGGATCGCAGCAGTGCTTCGCCTGCCGTCACGGACGATACCGTTCCGGCAGACGTGTCGCTGTTGACCGAGGTGGGTGTGAAGAACCGTCTCGACGGGTCGCTTCTGCAGTCGGCCAAACTTCAGCGTCGTATTCGCATCGACCGAGCAGCAATTCGAGTCGCACGAACAGAAACGTCGAAGCCCGATGAAGATTCCGATCTGTTGATTGGCCCGACCAAGATGAAATGGCTGAAGGATTTCGCGCGCGACTTTGATGACACCGAGCCACAGCTTGTTCAGGCCCTGCAGCAGACTGCATTGTTGCGTGCGTATCATCAGAACTTTTCGGATCTGTTTGCGATGGCCGTGGGTTATTTCAAAGGGCCCGTTCACGATCGGCGAAGTGAACTGCTGTCGTTCTTTTATTACAGCGGAACGAATAGCGGAGAAACACTGGCGAATCGGCATTTTCTTAACTATGTCGATATGGATCTGAAGAACAATGAACGGCTTTCGGGACCGCTGCGACAAGCGATGGCCAGCGAATGCTACCACAGACGCGCCGTCCTGATGATGCCGGCAGCTGATGAGGTGCCGTTCTATCATCGTTATGATGCGCGCGACGACGACAAAGAGATCGAGCGCCTTTTGAAGAAAGCGACGAGCGCTTATCCCGCCAATCGAGATGCCATTCGAACACACGTTGACTGGGTGAAGTCGCAACTCGAAAACGAGCGTTTGACCGCTGCGGAACGTGAGCCTCTGGAAAAGAAGCTTACGACCGTGATGAGATCGTGGGCCGATTCGATTCCAGACGATGTCGAGCCCCGACTGTGGCTGGTCAATCATCTGCTGGACAATAATGAACTGGATGAAGCTCAGCCGTTCATCGAATGGCTCGAGGTCGCGCGTCAGGACGATCCGCGAATTCGCGCGTTGCCGTGGAAATGGCAAGTGCTGGATATGATGCGGCTGTGCCGTCGCAAGTCGGAATTTCCGAAGATTCCGGAAAAACTGCAGGTGGTGGAATCCACATGGCCGACATGGCTGAGCAAAGACTGGCTGCCGTATCTCCGCGCTGCGTTTCTGCTGCGATCATGCGATACGGCAGGATGCGAGCAGCAACGCATCCAAATTTGTGAGCAGCAAAACATCGTGCGAGATTCCCCGCGCGACGCCTGCATGATGCTGGCGGCTGCTCAGGGAATGAATGTCGCCGCCGCCGATTTGAAGCCACTGCGAGCCGTCGTGGATGCCGCAGTAAAAGGTGTCGCGAAAATTGCGACAGACGACTTGCTCGCTCTGGGCGAATTTTTCTGGGATCTGCATCGCATTCAGATCATCTATCCGGCCTATCGCATGCACGGCAGCAAGTTTGGGCGTGAATTGATCAGTCGCATCAATGCGGAAGGCAGAAAAATCACTCAAAGGGTCAGTCTGCCAGCCTTCCAGCACGCGATATTGTGGGCTTCTGAACACCGATTCTGGCCGAATAACTACGATTTGAAATTTCCGAAGTACCTGGAGAAATGTTCGGCTACTGAGCCCCTCATCGCCGCAGCGCGAATCAGCGCTATTCTGCAGTTCCGAAATCTGCATGGTATTAACGATGCTGGTGCAAGTCTCGAATTGCTTCGCACGGCAGCACCAACCGAGCGAGATTCGTTTTACCGTTTCTGGTTTGCCTCACTTGCCGAACGCACCGATCGGGCTGTCGAAAAACGGTCCGAGCAGGGATTCGGATTCCGAGGCATTATGGGCGCGATGGCCAAAGCCTTCGGTTTCGGCATGGACGACGACGATGATGATGACTTTGAAGACGACGATGATTCGGAATGTAATTGCCCGGATTGTGTGGCGGCGCGAGCTGCCGCCGAAAAAAGGGCCATCCCAAATCCTTTTGATGAATTCACCCGCCGCCGATCCTGATGCTTCAGCGATGCCCGTAGTAGAATTCGCCAGAATTCCGATCACCGGTACTTTCAACAACAGAAAAATTTACCATGTCGAATCCCAGTGCCATTACCGATCCGCTGCGGGTTCTTGGTTTGCCGCAGCGAGCCTCGGAAGAGGAAATCCGCAGTCGCTATCTGGAACTGGTGAAACAGTTTCCTCCGGACCGCGCCCCGGACCGCTTTCGTGAAGTGCGAGCAGCCTACGAAGCGGCAAAAGATCCACTGGTTGTTGCGCGACACCTTTTACAACCGCCGGATGAGATCCCGCCGGAATGGTCTGCGGTCATTGACGAACAGGTGAATCACCCTCCTGCGATGAACGTGAATTTCCTGTTGAGTCTTGGCAATCAGGACAAAATCGCCCAGCCAGAAATGAACAGTGATCAGTCATGAATAATCCGTTTTCCGACTTTGACACCGCACCCGCTGCAGACGCCCCGGACGACCGTGTCGTCGATTCCCCTGACGATTTCGACGACATTCCGGAATTCGGACTGGTGGACGTCATTGAGGCATTCACCGCCATGCGCCACGAATGCCGCAGCCAGACGCGCGAGGGGCGTGAACTGGCCGCCGCAGTCGCCGCGTCCACGATTCAAATCCAGCACCTGGAAAATCGGCTGACGGCCCAACTCGCTGTCGCAACGTCTGATGAAATTACCCGCAATCTGGTCAACCTGATTGTTGATATCGACGCGCATCTTTCGCGAGCTGTCGAAGCCTGTGCGAAGTACGATAAAACGCATTACAGACAACAAAGCGATTGTTCCGCCGCAATCCGCGATGCATTTGAACAGCGAAATTTTCTGTCACGCTGGCTCTGCCGACCGCTGCTGCGGCGAACTTTGGAAATCCTGAATGCCGATGCCATTCAGAACACACAGCCACAGACTAACCCTTCGATCGAAGGACTGCTGCTCGTCGTGTCGCGACTGCGGCGAATGATGGCCGAACGCAATATCAAACGCCTGGACTTCGTCGGAAAACTCTTCGACGCAGAAACAATGAACGCGGTGTCGGTCGTGGAATCCACTCAATATCCCGCTGGCCACGTTGTCGAAGAACTTTCGCCAGCGTATCTCTGGCGCGATCAACTCTTGAGATTCGCGGACGTTCGCGTTTCGAAATAACCGGGATCAGCGTCACGCAGATCCTCCCCTTTTAAACTGACCACTTTACTTCACAGGACGGAAATAATGATAGACAACTCAGATGGACCAATCGTGGGAATCGACCTGGGCACCACCAACAGCGTGGTCGCGGCAATCGTCAACGGTAAGCCCCAGGTGCTGACTGAAGACGGCGAGCAACTATTGCCATCGATTGTCGGACTAAAACCTGATGGCACACTGATCACCGGTATCGTGGCTCGCAATCAGTTGGCCGCGTTTCCGGATCGCACCATCGCTTCGATCAAACGTAAAATGGGAACGATGGAACCGGTGAAGCTCGGCGAACAATCCTTCACGCCACCGGAAATCAGCGCGATGATTCTGCGTCGTCTGCGCGACCGAGCGACTCGAGTCCTCGGCCAACCGGTGACCCGCGCTGTCATCACAGTGCCCGCCTTCTTCGACGAAAACCAGCGTCAGGCCACTCGGGAAGCCGGGGAACTGGCGGGACTGAAGGTCGAACGTATCATCAACGAACCCACGGCGGCGACTCTCGTTTATCACGCCGGAACGCATGATCGCAAGCACATCGTTGTCTATGACTTCGGTGGCGGAACATTTGACGTTTCCGTTGTGCGATTCGAAGAAGGAGTCGTCGAAGTGCTCAGCAGTAAAGGAGACACTAAGCTGGGGGGAGACGATCTCGACGCGCTGCTGATGAATCACGTGGCTGATGAGTTTCAGAAGGAACACGGGATCGATTTGCGGGCTGACCTGTCGTCGAAATATCGACTACTGCTGTCGTGCGAGGATGCCAAGCGAAAGCTGTCCAGCCAGGAAACGGTCGAGATTATCGAAGAATTTATTGCGGAAAAAGACGGCCGTCCGTTGAATCTTACGACGTCCATTTCGCGGCTGGATTACGAAGAAATGATCATGCCTCTGGTGGATCGGACCATTAGCTGCGTCGATGAAGCGTTGCGAGACGCGAAGATGACGGCCGCTCAAATCGACGATCTGGTGCTGGTCGGGGGTTCCACGCGAACTCCACTCGTGGAACGCCGCCTTCGCGAAGAATTTCGGCGTGAACCCAGTCGCGCTGTCGATCCAGACCTTGCCGTCGCTCTGGGAGCCGGTGTCCAGGCCGCGATGCTGGCTGGTCAATCCGTAGGGCCGGTGCTCGTCGATGTGACGGGGCACACACTGGGCATCGAGGCTGTTTCAGAAATGACGTTCGCCGGTCCGGAACTTATATTCTGTCCGATCATCCATCGCAACAGCGCTCTGCCCGCGCGTTATGAAGAACGATATTCCAAGATGTATGATGAGCAGGAGAAGGTCGAGATTCGCGTCTTCCAGGGCGAGCATTCCGATCTGGCGAGGAATCAGGAAATCGGGGAGCTGACGCTCGAATTGGAATCAGGTGGCGGCAGCCGCAGCAAGATTCTGGTTTGTTTCGATCTGACTCTGGACGGCACGCTGAAAGTCACGGCCACTCAGCCAGCGTCCGGCAAATCGAACGAAGTGTTCATCGAAAATGCGCTGAGTCAGTTTCAGGCCGACGAACGTGACCGCGCGAAGAGCCGCTTGGGTGCTATGTTCGATGCGTCGGAGGAACTGCTGGATGACGCGGACCTGCCTTCGAAGTCCCAATGGAGAAACGTGTCACCATCCGGCTCGCAAGCGGACGATTACATGGCCGCGAGTTTCCCGGACGCATTGGCCCTGCTGCAGAAGATCGAGTCCATTGGGTCGCAGGTCCCTGGTGACGATGCGGAAGAAATCCGCACGCTGTCGGAGAAACTGAAACAGGCCGTGGCGGATGGTGATGCGAGCGAGGTCACGAGTCTGTGCGAAGAAATCGACGACATCCTGTTCTATGTCCAGTAAGCCCGTGACGAACAGTTCCGAAGAATTCCGCTGCCCCGTTTGCAAAGCCCGGCAAACGCGGCAGCCGGAATGCCGCCGCTGCCACGCCGACCTGAGTCTGGTCGTCAAAGCCCACCAGCGCGCCGACCATCTTTACGTGGCTCTGCAGCAGGCTCGGCAGGAACTCGATTTCTTTCGCCAGCACCAGTTGACCAAAGAGCTCAGACTGCTCGCTCCGGGCCGCTTGAAGTAGTCTTCCCAAGGGGCCGAAGGATGGGGTATTAGGCGATCGGCAGGAAAGGATTTACCATCGGCGAGTCTTAAGGTCGAGCGGACACGTGCGACTGAACCACGCCAAAGGAAGCAGATCTGAGGACAGATCCGCCTACGCAGTCCGACCTGTCTCAGGTCGGAATCCCTCGGCGACGCGATATCCCTGGTAATCTTGTTTCTTCCGCTCGCCTTACAGATCAGCATTACCACTGGCGGTTGGATTGCCGCCGCTGCGCAGCACGACCTCCGCCTTGTCGATAACGGTTTCTTCAATACCTGAATCGCGCATGTGTTGAATCGTCCGATCGATATCGTAGGCGACTCGGCGAAATTCGACCTGACCATGATCAATAATGGCGTAAGCCGCGCGAGGATCGCCGTCTCGCGGCTGACCGACGCTGCCGGGATTGATGATCTGAGTGTTTTTGACCTGCAGCTGCATCGGAATGTGCGTGTGGCCGACGCAGACAAAATCTACATCCACATGGCCCAGTCTCTGCTGCCAGTGTTCGACGTTGTCACCAATGTACTCATCCAGCGGATCACGCGGTGTGGCATGCACCAGCAGGAAACGGTGTTCGCCAATCATCAGATGCCGAGTCACAGGCATCTGGGCCAGCCAGGTTAGATGATTATCATTCAGCACATCGAAGTGATGCGGTCGCATTGCCGATACCATTTTTCGAAACGTTCCGCCCGGTCGCACCAGCACTCGCTGGGCAACCGAATGATCGTGGTTGCCGCGGACGAAACTGGTGGCGTAGCGGCGGACCCATTCTATGCATGGCACGGGATCCGTGGCGTAATCGACAACATCGCCAAGGAACAGGCAGGCATCGAAATCTTCGTCGATCGCCGCCAGAGCGGGCCAGTTGGAATGAATGTCGGCAATTAGCAAAATTCGCATCGCATGCGTCCGAAAGCAGGATGTCGCGGAAATCACTCCGGCGTCGCTGGCGTGAAGACGGTACAATGAGGCATGATGCGACGTTTTCCAATCCAAAAAGTCGCCTCATGATCAATCTCGCGCCGGATTTATTGCCGGACTGATCCCGCACCCGCCAATTCATTGTTGTCACCCGCCCGATCATTTTTCCAGGATGTCCGCATGTTTCACAACCGCCGACAGTTTCTGAACTCCAGCGGCCACGGATTTGCCTCGCTGGCGGCTGCGGTCATGCTGCATGAATCGACCGCTGCGGCGGGCGAAAGTTCCACGCAGACCGCGACCGGCGATCTTGGTGTTTTACGCGGTGCGCTCCATCATCCGGCGAAAGCCAAACGCATTATCCAGCTGTTCATGGCTGGAGCGGCCAGTCATGTGGATCTGTGGGACTACAAGCCGCAACTGGAAAAACATCACGGCGAAGCATCCAACTTTGGCGAGCATATCGAAGTGTTTCAGAATGGTCTGGGACCGTGGATGAAGTCTCCGTTTCAGTTTGCGAAATACGGAGAGTGTGGCAAAGCGATCAGCGAAGTCGTCGCACCGCTCGGCGAATGCGTGGATGACATGGCATTCGTACATAATATGGTCGGCAAGACCGGCGTTCACAGTCAGGCGACGTATCTGCAGGCGACCGGATTCGATCGCCCCGGTTTCCCCGGCATGGGAGCATGGGTCAGCTATGGGCTCGGTTCACTGAATGACAACCTGCCGACATTCGTCGTACTTCCGGATCATCGCGGCTTTGCCAGCAACGGACCAAAGAACTGGGGCGCAGGATTTTTGCCTGCCAGCACTCAGGGAACTATGGTGTTCCCGCAGCGAGCCACACCGATTGATGATCTGATCGCCACGGCGGACTTTGTCACCGAAAGCGCAGAGCGTGACGGACAGTCGTTGCTGAAATTATTGAATCATCGCTACAACCAGCAGCGGTCCGGTGATTCCCGTCTTGAAGCCCGACTGCGATCATACGAACTCGCGGCGCGGATGCAGTTGAGCGCCCCGGAGGCCTTTGATCTGTCCAGCGAAACAGCGGACACCCTGAAAATGTACGGACTGGACAACCCCGGCGCGACGTATCCCACAGAGATCAACATCCCGGAAGAAGTGGAGTACTTCGGTCGCAAGTGCCTGATCGCCCGACGACTGCTGGAACGCGGCGTGCGGTTTATTCAGATCTGGTCCGGCAACGACAACAGCTTTCCTCGCCGCAACTGGGACAGCCACGAAGACATCGAACGCGACCACAAGCCGCTGGCGATGGGAATGGCCGTCGGCACGGCGGCTCTGCTCAAGGATCTCAAACAGCGTGGATTGCTGGAAGACACGCTCGTCCTCTGGACAACGGAATTTGGTCGCATGCCATCGACTCAGGGCAGCAAAGGCCGCGATCACAATCCGTACGTGTTCACGAATTGGTTGTGCGGCGGTGGAATTCGCGGCGGGATCAGTTACGGCCCGTCCGATGACTGGGGCTACAAACCGCTCGATCGCGCCAACCCAACACAAGTCTACGACATCCACGCTACCGCGCTGCACCTCCTCGGTATCGACCACACCAGACTAACCATGCGGCACGACGGCATCGACCGCCGTTTGACCGATGTACACGGGCGCGTCCTGCACGACATCCTGTCGTAGCGGTTTCGATAGTCGTCGTTCGCTCCGCGAACGAAACGCCCCCAGCAGCACTCGCGTTCCCCAGCCCCTCCTCGAACGAGGAAAAAAAGAAGCCCGGCATTTTCAAAACGCCGGGCTCCAGTGGTAAAGTGTTAAGTTCTCGCCACCATCCACGCCGCTTAGGATCGTTCGCAAAATAACTGGCGCGTTTTGGGATGTAGGACAGGCTTCCAGCCTGTCTGTTTGCCGAATACTTATTTCCCGATCGATACTCACGCGGGCTGCATGGCACCGATCATTTCCCGCAGACGGCCACGAGCCGTGTGCAGTCGTCGCTTGATCGTGCCGATCGGGCTTTCGAACTGCTCGCTCATTTCCTTCAGCGAAGACCCTTCAAAGTAGAAGGCCCACAGAGTTTCCCGGTCCAAATGACCGAGCTGGCTCAATCCTTCGCGAACCTGTTCGATGTTTTCCTGTCGAATCATAGCAGCGAACGGAGTGTCTTCGGTCTCCCGGACTCCATCGAAGGTTTCTGGTTCGACACAGGTTTCGTTAGGTCGCCGAACAGCTCGATTGATCGACAATCGAACGGCAATCTGGCACAGCCAGCCACCGAATCGTTCCGCTTCGATCAACTGAGGCAGCTTTCGAAACGCCCTCAGGAAAACCTCCTGAACGACTTCGTCAGCTTCCGCCGTGTTCCGCAGCCGCTGCATCACGATTCCGTAGATGCGAGACTGAAACAGAACAACCAGATCGTCGAACGCTTCCCGATCGCCGGACTGGGCTCGCAGAACAAGAGGAGTAAAAGAATCAGTAGTCATATGTCAGACTCCAGTCTGAAAATCACGTTGCCGCATCCGGAGGATTGCCTGTGGCGGGATTCGGATGAGCCGTGAATGGGCTTTGCGGGAACTGCTGTGAGTCTGAAGGCGGGATCGTCGAATCAACGACGAAGACCTCGGAAACTCACACGAAGAACATGGGGCTGCACAACGAGTGCGTCCCATTTCGAGCGGTTCGAGCGGAAGAAGTTTGAATTTCGTCCAGAGGACGGGAGCTTTTCGCCCCTTAACTTCTGCCGCGGGTACCGTTCAGACAACCTGAGCCTTGATTCAAGGCCCGCTCCGGATTCGAGAGTAATCTCGACAAGGAGCGACTTAGCGAACTGTGGCAGTGTTTGGAGTTATCTCCGCAACACCGCTGCGTATCGCTTGTCAGTTGTCCGAGCTGATAACGCCAGCGCATCTCGCGCGTTATGCGTCCCGGCTTCGGCACCACTGCAAATACTGCGGGGGAGACAGAACCGACGAGCAGCTGTGCGATCACATGGGCCGCGAGGGCTCGTGTTGATGCGATCAAAGCATGAATCGTTGAGTTCAGCAGCATTGTTCTGCCTCCAAAAACTGTCCCGCGCCCGTAACTGGGTCTTTCGGTCCATGTGTAACGCCGCACATCCGCGACGCAAATCAGTCGTCAACCACCATTGTTGCCGACAAAACAAGTTTAACGACTCGGCGTTTGTGACGAAATTCGAATCATACCGATTTCGAGCGCCGAATCTTCCAATGATCCCCAGACACAGAATCGCCAGCGATGGTTCGCCAGATCTACCAAAGATCCGGAAGATTTTTCCAGATTCACCAAAAAACCTGCTTTTCGACGTATCTACCGCCAGCCACAAAAGCCGTGAATTGCCGCATTTTCTTGACCCGATGTGTCAGCGAGGCCATATTTTCACTCGTTTTCAGCGTCGAATTCCTCCTTTAACGGATCGCGGCAGTAATTTTTACTTCGCCGCGAAGAACTGCCGAGCATCGCGAACCTCCGCTGCTAAAACCCTGTCCGATCCTGCGAATTGCCGGACAGATGCTTGGAAACCCGATTTCACCTCGATACCATCCGTCACTGCATCGCTCCTATAGCTCAGTTGGTAGAGCAAATGACTCTTAATCATTAGGTCCAAGGTTCGAGCCCTTGTGGGAGCAATGAACGCCA
>Ga0154020_10002815_pt1 | contig 21162 bp, 27 predicted proteins | sample Klosneuvirus_201_FD_109709 | JGI IMG/M metagenome (GOLD analysis project Ga0154020, IMG submission 109709) | Active sludge microbial communities from wastewater, Klosterneuburg, Austria - Klosneuvirus_20160825_MG | ecosystem: Engineered > WWTP > Aerobic digester > Activated sludge | place... | reverse complement strand
TCAGCCACGCGCAAGCGCGCGCAGATTTTGCGCAGCTTGACTACGGACTAAAGCGCGGATTCGATACATACCTGGCCGCGTTTGCACCTTACTACTACTGGGGCAGCAGGCAGGGCAGGAACTTTGCCATACGTGTGGCAGAGCGGCCGGCGATCCTGGCGAACTATCTCAAGTTCAAGGAAGAAAGCGAAGCCGAGAACGTGCGACGAGGATACCGAAAGCGGTTTGAGGGTGGATGGGAGATACCCACGCCTGGAGGCGGGGCAATCTTTATTGATCCCACGTCGCTGCTATTCCCGTTTGCGGGTTTGGCAAATACTGACATGATCGACAGCCGCCAAAGCAAAGGCACGCTAGCGGCGATCTATGAGGGCGCCAGCGCCATGGGCTTCAGACCCGCGCCATACATAGACCTGCCGTTGCGCTACAGCAACATGCTGGTGGAAGCAGCGCCAGGCACGCAAGACTATGACGAACAGGTGGCAGCCTATGGCGCGGAATCTATGGGCAGCCTGATCCCCCAAACTGGACTACTAAAGGGCGCCACCGCACTGGCCGGAATTGGTGGGCCGGGTGGCGTGGATATGGAGCGCCCCATCCGTAGCGCCATGGGGTTGCCGGAGGCGGGGAAGTTTGAATCGTATACCGTGGCGCGCGCAGTCCGCGACGCCGCATCAGTCGCCAATGCCGAAGCGATGCGATTGGGCGCGCCGTGGAATGCCAGCCCTTACCTGCTGGCGCAAGCGCTGATCAGTCAACGCGATGAGCGCGGATGGGCCGACCTGCTGAACACCGCCACCAGCGAGCAACTGGCCGCCGAGTTCAAGGTGCCAAAAGCCGACGCCGCCGCCGCGCTTCAGATTGTGCGCGAGGCAGCAGGCCAAGCGGGTAGAGACCGCGGACTCTCATCAGTGGCCAGCACGGTGGGCGGGTTGAGCGTTAAGCCGTTGCCACTTGGTGAGCGCACCGCATACGATATGCAACGGCTGGAGCGGGCGGCAGGTTACAACGCAAGCACAGGTGTAGGCAGTCGGGCAGATGTGGACATGGTGCGCGAGAAGTTCCCGGCATTGGCCGTTGGACGCGCGCAATATGGCACGCTGCCAGGCGAGTCTGAAACCATGCCCCTGGAGCTATACCAGCGCAGCGAACGCGACGCGATGAATGCACAATTCGACGCGCTGAAGGATGACCTACTGCGCCGCCAGCCATGGGATAGGGCCGGCGCGCAGGCCATCGAGGACATGCGCCAGCAGGCCCTCGCCAAGATACAACCAGACCAGCAGACAACCGCAGACCCGAACGACTGGCGCGCCGTGCTGCAACAAGCTGCCACCAAATCAGGCGGGCAGCCACCAACCGCTGCCACTAGTGGCAGCGCCAAGCCTTACCGACCGCGCAGCATTGCCGGCGCCAACCCGCGCGAGGCTATCAACATCCGACGCGAGGAACTGCTAGCGCAGGTGGCAGCCACCATGCCGCAGGCTGGGCAATTTACTGCCACTAGTGGAGAGATTGACTGGGACGCCTACAACGCAGCAGTGCAGAAGTGGCAGGCCACGGTGCCACAAACTGCCACCAATTTGCCCAATGTGCAGATGGTGCTGGCGCAAGCGGAGCGAGACGCGGCAGGGCGTGGCACGCAGCTGGGCCAGTTTGCAGCAGGGATCACACCGCAACAGGTGGATGCCTACCGGCGCCGCAACGACACACCACTGGAGGCCATGCAGCGAGCCTATTACGAGCTGGTGTATAGGCCAGCGTGGGACGCCTACGCCAAGGCGCGCGACCGTGGCGCATCAGGTAGCGCTGCATTTGGTGGCACGGTGGGCAAGGTGCCACAACTAAGCGCGGAGCAATTGGTGGCGCTGGTGGATAAGCGATACCCTGGACAGTTCACGCGGCAGCAGTTAACGCAAGCACTGGCAGGCGTCAGCATGCCCGCCGCGCAACAAGTCCAACGCCTGAACATGACGCCCGAGCAACGGGCAGAGGCAGAGAAGCGCGACGCCCAGGCCAAAGCATCAGCCGCACGTGCCGCCGTTGGGCGGCAGAAGAAAGCGGCCGAGCAACAGCAGGCTGCTGCTGAGATTGGGCAATTTGAGCAGATGGTGGTAGGACACTACGGGCAAGAAGCCTATACCGCTTACGTGCAATGGCAGCAAGCGGACCCTATCACCAAGACAACACTGGCCAAGCGCTACAAACAAATTCGAGAAATGGACGCGGTGCGATTCAACTATGCAAAGAAGTTTGCCGGATTCAAGAAGTTTTACCGGCGATCACTGGAGGAAGAAGGCACAGAGGAACCGTAATTCCCTGCTGCGCACTTTCCCGCGCAGCAGCTGCGCACTTTCCCGCGCAGCAGCTGCGCACTTTCCCGCGCAGCAGCTGCGCACTTTCCCGCGCAGCGTGTTTCTATAGTACAGAAATGCCAGAAGTGCATAAGGTGCAAAGAGCAGCGCGCCACTGCGCGCGCAGCTTCGCACTGAGTCAGCGGCTATTGACAATTGCGACACTAGCACCAGCCGATGGTTGACAGCTTTAATAGCCAGCCTATAATCCATTGGCACAAGTTTGGAGGGACAAGTTATGACAGACGAAACGACGACAACCGCAGGAGCTTCGACAGTGGACGCAACCGCGCCCACGGAGGTGGCCGGCGCGCCCACGTCACCCGACCAAGCCACACCCAGCACCGCAGCGCCGAGCGCGAAACCCGCAGCACCGACAGCGCAGCCGAAGCTGGAAGATAATCCGGATTTCCAAGAGTGGCGAAGCAGGGCAGACCAACAGCGCGACGAACTCGCACGCCAAGCAAACGAGCTTAGGCAGCAGGCCAAGACAGCCAACGACAGACTGGAGCAGCAACAGCTGGCCAGCATGGACGATGAGCAGCAGGCCATCTACTGGCGCAACAAAGCGATACAGCAAGAGCAGGCAGCACTGGCAGAGCAGACACGTTACCAAACGATTCAGTATTGGAACGGCCAGGCGTCGGAGCTGTTTCGCAACGCGAAGCTAGACCCACGTGATCCCGAGGTGCGCAAGTTCTTTGCCGATCAATTCGCGGCAGAACCGAGCGCCGACGCTCACAGCAAACTGGCCTCGCGGTTGGTGCAGTATCAGTCAAAGCTCATCGACGACGCCCGCACCGAAGCCTCAGCCGAACGCAAACGCGGAGCCGTGGACGCACTGAACGAAGCAGGCGTAACGGTGACCAGTTCAGGCAGTGGAGCAGGTGCGACGAGCGACAAGACCGCAGACATCAAACGCTTAAAAGAGGACATCAGCACAGCCAAGAAGAAGGCGCGCCACGGTGGACTGTCAGAGCGTGACTATGCGCGGTATATGTCGCGTGCGCGTGCGCTTGGTCTCTCATCGCTGCCGGTCTGACCTGAACGCCAAACCCCGAACAGACAATGGCAAACCTCAAGAACCCCGCACAGACCAGCCAGGACTCGGCCAGCCTTGTGCGCAATGTATCCGAACTGCTGAAGGTTATCAGCTGGAAGAAAGTCCCGTTCCTGTCACTCATCGGTGGCGGCAATGACGACCAGCCCGCACTCAGCACACTGTCCGAATCATTCACGAACGCCCAGAAATACGAGTGGCAAGACGACCCACTGCGCCCCATGGGTATCAGCCTGGCCGCCATCGGCACGACTGGTGTCACCGCCTTGACTACGACCGTTCCCGCCGATGGTCTCCACATGGTGAAAGGCTTGGTCATTCAGGTGGACAGCGAGCAGCTGCTGGTTACCGTTGCGGGCGATGACACTGGCGCCTTTACTGTGTCGCGTGCGTATGGTGGGACATCTGCCGCCACGCATGCCGCCGCCGCTACCGCGCGTGTGGTGACCCGCGTCAGCCTGGAAGATGAGACCTGGCCCAATGACCCCATCGTGGTGCCTGATCAGCAGTACAACGTCGGCCAGCAATTTATTGAGACCTATGGTTTCAGCGATGCCGAGCGAGGGACCAAGCGCTATTGGGCGATGAGCGAGCAGGAGAAATGGGACATCGCCAAGATGAAAGCCGCCACGCAAGTGTTTCGCCAGATGCAGGCCACGATCTTCTGGAGCCGCACACGCGTGCCGTTCAGTCCAACCAACCCCGGTTTGATGGGTGGCGCGCGCGTATTCATGGACCCCACCATGATCACGAACAAGAGCGCCGCTGCACTGACCGCCGCCGACATCGACGGCATTCTGGCCGCGCAGCATGACCAGGGTGGCGCTGAGAATATGTCGGACCTGATTGTGACCAACTACGCGGGCGGGCAGAAACTCACCACACTATTTGGTTCCAGCATGGTCACGGTGTATCAGGAAGCCAGCGAAACCTCGGGCGGCATTCGACTGGACAAGGTGCGCACGCAGGCGGCCGAGCTTGAAATCCTGTTGCTGAACGGTTTGCCGCCGGCAACTATGTGGATGTTCAAGCGCGACTATCTGGGTGTGGGTTGGCTGGAGAACAACGAACTCGGCGAGGTGGATTTGCCGAACAACACGACCAGCATGCGCAAGGCCCTCAAGGGTATCGCCACACTGGAAGTGCGCGGCAAGTACAGCCACGGCTTGATCGAGAACTACACCTAGTCCCGGTCAGCAGAACCCCAACAGATCACGAGGCGGTGGCCAACCATGGCCACCGCCAGGAGCAAACAATGGCAGACGAACCCAAGACCAAGACCGAGACCGAACCCAAACCCAAGAAAGTGAAGGCGCAAAAGTTCCGCTGTGTGCAAACGCCCAATGGATACGTGTATATCCCAACCCTGGACAAACGTGTGATGTTCAAGGCCGGACACTATGCGACCAGCGACGCGGCAGAAATCGAAGCCTTGACCGCATTGGATCACATCGAGGCAGTGGAAGCCAGTAGCCCGCCGCTACTCAGCGAAACCGCAGGCATCCCGGCCGAAGTGCTCGAGCAGCTGAAGCTGGCAAAAGACTAGCACACACAACGCCCAGCCCATACGCTGGGCGTTACTCATCACATGGCACCCATTACCCTGAATGATTTGGTAGCAGCGGTGGCTGGACAGTATGCCGAATATTGCTCAGGCACGATTGACAGCAGCACTACCAACACCATCACAGACGCGGAGCTGATCGCATCCCGGCGCAGTCTGAAAGGCCACCAGCTGGTTGTATCTGGCGTGCCTATTGGACGCATTACCGCATTCAACGACGCCACTGGCCTAGTCACATTTGCACCAACCGCAGGCGCCGCACCGACTGGCAGCTACGAGGTATTTCCAATCCCACGGCAAGAGATTGTGCGAAGCATTAACCGCGCCATTGACACAGCAGGCCATGATTTTATGGTCAGCAAAACAATAGAGCAGCCGTGGAGCGGACAGTATGAATACCCGTTGCCGGATGACTTTGTGGCTATGTTGGCTGTTAACGTGGTAAGCATTGATGCAGTAGGCCGCCGCAGTTTGTCACCGCTTAGCCACTTCGAGATCGGAGCAAACCAGGACAACCGCACGCTGATCATGCGCGACGGCCAACCCTATTACACCGACTCGCCACTGGTGACCCTTATGCAGTTCACCTACTTGTCTTTGCCCAGGCATGTGACCAATGGCAGCGACACATTGCAGGTGGACGACAACACAGGCGCGCGGGTTGGTGTGGACTCTCCGGTGCTGGTGGAATTCTTGACCGAGATGGCGCTGCACTATTTGCACGAGCGAGACGCGCAACGCAACCCCGGCCAGCCCGAAAGCACGATGCACTACACAGCCGCACGCGACCACAAGCAAAAGGCCGAAGCCGCACGCAAACGGGCAGACCAGCCACGCGTGCAGCGCCGAGTCCGCCGAGCACCACAGAATAAACAGAGGTAATCATGGCATCAGGTGTACAGGGCAGAGACTCCAGGTATGACGTTTTGTTGCGCGATGTAACAGCGCCAGCGATTGGCGAGAACTATCAAGCGGACATCAACATAGACCTGCCGTTGCTGCTGACCAATAGCGGTGGACAGATCGGACGAACTCGAGCGCTAACGAGTCCATACGGATCACGCCTTAGCCGTGGCGACCTGGAGAATGCAGACCTTAGCCAGTACACCACACGCACGCAATCGGACTTTATCGAAGGAGCCGGCCAGCACCGCGCAGATGGACAAACACGAGGCTATGCCAACGGACCAATAGACACCCGGTTTCAAGGCAAGGCCATCACCCCGCTGCATGTCACGCTGTGCAGCATTCCGTCCGGTGTGAACTCTGATCCAATCGCAGGACCCGCTACACCGTTTGCATACTTTGTGCGCGGCACGCAACTACTGGGCGCCAGCCTCACATTTCCAGGCACGCCAGTGGTTTCTCTGGTGACTACATTGCCAGTGGCCGCCACTGATGTGGCCTATTACAACGGACTGTATTACATCGCCTATGGTGCTGCCAGAGATGTGGACACATGGAACGGTGCCACGCTAACGACAATAGCCACACGCGTGACCAAGTGGTGCGTAGATGCCGGCTATCTGCATGGACTGCACCAGGGTAAGGTGCGCTATTTTGATGGGGCCGTGTGGGTGCCTGCACTTGCAAGCGGTGGCATTCCTATTCATCCATCAGGCGAAACAGCAAACGCCATTGCAGGGTGGCGTGAGCAGATATGGGTGGCCACAGACCGCGGACTCTACAGCATGGCGGGTGATATCGGCTATCCAGTTTACAAATGGTCCGCGTATGTGGTTAACGGTGTGGCTGGCCGTGGCATGTCGCCTGCATTCGATGGCGGTTTATATATTCCACTGGGTGAGACGCTGCTGCGATTTGATGGGACGCAATTTCAATCATCCAATCCACCGAGCATTCCGACCTATGGCGCCAGCCAGCCAACAGTGCACGCCATCATCAGTTCACCGGAATATCTCTATGTGCTAGCAACCGAAAGCATACCCAACACAAACCAGTATCGCGGCACACTGTATGCACGTGATCGCAATGCCAACTGGCACAACCTCGCACGGTTTGAATCAGGAGGTGCAACACCGCCAACAGTCGGCCCGGTCTATATGTGGCAAGGTCTTTTGTTTTGGTGGGCGAACGGGAAGCCGTATCAGTTCCGGCCATACCTGCATGCACACGAGCCACTGACATTGGTAAGCACCACCGCCGAACTTGAAAGCAGCACCCAAGGGCTGGAGCTATCATCTATCTACAAAGACCTGCACAGCATCAGCGTGACACTAGGCCCGCCATTCTTCAGCGCCGGCGCCACGCTATATGTGGACATGCAGTACAACGACAACGGCACATGGTTGCAAGTCGGCACACTAACAGGCGGGCGGCCCAATCGCAGATTCGATTTTAATTTTGCAGTCCCAGCATTGACCGCTAAATTCTTTGTCAGTTATGACGAATCGACGCCCAACGTTTACAGAGTCACGCTGCTGGGATCGACTGCTGACATAGTGACCGGTTCATGGATTCGGATAGGGCGCATTGCCTACCAAGTGGACACGATCATAGACGCCACCCACCTCACACTGCGCGAGCCTATCCGCGCCACTCATCTGCCAGGCGAAGACATTACAGGTAGTCGGCCAGTCGTTCGGGCGTGGCGGTGGCGGTTGCGCATAGTGTCCACAGTTTCCACGCCGGTCACGGTCGAATCAGTAACGATCAAATACCAGGACGTTATGCTGGATAGATACCGGTGGACGCTGCACATCAGGTGCGAAGATGAATTGATAGACCGACAAGGCGGTAAATTTCCCTATGGCATTGCGCTGCTGCAATGGAAGCTGGACGCATACATGAGACGTGGTACACCCTTTCAACTGGTGGATATAGATGGCAGTGCCTACACCGTCAAAGTGGCAAACGCCAACGAGAGCATGGCGCGCGCAGTCCGCGACGAGCAGAGCGGAATCTCAGACCCATCCAGCGTATGGACGTTGACACTCATAGAGGCATGAGACATGAGACAAGCCCGAACCGCGCGCACCGTGCACTCTATCCGACCCGCAAAAGTATGGCGCCCGCTTCAGTCCAAGACACAGCGCCAGCGCAGAACGCCAGAGGATGCAGAGTACAACAGGTGGGTGAAAGCCGTGGGCGAGACGCGCGCCCGTTCAGCGCGAGCGGTGCAGATTGACACATACCCAGAAGGTAAGCGCACACTGATCGAGCTATTAACAGAGGCGTGGCTAAGGCAGCAAGGCATTATCTATGAGACCCAGGTAGAACTCGGATTCGCCCGCCCCGATTTTGTAGTGATGTTCACGCGTGCCGATCCTAACGAGTGCGTGGTATGGAATATTCACGGCGATTACTGGCACAACCCGCGCGCCTGGCACGACTATGGCAAGGCCAATAGCATGATGGGGTTGCCGGTGAAAGGCGCCACCATTGTGGATGTGATCGAGATTTGGGAAAGCGATTTGATGCAAGACGAATCTGTATTATGGGACGCATGGCGCGGTGAGCGGCGCCGCAACTAGATCGCCAGTGGATGACGGTGGGCAGCATTGCGCACATCGACCGATGACAGGGTGAGATAAATTTGGGTGGTGGTGATATACGCATGGCCAAGAAGCTGCTGGATAGATCGCACATCAACACCCGCCTGGAGCAGCATGTAGGCATAGGTGTGGCGCAGCGTGTGGCAGGACACATCAACCATACGCAGCTGCACAGACATTCGCCGGAATGCGTCATCCACCACCGCTTGCGTAACTGGCCGGGTTGTTTGCTTGCCAGGAAACAGAAAGTCTGTGCTCATCACCTGGCGACTATAGATTGCTGGCAGACAGCGGCGCCACGTATCAACAGCAGACCAACAGCGGGGCAGCATTGGGACCGCGCGAGCTTTCCGCCCTTTACCCTGCATGATCCGCACATCGGTCACATCTATATCAGCCACACGCAACGTGCGCGCCTCGCTGATCCGCAGACCACACAATGCCATGAGGTGCCACAGTGCGCGGTTGCGGTAGGTGGTGCGAGGTGTGCCGCTGCTGTATTCCAGGATTTGCTCGAGCTGTTCGCGTGGCAGGGCAGCGCGTGGCGCCGTATCGCTATCGGGCAATTCAACATCTGCAAAGGGGTTTAACTGGGTATAGCCATGCGACGACATCCACCGACCCCAGGCCCGCAGCACCGAGACATGCAGACGGGCAGCAGTGCCGGACAGATCGCGCCGGACATCCAGATACGCATCCACATGCAGGTGGCTAAGATCGCCCAAGGCAGTGCCATCATTCAGACCTGCCACAAAGTCGCGCGTAACCTGGTTGTATTTGACCAGCGTCAACCGCGCGCGCTTGCGAACGTCCAGCCAGTGCAACCAATCAGCCGCCGCCCTCGCAACATCGGTAGTCATAGGCATACTATAAAGTATTCTGCAATTATTGCAAGCGGGTGTAACGTATATTCTACACCGCGCAATTTATTGCGGGACCATCGCACGCATGCCGCGCACCGTTTGGCGCACCAGAATCGCCACCGCCCGCTGCATATCTTCCGGCAGCTGGGATATTTCCGCCGCGACCGCCAGCGCTTGGGGCGAATACTCCACCGCTGGTTCATCAAACACATTAGCCAGCTTTGCATGCCCTGCCATCAGCAGCACCTCACGCCGAGGCAAGCCCAGATAAGTGGCCAACCTCAGAGACTGCTCGCCGCCAGCACCCTGCGTGCCGCTCAAGAATGCGTTAAGTGTGGGCTGGCTGCACCCAATCGCCGCCGCCGCCGCCGCTTCAGTTTCAGGTATTACGCCGCCGCCGTTCTCCAGCATTCGCTCGCGCACCAGCTGCCGCAGTAGAGATAGATTCACCATGATTAATTCCACTAGATTGCCGCAACACATCAGCATGCCGCCGCGCTGTATCCAGCACCGCAGCCACATCACTGGCCGCCAGCCCCGCGACTATCGCGCGAAACTGATCAACCAGCGGATCGGATTCTGGACCATTTACCGATGCAAACAGGTCAGCAATCCGACCATGCCCCACCATTCGCAACACACCAGGCGCTGCCATATCCAGCCATTGGGCCAGCAGCAGGCACGACTCCACACTCATGGTATCCCGCGTGCCGTTCATAAACTCGTACAGCGAGGTGGGATTGATTGCAACCATTTGCGACACGTCGCGCATTGACATCGTGCCGCGCCGTCTGTCAATGAGTAACCGTAGTTTGTCCGCATCCATACGTATATTGGCTGATTATAGAACATAGCCCAATTATTGCAACCGTGTGTCTTGACATTTGTAAGACCATCTGATAATCTAAGTCCGGCGCACTTAATGTATAAGGTTGACTGAAATGGAATTGACACTAACCGACCCCGAGCTGCTTTTGATTTTGCGCCGTCGCGCCGGGTTGACGCATCAAGACCTAGCCTCACAAGCCAAGTGCACGCGCGCACTGGTGACAGCCGCCGAGACAGGCAAGGCGTCGCCGCTCATCGTTCGCGCGCTATTGGCCGAGCTGCAAGGAGATACACATGGCAATCACTCCCGAAACCACAACACGCAAGACCTACAAGATTCTGATGTACGGAGCGCCGAAGTCGGGCAAGACGCAGACAGCAGCCCAGTTTCCTAAGGTGCTCATCGCCCAAGACGCTGCCGCCCAGGGCGCCGCGTTCATTGAGCAGCCTCGCATCACACTGCAAACCGTGGACGATCTGGTATCACTGGCCGCCGACTGGAGCCGCAAGCACCCATACAGCACATTGGTATTGGACGACTTCAGCGCGATGGTAAAGCGTTGGGCAGCGATGACTGGCGAAAAGACAGAACTCCGCGCCTACGCCAACATCATGCGCGACGTGGTGCCATCGCTACAAACGATCATGCGCCAGCCGTTCAACGTGATCTACACCTGCCACCACAAGGTGGACACCGAGGTGGACCCGACCACGCGCAAGGATCGGCCATTCATCCATCCGAACTTGCCACCTGCATTGGACACATTTGTGCGCGGATCGGTGGACGTGGTGGCGTATGTGTATGTGAACGGATCGCACAAAGCCATGCTGCGCGAGATGGCAACGGACAAAGCCCGCATTACGGCGGGCGTGCGCAGCGGGTTGCCTTTGTCGGGCGACACGATTGCATTGGCGCAATTCGCCAAGGAGCTGACTAAATGAGTGCAATCACAGTGGGCATTGCCATTGCAGTGGTGGTAGTCGTTGGTGCGCTTGGGCTGGTGTGGTTTGGCTGGGACCGACTGCGCCGGATGAGGTGGTAGTCATGCAGTGGCGCAAACGCAAGCAGAGCCGACCCTACGCAGCACAACAGCGGCGCCAACAGAAATTCGTGGACGCGGTGGCCATCGCAATCATTTGTGCGATTGCCATCCTGATCATGTCAGCAGGAGGACGCTATGGCATATGAAATCAAACGCGAGGGCAATACAGCACAGGTGTGGGACCGCGTGCCGCTGGTGTTGCACAGCCCGAATAAGGGCGCAGTAGTGACGACCGACAAAACCACCAAGGTGGCAGAGTTCTACGGGCCGAGCTGCGACCGGCAAGCGCTGTTGTGGATCAAGGCAAACGAGGGCGTGGTGGCTGGCCGTATCCAGTTCATTGTGGACGAGGCGGATGTGCAAGACCATGCGCCTATCGACAGGGACGTGGCGCAAGTCTAGGAGCAACCGATGCCTGGCAAAACTTTGGCCGAAATACTGAGCAGCGCACGCACAACCGCAGACAGCGGGCAGCCTGCCGTGTTTACATTGTCGGGTGGTTTGACTGTTCGGGTGGCATTACTCGACCAGCCAGGCCAATACCGTATCACAGGCGAACGCGACAAGGTGCAGCCGAGCAACACAGAAATGGACCTGCTGCGCCGCAACTTCGGAGGCGAGCAGATCGGCGATGGGTTGGAATGGGTTGGCTACACCTGCCGTAAGTGGCTGGACGTGGAGCGCATACTGCCGGCCGAGGTGACCCAATGAAAGGCAAAGACCTGATTCTGCCGGTGCGCTGGCCACATCTGGAAACGCCGGACCGATTCGCATACGTGTATCTGCGCGATGCCAAGGGGCAGGTAGTCGCGGTTGGCTTTCAGTCGTTGGACGATGAGGTGGCCGAGTTTGTGGCATGCGCTATGAACCACCACACCGAACTCACCACGATGCTGGCAGAGCTGATTAACTCAATCGCAGACTCATCTGATGAGCTGGCGCTGGAGTCGGAATATACGCCGCTTATGCTGGTGGCCGATAGAGCCAACAAACTGTTGGAACGGATCGCGCGGGAGAAGCATGGACACGCTGCCACACAATGAGGACGCAGAGCGCGCGCTGATCGCTTCGGCATTGATAGATGCGGACGTGCTCGCCGAATGGTCAGTGGTGATCAAGCCCGCGCATTTCTGGGACCAGCGCGCCGCATGGGTATGGGAAGCCATGCAGCGTTTGCATGAGGCGGGCCGAGCTGCTGACACATTGACCGTGGACGCACAACTGCGCGCGATGCGACGAGACGACATTGGCAGCATGCTGATGGAAGCAGTTAACGAACTGCCGACCGCGATTAACGCCAGCACCTACGCGCGCATTGTGATGGAGATGGCCGAGCGTCGGCGCATCATTCGCTCACTAGGACCAGTTGCCAAGGCCGCCCACGATCTAAGCCAGCCCATGACCGCAGTGCGCGAGCAGTTCTTAAATGCACCGCTGGATGTTGTGGAGATGGACGCGGAGCGTGTGCCATTGCGTGCTGCGCAGGTTGCTAACGAGGTAAGCGACTGGCTAGAGCGGATGCAATCGCGCGACCAGAATGCAGGCATGACGACCGGGTGGAAAGACCTGGACATGCTGCAAGGTCCAATGGAACCTGGCGAGCTTATCGTATTGGGCGCGCGCCCAGGCATGGGCAAAAGCACGCTGGTTAACAACATGGTGGACCACATCAGCCGCACCCGTCGCATGCGCACCGTGGTGTTTTCGATTGAGATGCAGCGCCGCATGTGGGTGCTGCGCACATTGTCAAGCGTGGCAGATGTGGATTTTGACAAGCTGCGCCAGGCGCAGATCGGCGCGGACGATTGGGACAAGGTGACGCGCGGATTAATCAGCATTGCAGACAGTGCACTGCACATTGACGACCAGCCAAGCATTGATACCGCAGCCATGAGACTGAAGGCCAGGCGCCTGAAGCAACGAGAGGGGCTTGACTTGGTAGTCATCGACTATTTGCAGCTGGCAGATGTGGCAGATGTGGACGCGCAGCAGGGCAGACATGTGCAGGTTGGCAACGTGGCGCGCGACCTGAAGCTGATGGCGCGGGAGCTGGAGGTGCCAGTGGTGGCCATTGCCATGGTGGGCCGAGATGTGGAGAAGCGCGCAGACAGGCGCCCATTGATGAGCGACATAGCCGAATCGTCGAAGGTCGAAGCGCACACGGATCGCGTGTTGTTTCTGTATCGAGAGGAATACTACGACCCAGAGACGGCAGCAAAAGGCCAGGCGGAAATCATTGTGGCAAAGAACCGCAACGGGCCAACAGGCCGCGTAGTGCTGGGCTGGGATAAACGCCGCCAGCGCTTTGTAAATCTAGCCAGGGAGAGGTTGACATTATGAGCGAGATAGTTACGACTGGGCTGGGCTGTTTGGTGGGCGCGGTGGTGGTGTTGGCCGCGCGTTGGGCGCCATTGTCAGATGCTCGTGAGGTGGTGCTGCGATTCATTGCGCCGGCCGTGGCGGTGGTAACCGGCATGAGCGTGGCGCGGTTGGATGGTGTGGTGCTGCTGCAACTGGCATGCGTCATGCTGGCGTGTTTGGCTGCTGGGTGGCTGGGCATGAAGTGGGACCGGGTGGCACAGGATCGCAACAAGCGCACGACGCTGCGCATCATGGAGGAAGAACGCAGGAAAGCAGGATAACGAATTGATCACACCGCAGCACATCAAGCACACAGGAGCACACACAATGACAACAGTAAACAGCAGCGCGCTACAGCTGCGCATTGCAAAAGGTTTTGACGCCATCAACGATTTGGAGATTTTGATACAGCGAGTAGGCGGCACGCGCCAGCTGAGTGATGACGACATGCGCACATTGGCGCAGGTGTTCTTTGCTACGCAGGGCATGGCCATGGCCGCGTCGGTCTATGTGCGCATGGTTAACCGCGACGAGGACCGAGAGGCAAAGCTGCGCGAAGTGCTGACAGATGTGGACGTGGACCAAGACGGAGATAAGCATGGCTGATTTTCAGATGCCGCTATTCTTTCAGCGACTGACAGAGGAACAGCTGCGCGCCATGTCGGTGCTGGATCGCCTGCTGCTGTATCTGGGTTGCGTGGTGGACAACGACACAATGCAGTGGCACATCACGATCACAGACGCGGCCGAGGCGTTGCGGTGTGGGCGCAGATCATTGGGCGAGGCATTGGCCACCGCCGAGCGTGTGCAGTTTGTAACTGACGTGGCACTCACAGGCCGAGGCTGGACTGGCCAGCTAGCGCAGTGCTATGGATTCAAGGCGGCCGGTTTGCATTGGGCCGTGCAGATGTATGTGGACACGTTCGGCCATAAGCCCAGCTATGAGGGCGCGGCATTGATATCAGCCGTCACAGATCGCACCGCGTGGCACGCAGTAATGCAGCTATGGCAAGCGAACCCGAAGTGGAGCCACTGGAAAGTCGATTGGATGCTGAACAAATACCACGCCGCGCTGGTGCTGGGTGGCAATCTGCCCAACAAGGGCGGGCAGGAACAGAAGGGCGCAGAGCAACAGAAGCCCAAGGGATTGCGGGAGGACTAGATGGCAACAGCAATCGAGGAAGCGCTGGACGTGCTCGCCTGGCCACCGTCAAAAGCCACCGCACTGCAAACGATTCGAGAAGCAATTGACGACTGCGAGGACAGCCTGGCCAGGCAAGAGCAATACATGCGCGACGCATTTGCGCAGATCGCGGAGAACGTGCAAGAAGCCAAGAACGAGATAAAGAGTATAGCGCTTTGGAAACCCTATGCAGATGGCATTAATGTGTATCTGGACGCGGTGCTGGCCATTGTGGTGACCACGCAAGACGATGGACCAACAGCGGAGGATTTGAGCTAATGTGTGACTACTGCGAGCAAGGGGCCAGCGTGGTTAATTGGGGCGGCAGCTTGGAGCAGATCGCACCAGGCTGGTGGGCGTGCACGTGCAGCGAAGGGCGCGCGCTGCTGGCTAGGGCAAAGGGCATGCACGCGGTTGCGGTGCTGGATGCGGACATACCAAAGCTGTATACAGATTGGACGCTGGACACATTTAAGCAGCGCGTAGCCAAGAGCGTGGAGAAAATTCGCGCGCACCGCGAGGCATGCGAATGGGTGGAGGCAATAGCGCAAGGCAAGGGGCAGCCGTTCCTGCTGCTGCATGGTGGGACTGGACGAGGCAAGACCGGGCTGGGCGTTGGTGTGCTGAAGGCGTTGGCGCAAACCATGCAATTAGGCGCGCGCTATGTGTCAATGCTGGATGCGTTCGACGAACTGAAAGCGCGATTCAATAGCGATAGCGAAGCCTACGCCGCATCATTGGCCGAGGTGCCGCTGCTGTTTGTGGATGAAGTCGTGACCATGGTACAAAGCCCATGGCGGCAGGAGGTTTTATTTAGCTTGGTTAGCCGGCGCCACATGTACCAGCGCCCGACGATCTGGGCCACCAACATGGCCGAGAAACTCGAGACCGCATTAACAGAGGCAGGCTGGCGCCGACTAAGAGATTGCAGCATGCAGATAGTGCTGAAGGGAAATGAGATTGACTATGGAAGATAAAGCCGCCGCGCTGTTCGGTATGCAGCTGGTTATCACCGACGAAGCAGGCCAGGCCATTGTGCCGCAGGATATGGACCTGGAAGCAAAGCGCCGCAATGCAGTGGCATTTGATGGATTCATTGGCAACGAGGATGCAGTGCACGCGTTGCAGCGTTCCATCCATGCGGCATTGCAGCGCACGCCCGTCGCGCTGGGTAAGAACATCCTATTAATGGGGCCGGCCAGCGTGGGCAAAACAGAACTGGCGCAGCGTGCGGCGCGCGCGCTTGGGTTGCCATTCGTTCAGGTGGATGGGCGCAGTGTAAAGACTCGAGAAAAGCTTTTCGATTTGATCGACACAGCGCTGGAAGATGAGGAAAAGGAGGTAGCAACACCACGACGCAAAAGCGCGGGCAAACGATCCGGCATTAACGTGACCGAGTATCCGCCGTTTGTGGTCTTTGTAGATGAGGTGCATCTGGTTTCGACTGGCACGCAGGAAGCATTGTTGACGCTACTAGAGCAGCGCGACCGCACAGTGATGTTAGAGCGCGGTGGACTGCGCAGCATTGCACATTGCCCGCATGCTGGTTTTATCCTGGCCACGACGAAGCCCAGCCTATTGGACAAACCAGTGCGCAGTCGCTGCACCGAGATACCGCTGCACCGCTACACAGTGGACCAGGTGGTGCTCATGCTGAAGCGACGCCAGCAGCAATTGCCGGCCGATGTGCTGGAGCTGGTGGCCAGGTGCGCGCGCCTAACGCCGCGCCGAGCGTTCGAGCTGGCGCAGGATATCGTGGACGAGAAACAAATGGCAGGCCGCCACAACTGGCAGGACTGCGCTAAGGAGGTGTTACGCACTAGAGGCGTGGTATCGCGCAATGGTGTGACTAAGAAAGACCTGGATTATCTGGAGCTATTGAAACGGGAGGGCCGGCCGTTAGGTGCGCGCGTGGTGGTCAGTGCGCTGGGACTGCTGGAAGCCGATGAGTTGACCGAGGATATCGAGCCGTATTTGGTGCACGATCTGCGCTTTATCGAATACACACAGAAGGGGCGAATGATCACGGAGCGCGGGCGGGAATTTGTGCGCGATCTGGCGAGCGAAAGGAGATAGAGATGGACCAAGACATAGCCAAGTTAACGCAGACAATCGAGGATCTTTCCCGCCGTTTGCAGGTGATCGAGCAAAAAGAATCATACGGATTGTGGACGCCAGTGGATGCGAGCGGCGCGGCATTGGTGATTACGGTTGGTGCAGCAACCTATTGGCGATATGCGCAGCTGGTGGTGGCACACTTTGCTATCACAATGCCAGTAACCGCCAGCGCCGTGCAGATGAAGATTGGAGGACTACCTGCAAAGGCAGAGAACACCGGATGGAATGCGCACGCCGTGTGTCTATCACTGCAACAGCACGGTGCAGCGTTGACTGGATTGGTTGACAACGACAGTACAAATATGCGATTTGCAGACGCGGCTGGCGGGGCGATCACCAATGCAGCGTACAGCGGCAAGCAGCTGAGAGGCGTGGCGATTTATCGCACACGGAAATAAAACACTCCAGCAGGGCAGACCATGCTGGAGCATTTGGCGGGCAAAGTTTCACAAGCCAACCCCGCCACAACAAGTATAGGGGCAGATATGAACAACGAACAAATGCCGACCATGGGCGAGCTGTTGACGAAATCAGGACGGGACGGATACCGGACCATCACCATTGTGGCGCTGGTGCTGTTTCTTCTGATCGGTGTGGGATACACAGGCGTCCACAACTGGAACCTATTTGCGCGCACAGTGCAGCCGGACCAAAAGATTTTCGCGGTGATCCCTGTCATACTGCTGGAGGGCAGCCTGCTGTTGCTCACCGCCGGCGGGTTCTTTTGGTTCAGCGGTGGCGCACAGAAGATTGTGGCCACGACCGCCAGCTGGGTATTTCTGGGAGTGATCGCAGTTAACACCATGCTGGACAGCCAGTTAACTGTGAGCGGTGAAATACCTGCATGGCTGGCGATGTATCGGGACTATGTGCTATACGGCACACCAGTGGCCATGCTCGCCGTGCTCAAGGCGGTGCTGGACTTGTCACCCGCCAAGCGCGAGCTGGACATGCAGATGGCAATCGAGCACGCCATGACAGAGGGCAAATTTAACGCCATGCGTGTGGCGCTTAGCAGCGAAACCAACCGCCTGGCATTGGGTGACTATGCCCGGACCTTTGCCCAGCAGATCGCGGAAGGGTTGCGCGCGGGAGCAGTCGCAGCATTGCCGGCGCCAGCTGCTACGGTTGAAATGGCCAAAGCCACCGACGACGCGCCGAGCGTGGACGAACCGATGGAAGCGCCAAAGGTGCAGAAGGCGAAAGCCCCAAAAGCATAAGCGCGGTGAGCGACGTAAAGGTGGCGGGGCGTGCTGCCTCGCCACCACGCCGCCGCGATGTCGAGATAAGCAGACCAGCGACACCTAAGGGTTTTGATGTGCAGCGCGTGGGCAATCAGTGGTATCTGCGCCGCGTTGTGTGGGTGGTAACAAATGGACGAAAGGAACGCAAACGAATCTACATTGGCAACATTGAGCAAGCCAGAGGACGCGCCGAGCCTGTCGCGCGTACTGGTTGATTGCTACAAAGGCGCCGCGCCTGTCGGCATGTATGTGCTCAATGGCATAGGGCGCCGCCTGGAGTTTGACACCGGTATGGTTATCAATCTGGAGAAACGCGCGCCCGCCATTGTGGTGCTGGTGCTGAACGATCTACAGGCCGCCGAGCTGCCCGCAGGGCAGACCGATATCAGCGTGCTGCTGGAAGGAGAACGCCATGGCACAGACAGTGCACTACTCATTAAATGGCCAGATGGAACTGAAGCGCCCATGAACATGAGCACCGGCATGCAGCTACGTTTCCCCGTCGCAATGGAAGATGATGACGGCAAGATTGTGGACGCCACGCTGGAGGTGCATCTGGTGGCGATTACAACGGACAAAGCAGGGAGCAATTAAACCGGAGCATATGAATGAGCTGGCTCTTTTCGCAGGCGCTGGTGGCGGAATACTCGGTGGGCACTTGCTCGGCTGGCGAACCGTGTGCGCAGTTGAACGCGATGCCTACGCCGCATCCGTTTTGGCGCAACGACAAAACGACGGCATTCTCAAGCCCTTTCCGATTTGGTCTGACGTGTGCAGTTTTGACGGCCGACCGTGGCGCGGAATTGTTGACGTTGTATCTGGAGGATTTCCGTGCCAAGACATCAGCCCGGCCGGAAAGGGCGCAGGCATCGACGGCGCCCGTTCTGGCCTCTGGCGTCAAATGGCGCGAATTATCGGCGAGGTACGACCGAGATACGTTTTCGTGGAGAACTCATCAAACCTTATTCGCCGAGGACTTGGCGTCGTCATCGGTGACCTTTCCAAAATGGGGTATGACTGTAGATGGGGTGTTGTGGGAGCGAATAACGTGGGCGCTCCGCATGTCAGAAAGCGCGCTTGGATTGCGGGAGATGTGGCCGACGCCAACGGCGCACAACGCAAAACAGGGCGCGCACCCCTCGGAGTTCAACCGCAATACCCCGACGCTGGCGGCACAGGTTGGTGGGAAGCTGAACCCAACGTGGGTCGAGTGGCTAATGGGGTGGCCTCTCGGGTGGACAGACTTAAGGCCATTGGCAACGGACAGGTTCCAGCGGTGGCTGCGCTCGCATGGAGGTTCTTAACCGAAGGTTGACAAGAATTATAGCCAGGCTATAAAATATCCGCAACCTATGATAGCAACCGTCAAGCTTTCCCCCTCGCTGCGACTGCGCAGCGGACCAGGCGTCGATTATCGGCAGATCGGTAGCCTATCCGTTGGCACGCAGGTAGAAGTGCTCGACCGCGCAGGCATCTGGGCGCGCGTGCGCGTCACTGGCTGGGCATTCGTTGAAATCTTCGACGCACCCTCAGGCAGTAAAAAACTGGTGACAGGCTGGGCGCAACGTGATATTGAAGGCTGGTGTAGCAGCACCTGGCTGGAGGGTATCCCCGCGCCCGACCCCGACCCGCTGCCCGACCCCGACCCGCTGCCCGATCCCAAGCCAACGCCCGAACCGACGCCCGCCAATTCGTTCAGGATGGGCATAAACGCGCTGCAAAACACGCAGCTAGCACTGGAAGAAGCGCGGCGCGGTTGCCGGCATTTCTTGATCATGGATGATTTTGGAGGTGCCGGCGCGCTGAAGCGTGCACACCCAGAAGCCACGGTCATGGTGCGTCGGTATTTCTCGCAAGACTTTTTCTTGACACCGGATCAGGTCATCCATGGGCTGGAAGGAGCCAACCATGGCGCACTCATATATACCGGATTCAACGAGGCAGACCAAGGCGGGCAGGATGGGGAGGCACTGCGCAAGCGTGCACGCATCGACGTGGCAGTGGCGCGCAAGATCAAAGAGCGCAACCCAGCCGCGACCTATGCGGCTGGCACGTTCAGTGTGGGAACACCTGATTTCACAAACGCGACAACCTGCCAAATCATCCAGGAAGAATATGCACCGCACTACAACAGTGGACTGCTGGCGCTAGATATGCACTTGTATTCGCCGAATCCGCAGCACATCGACAAGCCGCTAGAGTGGCAATGGTTCGAGCGCCGCTGGGAATTTCTGTTCACGAAGTGCGGTTTCGATCCGAACGTGCGCGCGATCTATTGCAGCGAGACAGGGCTGGACCAAGGTGGCATCGGTGGCTTTCCTGCACACGGTGTGACGCAGCAGTATTTCCGTGACTGGTGCCGCAAATACATCGCGCTGCAATCCGCGCCGGTTGTAATTGGTAGCAAGAGTTACCCCTCTCCCATCCGTGGCGGGGCCATCTTCCAGCTGGGTGGGAATGGTGATCAGCGCTGGGCTGGTTACAACATCGCCAGTTTTCTGCCGACGCTGCGCGAGTTCTATTTGGAACCCGCGCCGAGGGGAGAGTGATCAATGGCTAAGGGACGCCGCGCCACCGCGCACACCGCCATTTATACGTTGCGCGTAAACACGCGCGCCCGCACCGCCGCCGCGCTGGTGCTGGCAATTTGGGCAGTAACGCCAGCACATGCAGACCGCTGGTATATCGAGCCGCCCGTGCTTGCGAGCATTCCGCCGTTGGTGTCTGTATTGGCATCCCCCCTGCCAGTCCCGCAGACACCACCGGCAGAATGCCCGCAAGTGCCTGGCGCCATTGTGGAGTGTGGACGATGAGCTGGACACAAGTAGAGCCGCTGCTGCAAGGTGATAAGCGATGGGCCAAGATTGTGCTGGGCAACAATGCGGCAGGAAGTAAATGGACCATTGGCACAGATGGATGCGCTATCACATGCCTGGCCATGATGTGCGGCATGACGCCGGACAAAGTAAATACCGCATTGCGTCCGCCTGGCTTTCTGGCATCAGATGGCCGGCTGGCAACGTGGAATA
>Ga0154020_10002814_pt1 | contig 21166 bp, 19 predicted proteins | sample Klosneuvirus_201_FD_109709 | JGI IMG/M metagenome (GOLD analysis project Ga0154020, IMG submission 109709) | Active sludge microbial communities from wastewater, Klosterneuburg, Austria - Klosneuvirus_20160825_MG | ecosystem: Engineered > WWTP > Aerobic digester > Activated sludge | place... | reverse complement strand
GTCGACCTGCTGGCCTATGCGCTCGAGTACCGCCTGCGCCTGTACTCGAATTTCACGCTGTTTTCGGTCGATCCCGTACACGGCGACGAGATCGAGCAGAACGACGTGCGCAGCGTGCGCGGCCTGTCCGCGACCTACCGTCGCGTGTTCACGCGCTGCGGCCAGACCTTCGACACCAGCGCCGGCTTCACCGTCCGCGCCGACAGCATCGACTCCGGCCTGCACAACGACATCGCCCGCGAACGCCTCGCCACCGTCGTCGACGCCCACGTCGAGCAGGTCGGCATCGGCGTGTGGGCCGCCGAGGAGATCACCCTGAACCGCCACCTGCGCGGCCTGGCCGGCCTGCGCGCCGACTATCTCGGCGCCGACGTCACCGATCGCCTCGAGGATCTCGGCACCGAGGGCGATCCCACCTCGGGCGTGCGCAAGGGCACCCGCCTCAGCCCCAAGGCTTCGGTCATCATCTCGCCGGTGCCCGACAAGCTCGACGTCTTCCTCAATTTCGGCGTCGGCTTCCACTCCAACGACGCGCGCGGCCTGGTCCGCCGCGGCGACGCCCGCGGCACCCCGATGTCGCCCGCCTACGGCTACGAGGTCGGCGTGCGCGGCAAGCCGACCCGCAAGCTCGACCTGGCCGCCGCCGGCTTCCTCATCGCTCTCGACAGCGAGGTGGTCTGGGTCGGCGACGCCGGCACCACCGAGGAGTCCGGCGCCACCCGCCGCTACGGCGTCGAAGCCGAGGCCCGCGCCGCCATCCTGCCCTGGCTGTTCGCCGATCTCGACTTCACCGCCACCCACGCCGCCTTCACCGGCAACGCCGGCAACGCCAGCTCGGTCGCGCTGGCCCCGCGCCTGACCATCTCGGGCGGCGTCTCGGCGCAGCATCGCTCCGGCGTCGCCGGGCGCATCGGCGCCGTGCACATCGGCGATCGCCCCGCCACCGAGGACGCGTTCTTGACCGCCGAGGGCTTCACCCGCCTCGACGCCAGCCTGTCCTACCGGCGCTCGCGCTGGCAGCTCGGCGTCACCGCCGAGAACCTCACCAACACGAAGTGGCGCGAGGCCCAGTTCGCCACCGTGTCCCGCCTGCCCAGCGAGACCTCCGACGCCAGCTGCCCCGCCGGCACCCGCGGCGCCAGCCGAGGGGACGACGACGGCTCGTTCGCCGGCTGCGAGGACGTCAACTTCACCCCCGGCGCACCGATCAACATCCAGCTCGCGCTGACCGCCTACTTCTGATCGCCGCCCATCCTCCACGGTCCCTGCACCGGTGACCCGGAACGCGGGCCGTCACGACCCTCGCTTGACGTTGTACTAGCTTCCTAGTACAACTTGGACATGGCCAGGACGACGAGTTTCACGCTGGGGAAGGACCTGGAGGCGTTCGTGCGCGAGAAGGTGGACAGCGGAACCTACTCGTCCGCCAGCGAGGTGCTGCGTGACGCATTGAGGCGCATGGCCGAGGAGGAACGCAAGGAGCGAGAGCTCCTGATCGCCCTCGATGCCGGTCTCGCAAGTCGTCGCGCAAAGCCAGGCGTATGGGAGCGTGTCAACGCGAAGGTCCGGCGCGCACAGGCGAAGCGCTGACCTTGGTGCACTACACCGAAGAGGCCGAGAACGACCTCTTCGAGATCGGCGTCTACACGTGGAACGAGTGGGGCGAAGAACAGTTCGCCAAGTACATCGCGCTGATACGCGAGACGTGTGAGGACATCATTCCGCGCAAGCATCGATTCGCGCGGTCCGTGCCGAAGCGGCCCGGGCTGTTGCGATGGCGGTGCGAGCGTCACGTGATCTTCTTCCGCAAGGTGGACGGCGGCCTCGAGATCGTCCGTATCCTTCACGACCGCATGCTGCCCTCGATGCACTTGTGACATCTGCGACGCGACGTCCTGTAGACCTTGACGGCATTTTTCGGACGCCCCCGCGCCTCACTTGCCTTCCCCCGGCGCCTGGTTGAAGCTCGCCGAGTGGCGGTGACCCTTCCGACTCTGATCCATGCCATCGGTGCAGGCGCCAAGCGGGCCCGCAACCTCACGCGCGAGGAGGCGCTGGTCGTCGCGCGCGCGGTCGTCAGCGGCAGCGCCGAGCCGGTCCAGGTCGGCGCCATCTTGCTCAGCTTTCGCATCAAGGGCGAGACCGCCGAGGAGATCGCCGCCTTCGTGCAGGCGCTCGCCGAGGGCACCATCCCGGCCGCCGCCACCGCGCTGGCCCAGCTCGGTCGCGCCCAGGGCGCCCCGCCCGGCCTCGACGTCGACTGTCACGGTGACGGCCACGAGGGCCGCCCCGCGCTGATCCTGGCCTCGGCCTGCGTCGCCGCCGCCGCCGGCGCGCGCATCCTCTTGCGCGTGCACCTGGGCTCGCGCCACTCGGTGGCCGGCCTGGGCCGCATCGCCGAGACCATGGGCGTCGGCCCGGCGCGCGACGCCACCCACGCGGTCGCGACCATGACCGCGGGCGCACCCGCGCTGCTCGACGTCGAGTCCTACAACCCGCGCCTGGGCTGGCTGCTGTCCTTGCGTGACCAGCTCGGCGTGCGCAGCGTCATCCACAGCGCGGCCAAGCTGCTCGACCCCGGCGGCTTCGGCTGCCACCTGGTGGGGATCTTCCACGCCCCCTTCCACGATCCCGTGGCCGGCGCGCTGACCCTGCTGGGCTCGCGCCGCGCCCTCATCGTGCGCGCCCCCGGCGGCCTGCCCGAGCCGTCGCCCGACAAGCTGACCCCGTGCGGCATCCAGTCGCAGACCGAGGCCCCGCGCCTGATCGACGTGCCCGGCCTGGCGCTGCACAACCAGGCCTCGCGCGACGGCGGCTCGCTGCCCGCCATCCAGAGCCTCGACGACGCCGCGCTGCTGGCCCTCGACGCCCTCGAGCGCAACGTCGCCGGCCCCATCCGCCACACCATCCTGGTCGGCGCCGCCACCATGCTGGTCGCCGCCGGCATCGAGCCCGACTTCGAGCCCGCCACCACGCGCGCCCGCGCCGTGCTCGATCGTGGCGCGGCGCGTCGCGTGCTCGGCACCTGGCGCGAGTTTTCTACCCGCTAGCTTCGCCGGGCTGTGCTATGCCCCGACTCATCATGGCTCGCTACTACGATGTCGAGGAAGCCAACACCCACGTGCCCGAGCTGGCCGAGATCTTCGGGCGCGTGATGCAGTTCCGCGTGCAGCTCAAGCGCCTGTACCAGCGCCTGGAGGCGGCCGGCCACGCCCCCAGCACGGACAACGTCGACGAGCCCCTGCCCGCCGGCGTGTCGGCGACCGTGATCCGCGATCGCAGCGTCTTCCGTGCCCTGGTCGAGTCGGTGTCCGACGCCCTGCGCGAGGTCGAGGCCCTGGGCGCCGAGGTCAAGGACGTCGAGACCGGCCTGTGCGACTTCCTGGCCCACCGCGACGGCCGCGACGTCCTGCTGTGCTGGAAGTTCGGCGAGGTCGCCATCACGCACTGGCACGATCTCGAGAGCGGCTTTGCTGGCCGTCGCACCATCACCGACGACGATCGGCGCAGCATCGCCACGCGCGGGCGCGCTCCGGCGCGCTCAGGCGTCTGACGCATGAGCGGTCCCGACCAGGCCGCCATCGCCGAGGCGGTGCGCGCGCTCCTGGTCGCGTGCGGTCTCGACCCGACGACCGATCCCGATCTGCTCAAGACCGCGGATCGGGTGTCGCGCTCGTGGATGACCGAGTTCGTGGCCGGCTATGGCATGGACCCGGCGCGCATCCTGGGCGACCCGGTGCTCGGCGAGGCCGACCCCGACGTCGTCGTGCTGACCGGCCTGCGCTTCCACGCCATGTGCCCGCACCACCTGCTGCCCTATCGCGGCACCGCCACCGTGGCCTATGCGCCGGGCGGCAAGCTGGCCGGCTTCGGGCGCATCGCCGAGCTGGTCGACTGCTTCACCCGCCGCCTGACCCTGCAGGAGCGCGCCACGCACCAGATCGCCGAGGCCCTGATGCAGCACCTGGGCGCGCGCGGCGCCGGCGTGGTGCTCGAGGCCGAGCAGCTGTGCCTGGCCATCCCCGGCGAGAAACACGACTCCAGCGCGGTCACCACCAGCGCCTTCCTGGGCGAGATGGCGCAGCGCCCCGACCTCAAGGCGCGCCTGCACGACGACGCCAGGCGCTCGCGATGAAGCCGACCGGCACGCGCCTGGCCGGCCGCGTCGCCCTGGTCACTGGCGGCTCGCGGGGGATCGGCCGCGCCATCGCGCTGGCCTTCGCGCGCGAGGGTGCTCGCGTCGCCATCTGCGCGCGCGACTTCCACGCCGTCAACGCCACCGTGCGCGAGCTCGAGCAGCTGACCACCGCCATCGGCGTGCCCGCCGACATCTCCAGCCCCGGTGAGGCCGCCGCCTTCGTCGACGCCGCACGCGACAAGCTGGGCGCGCCCGACCTGCTGGTCAACAACGCCGGCACCGTGCTGCGCCGCCGCCTGGAGGACATGTCCGACGCCGACTGGGCCGGCGTGCTGGGCGCCAACCTGCACGGCACCTTCCACGTCACCCGCGAGGTGCTGCCCGACATGCGCGCCAGCCGCCGCGGCCGCATCATCAACATCGCGTCGATCGCCGGCCAGCAGGGCACCGCCGAGCTGACCGCCTACTGCGCCGCCAAGCACGCCGTGATCGGCCTGACCCGCGCCCTGGCCCTCGAGGTGCTGGGCGCCGGCATCCAGGTCAACGCCATCGCCCCCGGGTCGGTCGACACCCCGATGCTGGCCCAGGGCATGCCCGGCGCGCGCCCCGACATGACCCCCGACGACATCGCCGCCGCCGCGCTGTACCTGGCGTGTGACGCCCCCGCCGCAATGACCGGCCAGGTCATCGATATTTACGCCCGCGGTACCTAGCAATATATTGACACCATGACAATGAATACGCGCACCCGCCTCGACGACGTCCGCGTCTTCATCGCCACCCCGGCCTACGGCGGGCTGGTCACCACCGACTACCTGCACAGCCTGCTGGCCACGCGTGAGCGCCTCGACGCGCTGGGCGCGGTGTCCCGCCTGTACACCATCGCCAGCGAGAGCCTGATCACGCGCGCCCGCAACGCCTGCGTGGCCCGCTTCATGGCCGCGACCGTGGGCGGCCAGCCCTTCACCCACCTCGCCTTCATCGACGCCGACGTCAGCTTCCCCGCCTTCGCCCTGGAGCGCCTCATCCGCAGCGGCCTGCCGCTCTGCGCCGCGGCCTACCCGCTCAAGCAGCTCGGCGCCGGCTACCCCATCGAGGTCGAGGTCCCGACCGAGACCCAGGATGACTTCATCTCGGTGCTCTCGGTCGGCACTGGCTTTCTGTGCCTGACCCGCGCTGCCATCGAGCAGCTGCTCGCCGCCCACGCCGACACCCGCTACCACAACGACGTCCCCGGCTACGCGCTGCCCGCCGCCGACTACGAGCTCGGTCCTGTCACCTTTCACGAGCTCTTCACGACGCGCGTCGATCCCGACACCCGACGCTACCTGAGCGAGGACTACGCGCTGTGCAAGCGCTGGCGGGCGCTGGGCGGCAAGGTGTGGGTCGATCTGCGCGCCCAGCTTTGCCACGTCGGAAGCCACCGATACCAGGGCGATGTCGCGACCTGGCTGGAGTCCATCGGCGCCATCACGCGGGTTCGCCCCCCCGGGTGAGGCTGCTGATGCTACCCTGTCGCCATGGCGCGCGAGGCTTTCAAGCCCGGACATGACGTCGACGCTCGCGTCGCGCGCATGCTCCCGCGCATGCCGATCTTCCCGCTGCCCGACGTGGTCCTGTTTCCGGGCGCCATGCTGCCGCTGCACATCTTCGAGCCGCGCTACCGCGAGATGACCGAGGCCGTGCTGGCCGGCACCGGCGTGCTCGGCATGGCCACCCTGGTCGAGGCCGACAGCAAGGCCGAGCTGCCCCCCATCCACCGCATCATCGGCATCGGCGAGATCGTCGCCCACGAGCAGCTGCCCGACGGCCGCTACAACCTGCTGCTGCGGGGGATCTCGCGCGCCACCGTCGACCTCGAGCTGCCCCCGGTGCACCCCTACCGCGAGGTCCAGGCCCACCGCCTCGACGACATCGAGGACGACAGCAAGGCCACCAGCGCCGCCGCGCGCGCCCTGATGGCGATGACCGACCGCCTGGCCACCACACTGCCCACCGGCGGCGACCGCCTGCGCGCCCTGGCCCGCAGCGCCGACGGCCCGGCCCGCCTGGCCGACGTCCTCGCCGCCGCCCTCATCTCCGCCGGCGACACCCGCCGCGAGCTGATGGAAGACGTCGTCGTCGCCCGCCGCCTCGACCGCCTCCTCAGCGAGGTCGGCGTCCTGGTCGCCAACCTCGGCCCCAACAAGGACAGCGCGCCGAACTGAGCTGCTCGAACCGTCAGGTTCGAGGAGCGAATCCGGTTCCGCCTCGGCGTCGACGTTTCACCTGAAACGTCTGCGGGGCCGCATCACGCTTCACCTGAAACGCGCAGCGGGGCCGCATCACGCTCCGCCCCCCGAAAACACCGCGGGCCGGCCACCTCTCTCGAGGCGACCGGCCCGCATCATCTACAGCTACTGCAACCGTTACTGCGGCTGCGCCTGACCGCCCGCCGACGCGCTCACCGAGGCGCTGACCTCGATCGACACCGAGACGTGCGCCTCGACCTGCGCCACCGCCGCGAAGGCCGCCGCCAGCTGGCCGCCCACGCAGATGCCCTTCTCGCCCAGCGCCTTGATCAGCGAGCCGGTCGACTTGACCAGGCTGCCCAGCGTCTGCGCCCAGTACACGATGGCCTGGCCGACGATCTTGGCCTTGGCGCCGACCGCGAGCAGCTGCGGCATGCCGGCGCGGATGGCCGCCTTGGCCTTGTCGAGCTTCGACGCGTCGACCACGGTGACGTTCTCCTGCACGATCTCCAGCTCGGGGGGATCGCACTCGGTCTTGATGCTGGCGCGGACCTCCGCGCTGGCCTTGCACTCGGCCGACGCGGTGACGTTGGCGCTGCCCTGGCAATCGGCCGAGCAGCTGCCGCGGCAGGTCCCGCTGCACTGCCCGGCGCACTCGCCGCCCTGGCCGGTGGCGCCCGAGCACTGCCCGTCACAGGCGCCGTTGCACTGCCCGCCGCAGTAGCCCGTGCACTGGACCTGGATGTCGGCCTGCACCTTGGCCTCGCACTGCGCCGCGACCTCGGCCGCGAACTCGAACTTGGTGTGGCACACCGGCTCCTTGTAGCGGGTCACCATGCGGCTCTCGGACGACACCGAGACCTGCAGGTTGGCCTTGAGCTCCTCGGAGGCACGGTTGCACACCGTGCGGGTGTCGCCCTCGGTCGACACGCCGAGCTCGGTCGCCATCTTGCGGCAGGCGTCCGCGACCGACATCTCGAGCCCCGACGCCGCGGCGTCCAGCTCGGCCGATGCGGTCAGGAAGCTCTGCATCTTGCGCCCGACCTCGGAGGTCGAGATGTTGCCGCACGCCGTCGGGTTGACCCCGCCACCGCCGCCACCGCCACCACCACCGCCCGGGCCACCCGCTCCAGGGCCGCCCTTGGGACAGCCACCCAGCACGCCGGCCATCACCAGGCCCGCCACCATCATCGATCTCCGTGTCGCCAATCTCATCTCGACTCCTCCAATAAGGGCTATGGCCATCCGACGGCGGCCACCGGCATCCATTCGTGCGTGACGCAGATTACTTGATGGTGACCAGCCCTGGCGAGCGCCTCGGTCCAGACAAGAGCTGCGTCGCCAGCTTGGTGGCCACCTTGGCCGCGATCTCCAGGAAGATCTTGGCGTGCACGCCCTCCGGCGCGCCCACCACCACAGGCCTTCCAACGTCGCCGCCGTAGCGGATCTTACCCTCGATGGGGACCTCGCCCAGGAACATGGTGTTCTCGTCCTGGGCCAGCTTGCGCCCGCCGCCGCGCGAGAAGATGTCGTCGTGGTGCCCGCAGCTCGGGCACACGTAGCCGGACATGTTCTCGACGATGCCCAGCAGCGGGATCTCCACCTTCTTGAACATCGCGATGGCCTTGATGACGTCGATGATGGCGACCTCCTGCGGCGTGGTCACCATCACGGCGCCGCTGATGGGCACCAGCTGCGACAGCGACAGCTGCGCGTCGCCGGTCCCCGGCGGCAGGTCCATCACCAGGTAGTCCAGCGTGCCCCAGTCGACGTCCTCCAGGAACTGCTGCAGGAGCTTGTGCACCATCGGGCCGCGCCACACCACCGCGCCCTCGCGCTCGATGAAGAAGCCGACCGACATCACCTTGAGGCCGTGGTGCACCGCCGGGATGATCTTCTTCGACGCGTCGGTCGACGCCGCCAGCTCGGGCGGCCCCAGCATGGTCGGCATCGACGGCCCGTACACGTCGGCGTCGTACAGCCCGACGCGCGCGCCCAGCTTCTGCAGCGCCAGCGCCAGGTTCGACGCCACCGTCGACTTGCCGACGCCGCCCTTGCCGGCGGCGACCGCGATGATGTTCTTGACCCCGGGCAGGCGCGGCTGGTCCGGCTTGGCGACGCGCCCGACCACGTTCAAGGTCCAGCTGACGTCGATGCTGCCCGGCGCCGCGCCCGCGCTGATCAGGGCGTTCTGCACCGCGTTGGCGATGTCGTCCTTGTACAGGTAGCCGACCGCGGGCTGCTCCAGCTCGACGCGCACACGGCCAGCCTCGACAACCACGCCCTTGAGCAGGCGCACCTCGCCGAGCTTCTTGTTGGGTCCTGGATCCTTGACTTCACGCAGGGCTTCGCGGGCTTGCTCTTCGCTGATCACGCTCTACTCCGTCTGGTCGGGCAGGTGCCCGAGCTTGTCTCGCTTGGTCTGCAGGTACTCGCGGTTGTCGGCCCCCTCCGGCATCCAGTGCGACAGCTGCTCGACGACATGGACGCCGGCGGCCTCGAGCCCGCGGATCTTGTCGGGATTGTTCGTCATCAGCCGCACCTCGCGCACGCCGAGGTCGCGCAGGATGGCCCCCGCGGTCTCGTAGCTGCGCAGGTCGGCCTCGAAGCCCAGCGCCACGTTGGCCTCGACGGTGTCCTTGCCCTCGGCCTGCAGGGCATAGGCGCGGATCTTGTTGCCGAGGCCGATGCCCCGCCCCTCCTGGCGCAGGTAGACCACGACGCCGCGCTCGGCGGTGGCGATGCGCTGCAGGGCGACCTCCAGCTGCTCGCGGCAGTCGCACTTGAGCGAGCCCAGGACCTCCGAGGTCATGCACTCCGAATGCACCCGCACCAGCGGCGGCGGCCCACCCTGGACGTCGCCCCGGACCACCGCGACATGCTCGACCCGGGGGTCGTCCGGCTGGGGGTAGACCACGACCCGAAGGTCTCCGAACCGGGTCGGGATGACTGCATCGGCGTAGCGGGAAACCGGCTCCATGTCACACTTTCGAAGGCGTGTACCATGGTTCTCGGCGGCCGGGCTTGTCAATCCGCGCCGACTTGACTAGGTTTGGTGGCTCATGGCTCTTCGTCGCATCTTGAAGTTCCCGGATCCCGTGCTGCGCCAGCCCACCGTGGCGGTCGGCGACGTGGCCGCGCACAAGGATCTGGCCAAGCTGGTGGCGGACATGACCGACACCATGTACGCCTCCAACGGCGCCGGCCTGGCCGCCATCCAGGTCGGTGACACCCGGCGCCTGTTCATCGTCGACGCCTCGATCGCGGGCGGCGCCGAGAACGACCCGCCGCGCGTCTTCATCGACCCCGAGATCAGCCACCTGTCGCCCGAGACCGAGGCGACCGAAGAGGGCTGCCTGTCGTTCCCCGGGATCTACCTCGACGTCAAGCGCTCGCTGAAGGCCACCATCAAGGCCACCGGGCTCGACGGCAAGCGCTTCGAGCTCGCCGCCGAGGGGCTGTTCGCGCGCGCCCTGCAGCACGAGAACGATCACCTCACCGGCAAGCTGCTGGTCGACTTCGCGGGCCCGCTCAAGCGCCAGATGATCAAGCGCAAGATGGAGAAGCTGAACCGCGCCGAGCTCGAAGGCGACGACCTCGACGACGCGGCGACCGCGGACTGATGCGTTTCTCGCTCTGGGTCACGGGTATCGCGATGCTGATGGTGCTGGTCGGCGGCGTCGGCGTCATCGGCTGCTTCATCGCCGGCGCCCATGGCCTGCGGATCTACTTCATGTACACGCTGGTGGCCGCGCTGGCGCTGTCGGGCGTGGCGCTGATCGCGGCGCTGCTGGTCGGCGTCTATCACCTCTACCTGCGCATGTTCACCAACAAGAAGCCGACCAGCTACTTCACCACCGTGCCGCGCGACGAAGGCGAGGCCTAGCAGTGGCAGGCGCGGGCGCGCGCGGCGACTCGACCTGGGTCCTGCGCGTCGATGGCATCAGCTTCGAGGCCAACCACGGCGCCTTCGCGCCCGAGCGCCGCACCCGGCGCCGCTTCGAGGTCGACCTCGAGGTGCGCGCCCCGCTGGACCGCCCGGCGTCCTCGGATCGGCTGGCCGACACCATCGACTACCGCGGCCTGTGCGAGGCCGTGGTCAGCGTCGGCACCACCAAGACGTACCGCCTGATCGAGAAGCTGGGCGCCGAGATCCTGGCAGCTTGCGCGGCCTTGTACCCGGCGGCCCACTTCACGGTCGAGGTCCGCAAGCTGGCTCCGCCGTGCCCGGGCAACCCGACCGTGAGCGCGGTTCGGCTGTCACGCGGCCCGGCCTCGCTTCAGTAGTCCAGGCCAGCTGTCCGCTTGAGTGGACAAGGCTAGACACGCATGTCAGTTTCGGCCCGTGGAACCACATCAGCCGCGCCGCGTCACTGACCTCCTGAAGTTCTCCGACCGCGGAGACATCGACGAGTTCGTCGCTGCTCTGCGCAAGTTCGAGTCCGGCGAGATGTCGCCCGACGCCTTTCGCAGCTTCCGTCTCGCGCGTGGCACCTACGGCCAGCGCCAGATGGACGTCAACATGATCCGCGTGAAGATCCCGCAGGGCGTGCTGACCCCGCACGGCCTCGAGCAGCTCGCGCTGGTGGCCGACAAGTACTCGCGCGGCTACGGCCACGTGACCACCCGGCAGAACGTGCAGCTGCACATGGTCAAGCTCGACAAGGCCGCCGAGGTGATGGAGCTGCTGGCCGAGGCCGGGCTGACCACGCGCGAGGCCTGCGGCAACACCGTGCGCACGGTGACCGCGTCGGCACACAGCGGGCTGCACCCCGATGGGCTGTTCGACGTGACGCCGTACGGCCTGGCCCTGACGCGCCACTTCCTGCGCAACCCGATCTGCCAGGCGCTGCCGCGCAAGTTCAAGATCGCGCTGTCATGCTGCGCCACCGACTGCGCCTTCGGCGCCATCCACGACGTCGGCCTGACCGCGCGCACGCGGGTGGCGGCCGATGGCAGCGTCGAGCACGGCTTCCGCATGGCGGTCGGCGGCGGGCTGTCGACCTCGCCCGAGGACGCGCACCTGCTGGCCGAGTTCGTGCCGGCGCGCCACCTGCTGGCCTACTGCGAGGCGGTCGTGCGCGTGTTCGACGCCCATGGCAACCGGCAGAACAAGGCGCGCGCGCGCCTCAAGTACGTCATCCGCAAGCAGGGCTGGGACGGCTTCAAGGCGCTGTGGCAGAGCGCGCTCGACGGCATCGTCGCCGACGGCCGGCTGGACAACGCGATCGACGTGACGCCGCTGCCGACCGCGGTACCGCCAGCGTCCACGGCCGCCGAGATCGCCGCCGCCGCGGCAGGTCCCGGGACTGACCCGCCGGCGCTGGCTCGCTTCCGCGCCACCAACGTGCAGCGCCAGACCCAGCCCGGCCACGTCATGGTGGCGGTGCGCCTGGATCGCGGCGACATCACGGCGGCGCAGCTGCGCGCGCTGGCGGGGATCGCGCGCGAGTTCGCCGATGGCACCGTGCGCGCCACCGTCGACCAGAACATGCTGCTGCGCTGGGTGCCCGAGCACCGGGTCGCGCAGCTGCACGCCGCGCTGAGCGCGGTCGGCCTCGGCGAGGCTGACGCCGGCCGGGTCGCCGACGTGACCTCGTGCCCGGGCAGCGACACCTGCAACCTGGCGGTGACCGGGTCGCGCGATCTGGCGCTGGCGCTGACCAGGAAGCTCCGCGAGGCCGCCGGCAATGGCGCCGCCAGCGCGGTGGCCGCGGCCGACAGCCTGGTCATCAAGGTCTCGGGCTGCCCCAACTCGTGCGGCCAGCACCACATCGCCGGCATCGGCTTCCACGGCACCGTGCGACGTCTGGGCGGCAAGGTGCTGCCCGAGTACCAGATGCACCTGGGCGGCGGAATCGACGGCAATGGCGCTACTTTTGGTAGACACGTCGTCAAGGTCCCGGCCCGCCGCGCGCCCGAGGCGCTGCTCCGTCTGCTGCAGCTGTACGAGCGCGAGCGCGCCGCAGGCGAGGCCCCGCATCTATATTTCCGGCGCGTCAGCGAGGAGCTGGTCAAGGCCGCGGTCAAGGACCTGACCGACATCGACGAGAGCAACGCCCGCCCCGAGGACTACATCGACCTCGGCGCCGAGCAGTCCTTCGTGGTCGCCATCGGCGAAGGCGAGTGCGCGACCTGACCCGCAGCCAGGTCAGCCACGCCAGCCAGCTCACACCGCGCGCATGGCGCGGTACAGCTCCAGCGCATCGGGCACCGGCGGCAGCGCCGCCGCCGCCAGCGCATCCTCCACATACGCCGGCCGGCGCGCCCCCAGCAGCACACAGCTGACCCCGGGCGTATCGAGCACGGTGCGCAGCGCCACCTGCGACAGCGGCGGCAGGCGCTCGCTGTCCGCGCTCGGCCAGCCCGGCAGCGCCGCGGTCAGCGCCGCGCGCAGCGGCGCATAGGCCTCCCGGGTGCGCGCCACCACGGCATCGTGCAGCGCATCCAGCAGCGCCTGCAGCGCGGTGCGATAGCGCCCGCCCCACGCGGCGGCACCGGGCGCATCCGCCAGCGCCTCGGCCACCGCCGGCCAGACCCCGCGCTCCTCCAGCTCGCACAGGTGCGGAAGACCATGGATGGCGCCGGCCCTGAACGCGCGTCCGAGCTCGTCGCTCCAGCTGAACCAGCTCGCCGCCTCGGCCCCCAGCGCGGGGGCATGCTCGGAGCGCCACTCGCGCTCCAGCGCCGCCACGAAGGCCAGGCCGTCCTCCAGGCTGGTATGGCCCGCGCGCGGCACCGGATCGGCCAGCCGCGCCAGCTCACCACGGTGCAGCGCATTGAGCGGCCGGTTGGTCAGCACGCCGAGGTCATGCGCGCGCGCCTGCTCGAGCAGGCTACCCGCGCCGCCCGCGCCCAGCGCCGCCCCCGACTCCAGCAGATTGAGCGGCACCTCGACGACCGCGAAGCCATGGCGCGCGCCGCCCGCGTGCTGCGCCAGCGCCAGCAGCCGCTCCAGTGACAGCGCCGCCGGGTGCTCGACCGGCGCGCTCAGCCCGTCGCTGCTGACGCCATACCAGCCGATGCGCCCCGCCGCGCGCAGCCGCTCCAGCTCGGCGAAGGCGTGGCCCAGCCGCTCGTACAGGATCTCGCGCAGCACCCGCAGCGGCCGCGGATCCCTGCGCCGCCGCAGCGCGCTCACGAACGCCTCCGGGCTGTCGAGCAGATAGACCTCGACGCGCGGTCGCCCCAGCCGCCCCAGCGACCCCGCCAGCTCGATGTCGATGCGCCCCGGCTCCATGCCGCCGCCGACCTTGGTCACCACCGTCACCGCGCCCGCCTCCACCTCGGTCAGCGCCGCCCCGATCAGCCGCTCCGACGCGCCCTCGCGATAGCTGCTCGCGGTATCGACCAGGTTGATGCCCCGCGCCAGCGCCAGCCGCAGCGCCGCCAGGTGGGCAGGTGTGGTCAGGTCCACCCGATACCCACCAAATCCCACCGCACTGACCGCAATCCCGGTCCGCCCAAGCCGCCGCCGCAGGGTCATCTCAAGGCAGAGCATACGTAAGAGAAGTGATCTCTGGTACGATTCTAAAGCGTCTAGCTGTCAGCCCAGAGGAGGACGTCGTGAAGCAGCTCCAGCGTGTGGTCGCGGTGGTGATCGTTGCGCTCGCACTCTTGCCGGCCGGCCTCGCCCGCGCCGACAAGAAGTCCGACGCCGAGGCCAAGAAGGCCTATATGGACGGCACCAAGTATTACAATCTGGGCGACTTCACCAAGGCCATCGAGAACTACAAGAAGGCCTACGAGTTCAAGCCCGACGCCGTCTTCCTCTACAACATCGCACAGTCGTACCGGCTGTCGAACGACTTCACCCAGGCGTTGTTCTTCTACAAGTCGTTCCTGCGCAACCTGCCCGACGCACCTAACCGTGCCGAGGTCGAGCGCCGCATCACCGAGATGGAGGACGCCCAGGCCAAGGCCAAGGCGACCGCCAACGCTCCGCCCAACGACCCGCTCGGCCCCAAGGGCAACACCAGCACCTCGACGGGGACCGACACGGACCCCGATACGGATACCGGGAACACGACCGATACCGACACCGACACGGCTACCACCGATATCCCCGATCCATCCGAAGCAGGCGACGTGAGCGACGCCGGCCAGGAGAACGGCAGCGCGCCCGCGAGTGGTCCTACTGACACCGGCGGCGGCAAGAAGCCCATCTACAAGAAGTGGTGGTTCTGGGCCGGCATCGGCGCCGTCGCCGTCGGTACCGTCGCCATCATCGCTGTCAGCTCGGGGGGCGGTGCCAGCGCGCCCACGGGTGATTTCAGCACCGTCGAGGTCTTCTAGTCAGTGCTCGAGTCGTAGTCTGAGTCGAAGTCTTTTTTTCGTTGGTTTCGGGCCCTGCGCCCGAGGATGGATGAGCCTATGACGAAGCGACTGCTCGCGCTGTTTGTTCTCGCTGCCTCCGCCATCGCATCGGGCTGCGGGGGCGACGGCTCGGCCGGCACATTCCTCATCGTCGAGCTGCGCGGCAGCGCGATGCCCAAGACGGTGGACATCGACCTGATGTTCAACGGCCAGTCGGCGCCGACCACGACACTGGCCGATCCGGGGGGTGGCGTCCTGACGCTGCCCAAGCGGAGCGTCTTCAAGATCCGCAGCGGCGAGGGCACCATCTCCATCAGCGCCAAGGCCAAGGACACCGGCGGCGTGGTCTTCGCGACCGCGACCGGAACCGGCGTCATCAAGAGCAACGAGACCACCACCGTGACGCTGAGCTTCGACAGCGCCGGCCAGGGGCTGGCCATCGACAAGGCGACGCACGACTTCGGTCCGGTCATCATCAACACGACCGGCGCCGACGTGGTGTTCACCATCACCAACACGGGCACCAGCCCCACCGCGCCCCTCGGTGTGGTCCTGACCGGAGGCGCCAGCGGCTTCTCCATCAGCAACAACGCGTGCAACGGCATGGCGCTTGCGGCCGCCGCGACCTGTCAGGTCGGCGTCAGCTTCATGCCCTCGGCGACGGGCCCCGTGACCGGCAGCCTCGCGGTCAGCAACGGCACCACCGCCAGCGTCAGCGCCGCCCTGGCCGGTGAAGGGATCACGCCTGGGGCGCTGCAGATCTCGCCGACCATGCAGGACTTCGGCTCGGTCACCATGGGCGGCAACAGCGGCACCCAGACCTTCACCGTCACCAACACGGGCGGCCAGGCCTCCGGCACCGTCGCCGCCGGCTTGATGGGCACCGACGCGGCGCAGTTCGTCGTCACGGCCGATGGCTGCAACGCACAGACGCTCGCCACCAACGCGACCTGCCAGATCACCGTGCGCTTCAGCCCCAGCTCCGCGGGTGCCAAGTCGGCCTCGCTGAACGTGACCGCGGCCCCCGGCGGCAGCGCCATCGCCCAGCTGTCGGGCATGGGCCTGTCGATCGGTAACCTCATCATCACCCCGACCTCGAAGGACTTTGGCTCGGTACAGCAGGGCATGGCCGGCATGAGCCAGGTCTTCACGGTGCAGAACACGGGCGGCTCCGACACCGGCATGCTGGCCACCGGCGTCAACGGTGCCAACGCCAACGCCTTTACGGTCGGCACCGACACCTGCATGGGTCAGATCCTGGCCGCCAACGCCTCCTGCATGGTGACCGTGACCTTCGAGCCGAACACCGCGGGCTCGAAGATCGCGACGCTCACCGTCGGAGGCACGCCGGGCGGCGCGGCGGCGGCGCCGCTGTCGGGCATGGCGCTAGCCGACGCGCAGCTCGCCCTCAATCCGATGTCGAATGACTTCAACTCCGTTGTCACCGGCTCCGGTGTCAACGCCACCTTCACGCTGCGCAACACGGGCGGGGTCATGAGCGGGGTGCCCACCGTCAGCCTCAGCGGCCCTGACATGGGCCAGTTCTCGATCATGAGCAACAACTGCACCGCGGTGCTGCCAGCAAGTGGAACCTGCATGATCGTGGTGCGCTTCTCCCCGACGTCCACGGGCGTCAAGGGCGCCACACTCAGCGCCACCGCCACACCCGGCGGCATCGCCATGGCCGCGCTGGCGGGCACAGGGATCGCGCCTGGCGCGCTGTCGATCAGCCCGAACAGCCAGAACTTCGGCTCGGTACTCCAGGGCACCACCAGCGCGACACCGCAGAACTTCACCGTGACCAACACGGGCGGCGCGGCGACCGGCACGCTGAGCGCGACCATCCTGCCGGCGGGCGCAGAGTTCCGCATCGTCACCAACACCTGCACCGCGGCCCTCCCTGCCGCGGGGACCTGCATGGTCAGCGTGCGCTTCGAGCCGACCTCTGCTGGCGCGAAGACCGGGACCCTCCAGGTCACCGGCACACCGGGCGGGACGGCGCCCGCGTCCCTCGACGGCATCGGGTTGGCGCCCGCCTCGCTGTCGATGAACCCGACCACGTTCACCTTCCCCAGCACCGTGGTGGCCGGCACCAGCGTGACCCAGAACTTCACGGTGACCAATTCGGGCGGCGTCGCCGCCGGGACCACCACCGCGCTGGCGACCGCCATCATGGGCACCGGCATGGCCGAGTTCGACATCAGCTCGAACACCTGCACTGGCACCCTCGCTGCGGGCGCCAGCTGCACTGTCACGATCGCCTTCAACCCGGGGAGTGCGGGCGCCAAGACCGCCAGCCTGAACGTCACCGCCACCCCAGGCGGCCTGGCCGCAGCCTCACTGAACGGCACCGGCCAGACGCCGGCCGCCTTGACCCTGACCGCGCCGCCGCCCAACTCGGTCGCGTTTGGCGCGGTCCCGATCGGCTCCAGCTCGACCATGACCTACCGGGTCAGCAACACGGGCCAACAGACCAGTAGCGCCATCACGCTGGCGCTCACCGGTACGGACTTCACCCTCCTGACGGGTGTGAGCGGCGATTGCGCCAGCGGCACCACCACCCTGACGGGCGGCGCCACCTGCAACGCGCGCGTCCGCTTCGCCCCGACCATGAACGTTGCGCGCACCGGGACGCTGGGTGTCTCGGCCACGACCGGCGGTGCCCCCCCGCAGCTGGCGCTGACGGGCATGGGGCAAAACGGTGCAGCCCTCAGCGGAAGCGTGGCCACGAACGCCTTCGGTAACGTCGCGGTCGGCGTCGCCAGCACGCCCTTCGTGTGGACGATCTCCAACGTGGGCGACGTTGCCACCACCGGGACGCTGACCCTGTCGAACACCAACATGACCGAGTTCACCACCACGACCACGTGCGGTGCCACCCTGGGGCCGACACCCGCGACCTGCACCGTGACCATCACCTTCACACCCTCGGCGGCGGGGGCGCGGAGCGGGACCATCACCATGGCTGCCGCCGGCGGCAATGGCGGCAGCGCGGCCATCAATGTCAGCGGCACCGGCATGTATCGCCTGACTGTCAACCGGACCTTCACCGGGGCTGGCAGCCCGACCTGCAGCACCACCAACTGCTCGGTCACGACCACGGGATCCCCCCCCGCCATCAACTGCGGCGCGACGTGTACCGCGCTGTTCCCGTCCGGGGCGGTGACGCTGCAGGCGCGCACCCAGAACGGCTCCAACTTCCACTTCTCGGGCTGGACCGGCGCGACCTGCAGCGGCCCCGGACGTGACTGCACGTTCAGCCTCAACGCCAACACGACGATCAGCGCGAACTTCAACCAGATGGACAACAACATCGTCTTCATCACGTCAGGTGCGCAGCTCACCAACCTCGGCAGCGCGACCGCCTATGACACGGCGTGCAACACGGTCGCGACCACGGCCGGCCTCAACAATGCGGGCGGCAACGCCTTCGTCGCGGTGACCTCCGATGCGGCGTCGCGCGCCGACGCCCGCCTGGTGCTGCCGGGCACCAGCACTGCAGCGCGAGGCTGGGTTCGCATGGACGGCCTCGGCTTCGCTGACACGCGCACCACCCTGTTCACCAACCTCGCAGTCCTCAACCCCATAGCCTTCACCGAGAACGGCACGGTCTCTGGCGGCCTGGCGATGACCGGCGTCAACAACGATGGCTCGGCCACCTCCAACTGCACCAACTGGACATCCCAGGCGGGCAGCCTGATCGGCGGCACCGCCGACCGCGGCCCGGGCGGCTGGACGGGCGGCACCGGCTTTGGCTGCAGCGCCACCGGCTTCCCGATCTATTGCATGATGCGCACGAAGAACCCCGCCACCTTCACGCCGGCCACCTTCACCGGCAAGCGCGTCTTCATGACCAACACGCAATTCACCCCCGGGACCAGCACGGCCGATGCGGCCTGCATGGCCTCGCGGCCGGCGTCGATCACCAATGCCGTCAGGGCGCTGGTCGCTACCACCACCGCGCCGGCGTCGTCGGTCCTGGTCGCTGGCACGACCTACGTCCGTCTGGACGGCCAGCGCGTCGGCACCGGCACCCAGATCATCAACTTCGCGTCGACCCCGCTGCAGAGTGGCTTCTGGCAGCTGGGCAACGGTACCTACCCCGATGACGCGCGCGTCTGGACCGGCAACAGCAACCTCACCGCGGCCGGCACCCAGTCGAGCACCTGCGACAACTGGAGCCAGGCCTCAGCCTCGTTCGTCGGCGGCCAAGGCTACTCGCCCTCCACCACTGGCCTGTTCTTCAACTTCACCACCCAGGCCTGCAACAGCACTGGCTTCGCAGTCGGCTATCTGTTCTGCGTCGAGCAGTAGCCCCGCGCGATCCTCCTCGGCACCCCCCCCGGCGCCTCAGACGATGACCTGAGACAGCCGACTCGACGCGCATTTGACTTGGCCAGCTCAAACTGCTTCCGTCTCTCTGTGTCAAACCTTCAGACTAGAGTGATTGGCGTAGGGTGGCGGTGGATCGCCGCCAGTGCCGCCTTCGCGGTGCTCAGTCCAGACAGCATTTCCTCGGCTCAGACGGTCGTCCTGGAGGCGGAGGTGAGGGGCAATGCTCCCCCGGCCGAGAGTGCGAGCGTCAAGACTCAACTTGTCGCGCTTGGCTGTCTCGATGAACGAGCTCTCGCCAATCGGATCGCGGCCACCCACTCGATTCCGGGCGGCCTTCTTGACCTCGCCGCAGCGGACCAGCTGCGGGCGCAGGTCGAGCATGGTTTCCGCGCATTTCAACAGGGTCAGTTCAACGAGTCCATCGAGGAACTCGATCGCGCGCTGGCCTCGTTCGCCGCTGCACCCGCCACCGTAGCCGAGAAGCAGGAGCTGCGCGACGTCATCCTCCGTGCCCACGTCGGACTGGCGCTCGCCCACAACCGTCTGGGCCAGACAAAAGAGATCACGAGGGTCGTGGGCGACCTCATCCGGCTCTTCCCGGACCGTGAAGTCAGCCGACGCGACTATGGTCCAGAGGCACTTCAACTGGTGAAACAGGTTCGCACGGAGTTGGACGCAGGACCGCGTGGTGGCCTGCACGTCGAGGTGACGGACGACCCTGGTGCCGTCGTCTTCGTGAACGAGCGCTACGTGTCCGTCGGCAAGGCCGATCTCGCCAGTCTCTATCCCGGTGCATACCGAGTCTATGTCAGCGGTCGCAGGCGGGGCCGTGTCCATCTCGTGGATGTCGAAGGAGGCAAGACAACATCCCTTCGAGTGAACCTCGAACTGGAAGCGACCCTGCATACGAGCGATGAGCGAGCCGCTCTGGTCTTCGATAGCCAGTCCGACCTCGAGGATGGGTCAATTCGCGTTGCGTCAGCGCTCCGCGAGTGGCTGGCCGCGGATCGCGTCGTCGTACTGCGAAGAGGGCGCGTCGAGCAACGCAGGTTGCTGATCGGCACCCTCGTCGATAGTGACGCGAGGGACCCGCTCCGTGAGGGCGCTATCGGACTCGCTTCTGGCAGCTCCACGAGTGCGTCTGCGCTGGCGGCGTTCTTGTTCAACGGTACGGGCTCGACGGAAGTGCTCACAGGATCGGCGTTGCGACCGCTGCCGAGCGCAAAGGATGAACCGTCGCAGCCCCAGAGGTATCTACCTCGAGAGCCCTGGTATCGCGACAAGCTCGGATGGGCTTTGCTGGCGAGCGGCCTGGTCACCGCTGGGGTGGGCGGCGGCTTCCTTTGGAACGCAGCCACAACCGAGACGGATGCAGATCGAACTGTCGATGAGTTCGAGAGACGGTCTCAGCTCGAGACCGCAGACGATCGACGCCTCACCGGATTCATCTTGCTCCCGACTGGCGGCGTCATCGCCATACTGGGTGCAATCAAGCTCGCCGTCCCTGGGCGGCGGAGAGTCCGGTCCGAGGGCCTGGCCCTTGTTGGCGGTCCGGGCTTCGTTGGCCTGGCGGGGGCATTCTGATGGAGAGGCGAGCCATCATCCTCATGCTGACGGCCTCCGCGATTGGCTGCGGCCGATCGAACGACGCCCGCGAGTGTGTGGTCGGGGTGTCGACCTGCCTGAAGGGCGGCTCCGCGGGGACGTGTCGCCTCTCTGACAACTCGCCGCGCTACTGGTGCGCGTATCCCGACACCTCCTGTGGCAGTGGCGAGCGATGGGGCATCGCTGCGGGCGACGATCTGGCCAGTGAGTGCCGGACGAACGGAAGCGACGGAGGCGTCGATGGCGGCGGTTCCCCGCTGGCATTCGATCCGACGGCGCATGACTTCGGCACTATCGCGCCTGGTGCTCAGTCGGCTGCCCACACCTTTGTGTTAGAGAATCGCACCGGGGCCAGCCTGTCGGCGGTCGTGATCACCCTCGAAGGCAACGGCAAGGACTCGTTCTCCGTGGTCGAGGACAACTGCAACGGCGTGGACCTGGCCGACCAGATGGACTGCTCCTTGATGGTTTCATTCCGGCCCACCGCGTCCGGGGTGATGCAGGCGAGCCTGAATGCCAACGCGAGCGGGCAGCACGCCGG
>Ga0154020_10002813_pt1 | contig 21167 bp, 15 predicted proteins | sample Klosneuvirus_201_FD_109709 | JGI IMG/M metagenome (GOLD analysis project Ga0154020, IMG submission 109709) | Active sludge microbial communities from wastewater, Klosterneuburg, Austria - Klosneuvirus_20160825_MG | ecosystem: Engineered > WWTP > Aerobic digester > Activated sludge | place... | reverse complement strand
CAACTGGACGCCGTGATGCCTCGTGACGACGAGGAAGGGTTCGCCAGTTTTGTGACTCGGGCACGCTGTCTGCAACAATGGATGCCGGAACTGCAGCTGCCGGGTTTCGATGACTCGTTGATGCGCGACGTGTTGCGAGATCTCTGTCACGGGCGACGCTCGTTTTCCGAACTCCGATCCGCCCCGTGGCTGTCCGCACTTCAGTCACGGCTCGACTACGTGTTTGTTCAGACCATCGAGCGGGAAGCGCCCGAACGCATCGGTGTTCCCAGCGGCAGCCGTATTCGTCTGATCTACGAAGCCGGGCGACCGCCGGTGCTGCCTGTCCGGATTCAGGAAGTGTTTGGACTCAAGCAGACGCCACGAGTCGCGGGCGGCCGAGTCCCCGTCTTGCTGCATCTGCTGGCCCCGAACATGCGACCACAGCAGGTGACTGATGACCTCGCCAGCTTCTGGGCAAACACCTACGCCGATGTCCGCAAGGAATTGAAACGACGCTATCCAAAACATTCCTGGCCCGAAGATCCGCTTTCGGCAGTGGCGGTAAAAAAGGGATGACGACGTGGGAAAACGGACTGTCGAGTTAATGAGCGGCCAGGCGCTAGCCCAATGGCACTTACTTTGCGATTAAAGTAGCCGTCACTCTCCGAGTGACGAATGCTAAGGGCCACGTTTTGCGGACTGCCTCACTCGGAGAGTGAGGTCTACTATGGGAAAGTAAGTGCCATTGGGCGCTAGCCGCCGGTGATGTGGTCGGATACATTGACAGTATCGGCGGCTGATGCCCAATGGTGGTCGCTTTGTGTTCGTAGTCCCGCCTTCAGGCGGAAGTCCGCACAATAGTCCGTGCAGATACCGCCTGAAGGCGGGACTACAAACGAGCGACATCGACAAGGCGACCGTCCGCCCGCTGTTTACATTGCTCAGGTTTGTACTCCAAAACGAAATCACGACATGAAACGGCTGCGACTGGGGGCGGGAACTCTCAATCAGACTCCCCTCGACTGGGAAGGCAACACGAACCGCATTCTGCAGGCGATTCAAACCGCTCGGCAGCTGGCCGTGCATGTCCTGTGTCTGCCGGAACTCTGCATCACCGGCTACGGCTGCGAAGACATGTTTCTGGCACCGCATGTCTGGCGGACGTCGTGGGAAATCCTGCAGCGGATTGTCCCCGAGACGGACGGCATGATCGTATCCGTCGGTCTGCCACTGTTCGTCACCAACGGTGTCTACAACACGGCGTGCGTGATGTCGCATGGTCGGATTGTGGGCTTTGTCGCGAAGCAGCATCTGGCGGGCGACGGACTGCATTACGAACCGCGATGGTTTCGAGCGTGGCCTGCCGCGACCATCAGTGAGTTCCATGCCGACGGTCATTCCTGGCCGATCGGCGATCTGCTGTTCGACTGCGATGGAGTTCGCATCGGCTTTGAGATCTGCGAAGATGCCTGGGTCGCGGGCCGACCGGGAAATCGCATGGCCGAATGTGGCGTCGATATTATCCTCAACCCCAGTGCCAGCCATTTTGCCTTTGGTAAGCATGAGGTTCGAAAACGCTTTGTGCTGGAAGGATCGCGTTCGTTCGGCGTCAGTTATGTCTACGCCAATTTGATCGGCAACGAAGCCGGGCGGGCGATCTACGACGGTGGCGCGCTGATTGCTTCCAGCGGAGATCTGATCGCATCCGGCCCGCGTTTTCGATTTCATGAAACAGATGTTGTCGCTGCGGATGTCGATGTGGACCTCACACGCGCGCGGCGAGCCAGTATTCATTCCATGCCCGTTCACGTCGCCGATGATATGTTTGATCGCATCGTCGCGATTTCCGGACAATTTAAGCCCACCAGCAGCCCGCTGCTCTCACCCAACGAGCGACAGACCGCGTCGCGTGTGGATGAGTTCACTCAGGCCGTCGCGCTGGCACTGTTCGATTACCTTCGCAAGAGCCGCTCGTATGGTTTTGTGGTCAGCATGAGCGGCGGAGCGGACTCATCGGCCTGCGCGGTGCTCATTCGCAGCATGGTCGAACGTGGACTGACCGACCTGAAATTGTCGGGATTTATCTCCCGTCTCAGCTACATTCCAAACATTGCCGATGCGTCCAGCGTCGAAGAGTTGATGCGTCTCCTGTTCGCCGGGATGTATCAGGGGACACGCAACAGTTCCGAAGTGACACGCAACGCGGCGGAACAGGTGACACGAGGCGTCGGCGGGACCTACTTCGAAATCAGCGTCGATGAAATTGTTGAGCGATACACAACGGCCATCGAAGGCGTGATCGATCGAAAGCTGACATGGCAGGACGATGACATCGCCCTTCAAAACATCCAGGCTCGCACGCGATCTCCTTCCGTCTGGATGCTGACAAACCTGAGAAACGCCCTGCTGCTGGCAACCAGCAACCGATCGGAAGCGGCCGTCGGCTACACCACAATGGACGGAGACACGTCGGGTGGTTTAAGCCCCATCGCCGGTATCGACAAAGCGTTTCTTCGCGAATGGCTGCGGATCTTCGAGACTGAAGGGTCGGCAGGTGTGCTGCCTGTTCCGTCATTGGCTCTCGTCAACGCGCAGCAGCCGACTGCCGAACTGCGTCCCGGTGAGTACGCTCAAACAGACGAGGGTGATTTGATGCCATATCCGCTGCTGGATCACATCGAACGACTGGCAATTCGCGACAAACTCAGCCCGGCGGAAATCATGGAGACACTGATTCGCGAACAACAGTCGTACACCGCCGAGCAATTAAAAGTCTGGGTCCGTCGATTCTTTACGCTGTGGTCTCGCAACCAGTGGAAACGCGAACGCTACGCGCCGTCGTTTCATGTAGATGACAAAAACCTGGACCCCAAAACGTGGTGCCGCTTTCCAATTCTTTCGGGCGGGTTCAAATACGAATTAGATGGGCTGTAGTCGAAGTACGTCAGGCTTCCAGCCTGACCTCTCGTGTTTTTCCGCCTGACCTGTAGTGTTTCCATGTCCGCCTTGAAAGGCTGACGTACGTTTAGTTCTCACTCGTTCCTAACCTCCGAGGTCACGATGTCCAGCCGCTCAGACGATTCGCATGACGCTCGGTCTGACCGCTACCTGGTGCTGGGTTTTCTGTGTCTGGTGGCTTTGATTGCGTACATCCAGCGTGCGGCTCTCAGTGTTCCGCAGAACGAGGTTGCCAGCGACCTGGGGTTCACAAGTCTGGGCATGGGCATGGGGGCCATTTTTTCGTGCTGGTATTTCACCTACGCGGTTTTGCAGCTCCCCAGTGGTCGGTTCGCAGATCGGATTGGAAGTCGCCGAGCGCTGGCGATCTTGTGTGTACTCTGGTCAGTCGCGACACTGTTGAGCGGATTTGCGACAGGCTTTACTTCGCTGTTCATTTTGTGGGGATTAATGGGAGCAGCGCAGGCCGGAGCGTTTCCCTGCGCCGCCAAAGCGATCGGGCAGATCTTTCCTGAGTCGGGACGAGCGCGGGCTTCCGGTCTGTTGGCCAGTGGGATGATGATCGGCGGAGCAATTTCTCCCTTCCTGACTGGTCGTCTGCTTGAGTTTCTTAGACCGACGGCGGCATCGTTACATCAGCAACCCTGGAGACTCTTGTTTGGCATCTACGCGATTCCCGGAATTCTGTGGGCGGTTCTCTTTCTGCTCGTGATTCCCGCACGTCGATTGCCCGCGATGGGTGAGGGCGAGCGGACTGCGTCGGCGATCGACTGGACGCGTCTGTTTCGCAGTCGTCCGATGGCGCTGCTTTGTGCTCAGCAGTTCTTTCGCGCGGCGGGGATGGTCTTCTTTATGACTTCATTTCCCGCTTTTCTCCAGGAGACGCGCGGAGTTTCGACACTGAAATCGGGAGACCTCACTTTCTTCGCCGGAATCGGCGGGGTTCTTGGAAGTCTGAGTGGTGGCTTTGTGTCAGACTGGATGCTGCGAAAGACCGGGAACGCTCGACTGAGTCGACAGGGGATCGCGGTCGCCGGGATGGCAAGTTGCGCGGTGCTGATCGTGGCGTCCTATTTCATCGCCGATGTGCGCGGGGCGATTGGATTAATCTCATTGGGTGCATTCTGTGCGACGTTTGGCGGAGTGAGTGGTTACACGGTTGCAATCAAGTTCGGCGGGAAGCAGGTCGCGACCGTCTTCAGTGTGATGAACATGTGCGGCAACATTGGTGCGTCACTGTTTCCTTTGACGGCTGGGTGGCTGGCGACAAAGTCCGGCAACTGGAATCTGATGCTGTTTTTGTTCGCTGGAATCATGGCCGTCGATGCGATCTGCTGGGCGTTTCTCAATCCGCAGGGAACTCTGTTTGGAGACGAAGATGAATCGAGTTAAGACTCCACAATCGCGCTGCCGGGCTGGCGTGGCTCGCTGCGACATCACGCCTCCGGTGGGGATTTATCATCGAATGTGGGGAGCCGCGCTGCATGACCAGGCGACCGGTGTTCATCGGCCGCTGGAAGCCACGCTGCTGTGGCTCGAACCAGAAGATCCCGCGACCGGCGAGGCGTTGATCGTCGTGTCACTGGACCACTGCATTCTCGACACTGTGGAGCTGTGCTTCATCCGCGAATCGATGGCCACGATGACTAAAGTGCCGTACCAAAATATTCAGGTGACCCTATCTCATACGCATGGTTCCGGCTGGATGTCCCGGACTCGAAGCAATCTCCCTGGTGGAGAAATGATCGGCCCATATCTCGATCTTCTGGCTCCCGGTCTGAACTTGCTGGCGGTTGAAGCTCGCGCACGTGTTGAATCGGCGTCGATTGTCTATGGCTTCGGGCGATGCAATCTTGCAGCTCATCGCGACTTCCATGACGTGGACCGCGGGATCTATGCCTGCGGTTTCAACCCGGACGGCCCCGCCGACGATACACTGTTGGTTGCCCGCATCCAGAACACGGCCGGGGATTCGATTGCGACGCTGGTCAATTATGCGTGCCATCCAACGACACTCGCCTGGGAAAACACATTGATCAGTCCCGACTGGGTGGGTGCGATGAAAGAAGTCATCGAAAAAGAAGAAGGCGTGCCCTGTCTTTTCCTGCAGGGAGCGTCCGGCGACCTCGGTCCACGCGAAGGTTTTGTTGGCGATGCGGCTGTTGCGGATCGCAATGGCCGACAGGTCGGATTTGCGGCTTTATCAACACTTTCGACGTTGCCTGTCGGCGGTACCGAATATTGCTACGCTGGCCCAGTGATCTCCGGTGCGACGATCGCGACATGGAAACACCAGCCACTTTCAGATACCGATCTTCGTTCACAAACCACATGGCGATGGGAACAGTTGACCGTGCAGTTACCATATCGTGCCGACCTGCCAACCATCGAACAGACCGCTGCGGAACGCGAGCACTGGATTGCCGAAGAGTCCCTTGCGCGCGAGTCGGGCGACGAGAATCAACTTCGCATCTGCCGGGCCCAGATCGAACAGCGGACGCGGCAGTTGACTCGCCTGAATGCGCTCGTTCCTGGCCGCGCGTATCCATTGACTCTGCGTCTTGGAATCTTCGGTGATGCAATCTGGCTCTTCGTGCCAGGTGAACTTTACCAGGTCTTTCAAACGACCCTGCGAGCCCGCTTCGCCCCACGTCCGGTCGTCGTCGCAACGCTCACCAACGACTGGCAGCCTGGTTACATTCCGCCAGCGAGCACATACGGCCACGGTATCTATCAGGAAATCATCGCCGCCACAGCGCCCGGCTGTCTGGAATCGTTGATCGACGAAATCACAAGTCGCCTGGAATCCATGATCACGAATCCATCACTCAGATCGCGGTCGTGTTGACGGCGAACACGCCAAAGCACACATCTTTCGCTCTTACCCAAAACCGCTCTTATAGCTCCGCGTTATGGCCGGTCCCCTGACCGCGGCATCTATCCGACCGTCAGGTCTGCCCGCAACGTGCGGGGGCAGGAGCCCCGCGTACAACAGTAGCCTGATCTTCGCGCGTTCGTATTCAGCAAACATGCTTTGCATCTGCAAAAACAAATCTTCTTCCGGACTGACACCAATCGCGCGGTTGAGGAAGACAATCTCAATGCCGTGCTCATGCGACGTCCTCCAGCTCAGTGATCCGTGAGGGGTTGTTGACACCCACAATCAACGTCGCGATCTGGTCTGCCGATCGAACCCTGGCGGCAATAACGACTGGTTCCTGAGTTGCACCGCCTGGCTCGAAATCCTTCCGGCCTCCGCAGTCCACAAGGTCGAAAATCTGTGCTGGCAACTCGCGTTCGATGCGAGCTGGCTGATAAACGCGACTGACGGGAAAGCGCGTGCCGTTCGTGCTTCGTTTCGTGATCTGATCCATGTCGATGTGTCCTCCATGAGGACTGCGCGTGATTCGTAAAGCCTTTGGTATAAATTCGTTACGGCTTTTTCCATCCTTCGCCGCAGGCGGTCTGTAACCGCGTGCGAGGAATTATTCTATCCAACATGCCGCAGTTGTTAGGCGAGCGGCAGAAAAGGAATTACCAGAAAACCTGGATAGCCTTGAGGTAACTCTGAAGTCAGACTGCTGGCAGACTGTGGAAAGAATTGGGAGTACAATTGGAGTGGATCGCCATGGATGGTGTGATCGATGCGAGTGTGACGGATGAGTTGTTGATGGTAGCAGCTCGAGCAATGACAGCGCGTGAGCGGCGAGTCGTGGTGCCAGAAAAGATCACCATCAGCATACCAGAACTCAAACCCACCACCAGGATATACCTGAATCCATTGCAATGACAGACGCGAAATAAAATCCTCCTCGCTGACAGGCGGTTCTTTTTCTTCCAACCAAAAATCGTTCTTGGTTTCCAGCAGGGATTCCGCCGCATATCGACGGAAACGATCATCCCATGTCTTTTGGTCGACCCAAAGCGGTCCCACCGTTTCAATGGCGGTATCAATTTGCTGCCGATCTCCTGAAATGAAGAGAACCGGAACTTCTTCTCCGCACCACGTAGTCTGAGCACGATACCAATTGTCACGAACATCTAAAGTTATGTCTCGAAAGTGAAGATGCACAGAAGCTCCACTTGTGGGAGATAGACTATCTGATTCGAATTCTGACTCGTGAGAGCATCCGAAAACGAAGAACAGAAAGATGCCCCATAAAACGAAGAAAAACGATCTCTGCATAGTAAACCAGCGAACGACCGCCGTAACAGGAGTTGCGGCCAAAGGATTGTCAATTTGAGAAACCGTCAACCGCAACTCCGGTTCACGGCATTGTTCGCACGCGCGTTGCGATTTGGCCGCGCTGAGTTTTGCAGCTTGACCGCACCGAATTGTGCTGACTCGACAGACTTTAACAAACAGGATTTAACGGTTCTGCGCGAAATGAAGTGCGCGTGTCAGAAATCGCGGATGTGATGGACTCGCGGATGTCATCGGGAAGTGTGGCAAACGACACAGGCCCACGAACTCTTGAAAGCCCACTGAAACACTGCGATTCGGCCCAACGGGCCACAACAGGTCAGCCTGGGGCAACGCCCCAGGGTTTTCGGCAGCGATGCGTTTGCCCTGAAAGGGCTACACAAAACCGGATTGTGGAACCCTTTCAGGGTTCGTGTTCGGATGGTACGTGAACCTGGGGCGGCGTTCATCCGCATTCGCGGATTCTCTTGCCTCAGGCTGACTTGTACGAGCCTTTCAGGCTCAATCACAGCATCCATCAAATACAACTCGTTCGTGCTATGGGGCCGACCGCGCACTTCATTTCGCGCAGATGGGATCACTCATTTCAAATCTTGCGTTCCTGCCGGACAAACCAGCAAGGGACGGAAGCTCACAGCGGAAACCGGACTGGTCGCCCGAGTTCATTGGACTGATAAATCGCCGTGAACATTTCGACGACGATTCGTCCCTCGTCACCGGTCACCAAAGGCGCGCGGTCCTCGATGATTGATTTCAAAAAATCCTGAATCTGCAGCGTGTGATAGTGCGTCGTGGCATCAATTTCCTGGAAGCGCTGGCGATCCTCGACTTCGAATTCCGCCAGCATTTTTTCCTCGCCAGGGATCGTCCAGACGTCGTTCAGTGGTGGCAATGTGATTCCGCTCATTCCCGCGACGAACGTGGCTCCTGTATCCGTCTGCACTCCAACGGACGCGCCGTTGCTGCCGTGAATATGCACCTTTGTGTAAATGCCAGGCTTTTGGGAGAGGCTGGTCACAACATTGCCGAGCCCGCCGGATTTGAATCGGATCATCGCCATCGCTGTGTCTTCGACTTCGATGTAAGGATGATTTAGATTCGCCCAATATCCCGACACTTCGTCAATCTCGCCCATGAACCACTGCAGCATGTCGAGTTGATGCGGTGACTGATTCACCAGCACGCCGCCACCTTCCGTCGCCCATTTGCCGCGCCACGGATCGGATTCGTAGTAGGCCTGATCGCGCCAGCTGAACATCGAAAACGTGCCCAGGACCGGCGTGCCGATTTTGCCCGCGTCGATAGCCGCTTTCATCCGCTGAACGGGCTCGAACAACCGTCGCTGGCTGACGATGCCAAGCTTGGTGCCATGCTTGTGGGCTGCTTCCAGCATTCTGTCGCAGGCTTCCAGTGACGAAGCCATTGGCTTTTCAATCAACACATGCGCTCCGGCCTTCGCGGCCTGCACGCACGGTTCCTCATGCAGCGGATGCGGCGTGCAGATTGTCACCGCCTCCACGTCGAGACTGCTCAACATGTCCGAAACGGAATCAAATGCTCGAGCAACGCCGTATTGCTCCGCAAACCCCTGAGCTCGGGAAAGCTGATTGTCACACACCGCGACTAATTCAGACTCGCCGAGTGTGCTCAACGCAAGCGCGTGCGTGTGTCCGATTTTTCCGCAACCGATGATTGCTGTTCTGATTCGTTTCATGGCTGTTTTCCACCGAAGTGTTTTGCCACCATCATCCGCAGAAACGCCAGAGATTCTGCCATCTCACCCATGCCGTTCATGCCGTCTTCAATGCTGATCCAGCCCTGATAATTCTGTTCAGCAAGGATGCTGAAAATCGCGTCGTAGTCGTTGAGTCCCTTACCTGTGACGCCGTGTCGAAGATTGGCAGAATATCCAATCGTGCCGTCGCTCTGCAGCAAGTCCTGCAGCGACGTGCCTTCTGCCAGATAGCGATCACTCGCATGCATGCTGACGACGCGATCGGCGACGTGTCGCAGCAGATCAACCGGATCATCACCTGCCACAATCGCATTCGACGGATCGTACTGCACTCCGAAAAACTCGCGTTCATCAATCGCGGCGAGCAATTCCAGAAATACGTCCTGTTTTTGAGCGAATTCGGGGTAGGTCCAGAATCCGTCCTTGTAGTGATTTTCCAGTCCCAGAATCACACCATACTCGCGGGCTACTGGCAGGATTTGTTCAATGCATTCGACGACCCATTCAATGCCCTGCTTGCGATCGATGTTTGGATACCGCTGACCACTGAGCACTCGACACACCGCGCCTTTGCCGCCCAGACGATGCGTCACAGCGATCATCGCCGCCTCATGATCCACCGCGCGTCGGCGGGCGTCGGTATCGGGATTCGTAAAGTCAGGCGAACAACACAGCATTGGCATCAGAAAGCCTGCATCAGAAATTGCTGTGCCAACACTGTCGAGGTAGTCTGGATCGAGGCTCGTAAAGAACCCTTCGTACATCTCAAGCCCATCAGCATCGAGCTGTTTAGCCATCTCGATCCATTCAAACACCGTCATCGTGCGCGCACCGGCGATGTCTTCAAGGTAACACTTGGGGAAGGCGGAAATCTTTGGCTGCATGAGGCTGTTTGCTTTTTGACAAGGAGCTCGCAAAGGAGCCTTCGGGATTTTTCAACTTTCATCACTCAGCCAAAGTGCAATTCGTTGGCCACCTGATTGTAATCCTCAGTTATCATGTCGTGGGCGGCTTTGCGCTGAATCAGGATCTCTTTCGTCTGGGCGTGATCGATACGGAGCCGCCGGGAACGCGCATTCTGAGGCACGAAGCAGTACAGGAATCCAGACCGTTCTGAATTCATAAGAGGCTCTGAGAGGTCGTCCTGACCGTCGAAATCGATTCGTTGCATAATCATGGACGAACTCACTGGGAAAGGATGTCATAGTTTGGTGCTGCGGCGAGAATTGAATCAGGTGGTAATTCACGCAGACAGAACGCGATACGTCCCGCAATTTGGGGAATTCCGTAGTTGATTCGGTTGTTCGAGTGTCTGAATTGAATGAATTCCGGCAAAATCTGCCGATTGGGGCAAGTGGTGTTTTGTTCGTAACGGAACTGATCGCGCCGCTCCACCAAACGACTGTCTCGGAACGGTCTCCCCGTTTGACCCGACCCATCGGGGGAGGCTGAGAACTCTCTGCACGTCTCTCCGCTGGCGTCGGGTCAAACGACTGTCAGGAAAATTCCTGACACTACCGGATTCTATGTGCTGTGTTTTTTAACCGCGAATAGACGCGAATAGACGCGAATTTTGGGTATTGCATTCGCGTCCATTCGCGTCCATTCGCGGTTCTCGTTCTGAACTCGGGCAACACATAGAATCCGGTAGAGTCAGGAAAATTCAAGCAGGCTTTTGATGATGCCAAAAAAACACGAACTCAAGCAAAGTCGCGCGCCGCGATGCATGCTGATCCTGCTCTCATGCGTCCTCTGCTCAGGATCGCTGACCGCTGACGACTGGCCTCATTGGCAAGGCCCCAATCGCAATGACATTGTCAGCGAATCATCCGGCTGGAAATCCGGGGAATGGCTGGCGAAGCAACCGCTGTGGAAAGAGAATTTTGGCGAAGGTTCCACGTCCCCGATCATCGTCAGGGAACAACTTTATGTGATGGGATGGCGTGACGGAGAAGATTACCTGTATTGCCTGCAGGCGGCGAGCGGGAAAGTGAACTGGTCGGTTTCTTACAAGTGTCCGAAATACGGTCGATTCGCGACGGGCGACGAAGGACTTTACTCCGGCCCGACTTCCACGCCGGAATTCGACCGCGACACCGGGTTTCTCTACACACTGAGCTGTAACGGCGATCTGATTTGCTGGGACGTCAACAAACAGGGCCGGCGAATCTGGAGTGTCGATCTCTACGAACAGTATTCCGTCCGACGACGTCCGAAAGTGGGACGCTCGGGCCTGCGCGACTACGGCTATACGACGGCACCGTTCGTGTACGGCGATCTTGTCATCGTCGAAGTCGGTTCCGACAAAGCGACGCTGGTCGCTTTCAACAAATCCACCGGCAAACCGGTCTGGCTGTCCGCAGCGAAAGGTCCGGCGGGACACACCGGTGGACTTGTTCCCATTACTGTTGAAGGCATTCCCTGCGTCGCCGTCATGACGTTCAAGGGACTGCTCGTCACGCGGCTGGACGTCGGCCACGAAGGCGAAACTGTCGCTGAGTACGAATGGATCACAGAGTTCATCAACAACATCGCGTCTCCGACCGTCTTCGAAAACTACGTCCTGATCACCTCTGCGTACAACCACAATGCGATCTGCAAACTCGAGATTACCCTCCATGGCGCGCGAAAGGTCTGGGAACAGCCCTGGAGTTCAAAAGCCTGCACACCCGTCATTCACAAGGGCCATGTCTATCTGGCATGGCAAAAACTGCGCTGTTTGGACTTTGAAACCGGCGAACAGAAATGGGAAGGTGGCAACTTCGCGGACGCCGGTTCGTGCATCATCACCTCCGACGATCGCATCATCGTCTGGGGTGGCACCGGTCGCCTCGTCCTCGCCGAAACCGCCACACGTTCCCCCGGCGCGTACAAAGCCATCGTCACCATCGACAAGGTCTTCTCTACCGATGTCTGGCCGCATGTGGTGCTTGCCGATAGCCGAGTTTTTTGTAAGGATCGCCTGGGCAATCTGGCCTGTTTTGGTCAGTGACTCGTCATTTGCGGAACGTCTGGACTATTTTTCGGCACTTAATTTCGACTCGACTCATCGCGCTCACGGAACAGCAGTTGAGAAAAGTGGTACAGGTCGCTTTTCCACACATTGAAGTCGTGCCGACCGCCGTCGATCACATTGTAGAAGTGCGGGACTTTCTTCTGTTCCAGTACGTTGTGAACACCTTCGCTGATTCGAAACAGAGAGTCCTTGTCACCGCAGGCCACGTACAGCACCCGCAGTTTCATTGTCGCCTCTTCTGGATTCTGAATCAGGTCCGCAGGCCGCTTTGTATTCGGGGCAGATGAAAACCCGCCGACCCAGGCGAACGTATCGAGATTCCCAAGGCCAAAATTCAGCGACTGCCCCCCACCCATCGACAGTCCGGCCAGCGCGCGGGATTCGCGGTCGGCTTTGACCGGATAGGTCTTTTCGACAAATGGAATCAGATCGTCCAGCAGATCCTTTTCAAATGCAGCAAACGCAGGAGACTGCTTCGGAATAGGATCTCGCGCCGTCACGTTCGTTGCAGCGCGGCCGTTTGGCAAAACCACGATCATCGGAGTGAGCTTTTTGTCGGCGTAAAGGTTGTCGAGAATCACTTCGGGAGAACCTTGGCGCACCCATTCGTTTTCATCGCCGCCGATGCCGTGTAACAGGTACAGCACCGGGTACTTCTGATCTGCTGAGTAACCCGGCGGTTTATAGACTTTCGCCCTGCGTTTGGTCCCGACCGTCCTGGATTCGTATTCAATTGTCTCCAGCGTTCCACGTTCAATGCCGTCACGCTGGATGTCATAGCCATCCGGAGGTGCCGAAAACCCGCCCTCCGCCTGCTCTGCTATAACCGGCACAGCAACGATTGCAAACACAGTCACAGCAATGAACTCAACCATGCGACGAATCATGTTTCAATCTTTTGACACTTTTGACATTGAGTAGAAAGAAAATAATCTCCGTGACACTCGACTCAGAGGCTGCGTAAACGCCAATTGGTAAATAGGCAGTTTAGGCGACTGGCACACCCAGAAAAACACACCGATTCGATTTTTCCAGCGGGAGTGCTCTTCATACCAAAACCGCGTCCGCGATGCGTTGCACTCGGGTTAAACTGGTTTTCGCAAACCCTCGATTCCTCTCTCTCGTTCTTACCGAATGAATCCCGCTGCCCGGTGGTCAATCCCCATTTTCATCGAGGCAATTTCGGACACCACGGAATTGTTTGAGAATTCGAGCAGCGGAGTCGTTTTCAGGTCAGTTTTGAGGAAATCCGGTCACATCCTGATCTTGCCTCACTCCAGAGAGATCTATAATCGTACTTGAATGGAAGTGTATTCGCAAAGATATGGATTCGCGAGTTGAAAACTGAACACATGCTCACACTGGTGATTTGTGAGAACGAAATTCGCGTGCCACAGACCTGCGGCAAATTTGAGAGGAATTAAACAACCTGGACCGTTTCCAGAGGAGGGCACAAAAATGTCTAAAACGTTGTGGAGCATCGGAACATATTTGGGATTTGTGATAGTCATCAATTCCGCATTGTCAGGCGATCGGCAGGCTGGCGCAAAGGCATTCCTTCAATCAGATCGCGTTTCAAACGACACGAGTTCCAAAGAAGTCGTGTCCGATGCTTCAATCGTGAAGGAAGAACGGGAGCCCGCGCCTCCGTGGGAAAATTTCGAAAAGCCATCGAACGCGGTGCTCCGACACCGCATGACAGCGATGCAATACAAGGTGACTCAACAAAAAGGAACTGAACCTGCGTTCCAAAATGCGTATTGGAAGAATCACAGAGCCGGAATCTACGTTGACATGGTTTCCGGGGAGCCGCTGTTTTCATCGTCCGACAAGTTTGAATCGGGAACCGGATGGCCGTCATTCGTAAAGCCTCTTGATTCTCAATTCATTGTGTACAGGGCTGACAACGGTTTCTTTACGAGAAAAACCGAAGTTCGTTCAAAGCTGGCGGATTCCCACTTAGGTCACGTGTTCGATGATGGCCCCACAGATCGTGGCGGGAAGCGATTCTGTATGAATTCTGCCGCCCTGCGATTCATTCCCAAAGCCAGAATGGAAGCTGAAGGCTACGGGACATTTTTGCCTGATGTGAACGATACGGCCACGGGGCCGCGATCGGATTTCACGCATGATGGCAGTTGAGAACTGGCGTTGTACAATCCGCCAGGGAGAACTGAGCCATGGTCCGAATTTTTCTGTTGATTGTTCCGTTGTGGATCTGCGTGTCTCCGTCTTGCTGCGACGCAGAAGACCACACGCCCGGCCCTTCATCTCACTGGAATCAATGGCGTGGGCCATTGGGAACGGGAACGGCCATTGATGCCACGCCCCCAGTGGAATGGTCTCGGGATAAGAACATTCGGTGGAAGACGGAACTGCCAGGCAAAGGGCTTAGTTCGCCCGTGCTGTGGGATGATCACGTCTTTGTGACAGCCGCGATTCCCGTCGGCCCGAAATTGCCTCCTCACATGAGCGGTCGACCTGGCGAGCACGACAATTTGCCGATCGACAGCAAGTATCAATTCGTGGTGATCGCCGTCGATCGTCGCGATGGAAACATCCTCTGGAAGACTGTCGTCCGTGAAGAAGTACCTCTCGAAGCAGGCCACTATACTGGCAGTTTGGCCTCGGCGTCACCAGTCACTGACGGTGAGTTTGTCTATGCTCACTTTGGAACCCAGGGAGTCTATTGCCTCGACTTTCAGGGCGATGTCGTTTGGGAGCGGGATTTCGGTCCCATGCACACGAAGCACGGTCACGGCGAAGGGGCGTCTCCCGCTCTCTACGGAGATTCTCTTGTTGTAAATTGGGACCACGAAGAGGGTTCGTTTCTGGTCGTTCTGGACAAGCGGACTGGCAAAAACCGTTGGCGCAGGGAACGTCCGGAAGACACCTCGTGGAGCTCCCCGATCGTGATTGAACGCCTGAGCCCCGATGGAGTTCTCCGTCCGGAAATCGTCGTTTGCGGAACCAGCCAGGTGCGAGGATACGATCTGGAAACCGGAGACATCGTTTGGGAATGCGGAGGCATGTCGTCCAATGTTGTGGCGACTCCCGTCTACGCGAACGAAATGCTTTATGTCGGAAGCAGCTACGAAAAGAAAGTCCTGATTGCCATCAACCTCCACGACGCCAGCGGAGATCTCACCAACACCAGCCACGTCGTGTGGACTCGCAGTCGAGGCACGCCGTATGTTCCGTCGATGTTACTCTGCGAAGACGCTCTCTATTTCCTGACCCACTACCAGAATGTGCTGACGCGCGTCGATGGCCCGAGCGGAAAAGATCAGCCGGGAGTGATGCGACTCGGCGAACTTGAAAACATCTACTCCTCACCGGTCGCCGCCAATGGCAATGTCTACATCACCGACCTTGCAGGAACCACCATGGTCATCAGCCACGCACCGCCCCAAAAACTCATCGCCGTCAACCGCCTCGACGAACCCATCAGCGCCTCAGCCGCCATCGAAGGCGATGAAATCTTCCTGCGCGGCGATAAACATCTGTTTTGTATTGGGGTTACGGATTAGAGACGCATTGTTCTGCTTTGATTTGAAGTCCATGAATCCCCGGAAAATTCAAATTCGGCATGAAGTTCCACGGCGACATCCGGAGCACGCGCCGGATTGACAGCACGATCCATCTTTGCGAGTGGTGTCCTTCGCGGGAGAGCCCATTTGTCAATCGTTCAAGTTCAGCACAGCATTACCTAGTTTTCGAAAATCGGCCAAGCAGTCAGCATCCGGCGTCGTGATCGCAATGTTTTCGATTGCGGTTGTCAATTCCTGAAGAAACAATTCCTTTGGAAGGCGGAGGCCGTACGACTCATCCATTTGCGACAGAAATGCCCGTACAAATCGCTTACCATGAAACTCATGCAGGAATTTCAAGTTGTCCCAATAACTTGGCTGTTCCATGTGATTCAGTTGAGATGTGAATCGCTCACCGATCATCCGATCATTCAAATGGTGGGCACCAGATGCATCTGTAGCGACTTTCATAAGCCGATCAGCTTCATCCTTCAACGCGGTGACGCACTGTTCCTCGGTTGCTTTGTCGCCGGAAGTGAAGACTGCGGGGATGCGTTGTTGAATTCGCCCAAGGCTTTCGTTCAGATCCGCCCAAAGGCTATGGACGCAGATGCAGCCGCATTCCTTGTGCATGATTTGCCTGGCGGCTTGAGCCAAATTGTTCTTGATAACCTCAATGTCGTTTTCTGGCAGTGATTCGGTGTATGCAGGTGGATGCGGCATGGCTTGTAACGACCGCTTGATTCGCTGGATCGCCAGAGTGACAACTTCGGGGGTGAGCAAATAGCTCTCGATAGAATGTCGATTCCACAGAAACTTCACACTGTCATTCTGGTAACTGGCGTTGCAGTCTGCCTCCGACCTGTAGTCGCGATCAGAGATAGACGCAGCCACCATTCCATGCACACGTTGCCAGCGAGCGATCTGCGCTGGATTGCCACCAGTCCATTCAGCTATAACATCAAAACTCAGTGCGCCAAATACGGCTTTCAACACAGGTGCGTCCGACGGACCCTCGCAATAAAGCCATCGCTCTTTCATTGAGCGTCACCATGCGGGCCTGTGTTGGCAAGTTCCCCCGTCGAAAGAACGATTTCCCGGCCTATCGAGTTTCGCAGGTGGGATGAATGTGTCGTAAAAATGATCTGGTTCTCCAGACCCAGTTTGTCCAGCGACTGATACAGTCGATCTTGCCACAACGGATGTAGATGCAACTCAAGTTCATCAATCATAACAATCGAACGGTGGATATGCTTCGTCGCGAAGTTCAACAAGAGAAGAAGGATCATCTGCTGTCCACTGCTCAGTCCGTGAAAGCCATAAACGCCTTCAGGCCCTGAGAATTCCATGTCCAGACCAGTATCTGTATTGTAGAGACCTTTGATTGTGTGTGGTCGGCAGGCGGTGGCGTACAACTGACACAGTCGATCAAAGTCCTCCTTTTGAGTCGCCTCAGTGTCCTGGTGTGCGCTCGCACGCGTCGCCAGTGATAAGAGTATGAGCTTCGGGTCAGTTGTATACTCCTTGAGTCCATTGTCTTGTGCCGAACGTGCAATGTAGTTCTCGTCCATCGCGACGCTCAATAATTCCTTTTCAATTCGAGAAATCCGCTTTGCAAGACCCCGTCGCTGCTGATCGAATTGGAACACACCACCATTTGACTTGAATCCTTCTGGCGAAACAGTGTCAAGATACAAATTGCGTTGTGTGAGAATTCGCCCCCGAAACAACGTCCAGCCATCACTTGGATCGCAAGTATAGAATCCCGTTGCGTGCTTCCCATTTCGATCAGGGTATTCCCAGTTGACAGTTACACGTTTCGTTTCAGGAATTCGATCGGCGTACGTTGGATTTGCAATCCCAGCGATCTTCTTCAATGCGTCGATCTCTTCCTGAGAGAACTGTACTGTGCAGGAAACTTTGGCTTGAATCGCCCCTCGCCGAACTATTGCTGCGGGTGACAGTGTGATTGCAGGCAAGTCAAACATTTCTGTGACCGGCATCAGACAAAGCGAAATTGCATCCAGGATGGTCGTCTTACCCGAAGTATTTGGTCCTGCAATTGGCGCGATTTTCCGAATTCGCCCCAAACCATCAGTAAAATCAATTTCCCGATACTTGATGCCGCGAAAATCGCGGATCGTGACCTTCTCCAATAACATGGTTTTTGCTCGTTGTTAGCTTGATTCGTCCAGGCAACTGCTCAGGCCGGAGTGTAGTGTATTCCCGCAATCAAAAGAACAGAATGGACACCGTAGAGAGATCTGGGATCTGGGTTCTTTGCCGGAGGGCGATGTGTCAAGAGCTTTTTCCCATGCCGAGGTCGTTCCGAAGCACCGACGGTGGATTCAAATCCGATGGAGTGGATAGCGGCTTCAGAATAGACGGCATTTTCAATCGGATATGGACGATTGACGCTGGGGCGAAGAGCGGTGAGTTCTAATTCCGTTTGTGGCGAGTTCGAGTGTTCGCGCCAACGGGGACGGCGACACACTGCCGACGACTACACGAATCGCTTTCAGATTCTACACGATAGGCAGCGCCAGAGTCATTCTTTGCTAAGTCTTCGGCCGTTGTCCCTCAGCCACTGCTGAGCAGTACTCCTGCCCTGTGAGGAAGCGCAGGCCGATATCGACATAGCCGCTGCGGGGCTCGCCGCTGTCGCTGCCTGCCGAACCGCAAAACTGAGCGAGGTTGATACACGAGCCGTATGCGTGGGAAGTGAGGTTGTCAAGCTACGGGTGGAGATCGTGCAGCTCGGTTACTAAACAGAGATCCAGTGATTTGTGATTGACGGGTGGCCGGGGTTGGAGCGCAGCGAAACCCCGGTGCCTGCAACGTGGCACGTCGAATCCTCCGGGGCTTCCTTCGCTTCGCTCAGTTCCTGGCCACCCGATTCCGCAAAGCACGAACGCGGACCTTCCTCCAGTAAGGACGACGCTTGAAACTTTAACGACATTCTTCCACGACGCGCCTTTCCAGGTCAGCCAGTTCGATCAGCGGCGCGGACGTGTGCTTCACCATGGCATCCAGTGACGGAGGATCCTTGAACGCAGAGCCGGTGATCAGACAGACGATGTTGGCGGTGGGATCAAGTAGCCCCTCGCGGGCTGCCTGCAATGCGCCGGCGACTGCGGTTGAACCAGCCGGTTCCGCGAAAATTCCCTCTTCGCGCGCCAGTCGCGCCTGTGTGTTCCAGATGAATTCGTCGGTCACCAGATGTCCGGTGCCGCCGCTTTGCCGACAGGCGTCGATCACCTCATTGCCGTCAATGATTTGGGGCACCTGCAGTCCACTAATACTGCTGGTACACGCAACCGTCTGAGCAACAGGTTTGCCGTCACGAAGCGGGCCTGCAATTGTGTTGTTTCCCTCAGGCTGAACGCATTCGACTCGCGGCATTTCCGACAGTCGTCCGGCGTCACAGAGTTGACGGAATCCGTGGGCGACGGCCAGAGTCAGACCGCCACCTCCGGCCATGCAGAAGACGTGGTCCCATTTTTGTCGATCAAGCTCCGTCGATTGCTCAGCAAGCTCATGGCCGAGACTTTTTACTCCGCTCATCCCGACGGGGCTGTAGGCAAACGCGCTGATTTGCATCTGTGCCTGCGGTCTTGCACTCAGCATTTTCAGACATTCGACAACTTGCTCCGAGAGGCGACTATCGATACCGAATCCTCGGACGCGAAAAAGTTTCGCTCCATACGCCAGCATCTGCTTCAGTTTCCCCTCGGCGGCTTTTTCGACGATGGCAATCTCGCACGTAATTCCCGCGAGCGCGCAGTACGCAGCGAGTGCCGCACCGGTGTTGCCGCTGGAGGTGGCGATGCACTCCGTCTTGCCCCGCGCAACCATGTCTGAGATTGCCGCACAGGCGAATCGATCCTTGTAGGAGCCGCTGGGATTCGTCGATTCCAGCTTGAAGAACAGATTCTGCAAGCCGACTGACGGTCCCAGTCGTCGAGACCTCACGACTGGCGTATTCCCTTCGCCAAGTGTCAGACGCGCCGATTCTGGAACCGAATCGAGCCATTGCGAAAATCGCCAAAGTCCTGAATTCATCAACATGTCTCCAGTCTTGTCCTGTTGAGGGCCGTCAATTCTCGTTCCGGGGCTCCAGCCCTGGAACGCCATGCGCAGGAGGCTCCTGCCTCCAGCGAAAACACGGGAGGCAGGAGCCTCCAGTGCAATGTGTTCCGAGGCTGGAGCCTCGGAACAAGGACATCGTCCCCGGCTCGCCAGCTTACTTTGGCGACCGTGCGAGACGTATCATAGCGGAGCGTCACCGAAGTTGCTTTTCTCAGGGCTCGCTACTTGTCAGAATGCCGCGTAACACATTTTTTGCCTTTTGGCTCCAGGGAGAGATGCAATGAAGCAAATGGCACTCACCGGTTTTCTGGTCTTCAGCACTGCGTTTGCCTCCGCCGAAGACTGGCCACAGTTTCGCGGCCCAAATTGCAGCGGCGTTTCGACAACAGACGCCACGCTGCCCGCTAAATTTTCGGATACAGAACGAGTAAAATGGTCGGTGAAGCTCGGCGACGGAATCGGCAGTCCGATCGTGGCATCAGGACGTGTCTACACTTCGGCCATGATCGACGACAAAACGGTCGGCCTGCTTGCGTTTGATGCCGCTTCAGGACAACAACTCTGGAAGCGTGAGTGGCCTGTTGGTGACGTCGATGAAATCCACGCGACCAACAGTCACGCCGCGACTACGCCCGCCGCCGATGCCGATCACGTCTACTTTTATTTCAGCACGCTCGGTATGGTGGGACTGGACGCGAAGACGGGAGCCGACGTCTGGCACACGGAAATGCCAGTCCCCTACTTCGTCTTCAAATGGGGTGCCGGGATGTCGCCCGTGCTGTACAAGGATCTTGTGATTTTCTGTCAGGACGATGATCTGCACCCAGCGATCTACGCATTCGACAAGCTGACCGGAGAGCTTCGCTGGAAGGACGACCGCAATGACATGGCGGTCAACTATTCGCACCCCGTGATCTGTGAAACTCCCACCGGCGACGAGATCGTTGTCGCCGGTACCGGCCTGCTGATTGGATACGATCCCGCGACCGGCAAGCGACTCTGGCAGGCTCGCACGCTGTTGAGGAACATCAAAACGACGCCCGTGTGTCGAGACGGAATTGTCTATGTTTCGCTGCAGAGCAAGGGAATTGCGAGCCAGTGGCTGGCGTCGATTGATCGGGCCGACACGGGGAACTCGGACAACAAAGTGTCGCGTGAGGAGACTCAGAAATTCTTCGGCAAGCGCCCTGTGCCCGAGGCCTTTTACAAGAAGACGTTTGATCGAGGCGACTTGAATCACGACGGAGTTCTCGAAGGCAAGGAACTGGATATCGCGTTCCTGCCGCCGGGTAACGCCGCCGGGGCCGCCTACGATGACGAAATCGCCGAGAATGAATTTGTGGTTGCCGTGAAGGGCGGCGGACGTGGCGATGTGACCGACACTCACGTCTTGTGGAAGCACCCGACGAAGTACACTGATCACATCGTCTCACCTCTCGTTGTTAGCGACCGCATGTTTCTCGTGAAGGCCGGCGGCATCGCGACTTGTTTCGAAACGACAGAGGGGAGACCTCTCTTCGGTCCGTCCCGCATCGAGAACGCAGGCGAATATTTTGCGTCTCCCGTTTACGGCGACGGCAAGATTTTTATTGCGGGTGAGAACGGCAAAATCGTCGTACTGAAAGACGCCCCGGATCTTGAAGTCCTAAGCGT
>Ga0154020_10002812_pt1 | contig 21168 bp, 21 predicted proteins | sample Klosneuvirus_201_FD_109709 | JGI IMG/M metagenome (GOLD analysis project Ga0154020, IMG submission 109709) | Active sludge microbial communities from wastewater, Klosterneuburg, Austria - Klosneuvirus_20160825_MG | ecosystem: Engineered > WWTP > Aerobic digester > Activated sludge | place... | reverse complement strand
CAAATGCGTCTGGCGATCACCGGACAATGATGCGGACGCGGCAGTATTCGTACGCGGACGCTGGAGATGACGGGGAGACCAAACAATGTCAATGAATCACATGCTTTCAGGGATGGACATCAGTGCCTCCGGCCTGACCGGCGAACGGTTACGGATGGAAGTTGCCGCAAACAATATCGCCAACCAGCACTCAACCCGTACGGCTGAGGGCGGACCTTATCAACGCCAGCGCGTCACGTTTGCAGCGGCTATGGATCAGGTCATCGCCCCCGGAGGACGATTGACGAACGGCACGGGCGGATCCGGTCAGGATCTGAAAGGTGTGACCGTGGTTGGTGTCACCAGCGACAAGACTCCCGGACAGGCTCTGTACGATCCCGGTCATCCGGATGCGGACGCGACCGGCTATGTCCAGCAGTCAAACGTCAACCTGTCGCATGAGATGGTGGATCTGGTGACTGCCAGCCGCGCTTACGAGGCCAACCTGAAATCTCTGGAGACGTTTCGTCAAATGGCCGAACAGGCTCTGGCGCTGCTGCGAGGTCTGCGCTGATGTCAATCGGATCAATTAACGCTCCTGGTGGACTTCCGCAGACTGTCGCACCGTCCCCGCGAGATTCAAAACCGACTGGCGGCGATCTGCCGTTTGCGGATATGGTCAAGAATCTGGTCGCTGAAACAAATCAGCAGCAAATCAATTCGCAGGACGGTGTTCGTCAGTTGGTAACCGGAGAGACGGACAGCATCCACGACGTCGTCCTCACCACGTCTCGCGCTGATCTCGCATTCCGGCTGATGATGGAAATTCGTAATCGACTGATCGCGTCGTATCAGGAAGTGATGAGGATGCAGGTGTAATTTGGTTCGTTCACTGCAGCACACATGAACTTTGTCAAATCGACAGATTTCAACGAGCGAACAGAGGATGGTGAAATGGCTTTCTGGATCACATTACGAGATCAATTGCTGGCTCTCTGGAACCGCTGGACGATCGCGCAGCGCGTTGGCTTTTCGGTCGCAGCGGCGGCGTGTGTGGCGGCTGTCGTCGGCACGATGATTTGGGCCGCCCAGCCGGACTATGTCGCAATTGCCGGTCAACTGACGCCGCAGCAATCGACGGAAATCGCGGGCATTCTGGATACGGAACAGATCCAGTACAGTCTCAATTTTTCGGGATCGGCCGTCTCCGTGGCCAGCAGCGATGTCGCCCGAGCCCGCATGGCGCTGGCTTCGATTCTGAATCCCGAAAACGAGGCTGATGTTCCGGCTGCCGGAATGTTCCCCGGATCTCCCGGCGAGGAAGAAGACCGCCGCCGCGCCGGACTTGAACGACAGATCGAACGCTCCATCAAGCGAATCCGCAGCATTGTTTCCGCAACCGTCAAAGTGAGTCGTCCCAATCCCAGTCCCTTCGTGTCCGATCAGTCACCAGTGACGGCAGCCGTCGTGATTGAACCTCGCGCCGGCGATGTAATTTCCGCCAGCACCGCCAACTCGATCATCGCCATCGTCGCCGGTTCTGTACCTGGACTGACAACGGACAACATTGTCATGACGGACACTAACGGCAGGCAATTCGGGGGGGCGGGCATGGAGGACGATTTGGCCTATCAGCTGAATTATCGCCAGCAGAAGGAAGCGTATTTTGTCCACATCATTGAGAGTCAGCTAAATCGCATCCGCGGCGTTCAGGCCTCGGTCGTCGTCGCGGCCGAAATTGACTTCACTCAGCGAACGACGACAAGCAACAAGATCGACGCCGAAGGCAAGGCCAAACGCACCAGCAGGATCAACACGATCGAGCAAACCGGCTCCCAAATCAGGCCCATCGGCGCTGTCGGAGCAGCCTCGAATCTGGTGCCTGATGCAGATGCCCTGAATAGCAACGCCGGAAAATACAAGCTGGAGGATCTGAACGAGGACTTTGTCTTCCCGGAAACACACGAGCAGGTCAATTCTATTGGCGGTGATATTCTGCGTCTCAGCGTTTCCGCAGTCGTTGATCTCAGTAAGGCCGACGGGGCAGCGACCGACAACTCGGGCAGTACCACCGCGACCGCTGCCGCTCCAACGCTCACCAAAGAAGACATCGAGAATCTGATCAAGCGGGCTGTCTGCTTCAGCGAAACTCGCGATGATCAGGTTGAAGTCATTCTCGCACCGCTGGACCCCATTGAAACTTATGAGCCTGCGGTTCCTGGTTTCGTATGGGAAAAATGGCAGCCGCTCATGCAGTCGCTGTCTTTGGGGCTCGCCGCAACACTGGCATTTCTGATCGGCATGATGCTGTTGCGACGCATGAAGCCAATCGTGATGACCGAAGCCACCGGTCGCAGCATTTCCCTGGACGATGCCCGTCGCCTCGCTGCCATTTCGGATCAGGCCAGAGCACATCCGGATGTTGTCGCGAACATTATTTCGGCATGGCTGAGTACACAGCAGGCCGCTTCCACTGACCAACAGTCATCAACCGTCGCAGAACCAAATCGCGCATCGACGAATCCTCCAGGCGGAGTATCGGCACCAAGATCAGTCACATCCGCTGCGAAAGCAGCCTAGTCTTTCGGACGAACAATGGACCGTGAACGTCAAACACTGGAACTGCTGCAACTACTCGGCGACGACGTGGCGGAAGTCGTTCTGTCCCGACTTCAGCCGGAACGCGCCACCATGCTGCGATCCGGTCTGCGATCCGACAAGAAGCCGAGCTCAACCATTGGACGCCAAAAAGCCGTACTCGATGAGTTTGACCGCTTCTTTCAATTTGCATTGATGTCATTACCGAAAGGTTCATTGTCAGCGATCGGTATTGATGAATCCGGTACCACAGCGACGGCGGCAGGCTCCCCATCGATCAATGGCGACCTGACAAGCAATGACGCTGAATCTGATGCCGAGCAGAATGATGAATCTGCCGAGACTGAAGACGAGAATTCTTCTTCGACCGAAAACGAAGAACCTGAACCGGCCCCACCACGACTCACGGGAGATCCGTTGCTGGACCTGCACACGCTCAGCATCCATCAGTTGTCGCTGGCCCTGTCCTCTGAACAACCTAAAACATGCGCGATTCTGCTGAGCAATCTGCCCGCGAAACTGGCTGGGGATATTCTCAGTCTGCTCAAGCCTGACAATCAAAAGCTGGTTATGAAGGAACTCACAAAAGAACAGCACGCGCCGGGGGTTCTCGTCGAACGCATCGCGAAGGCCACGTTCATTCGAGCCAGCCAACTGCCCGCCGATCCGCCGGATACAAGAGATCACGCGGATCGCGTCGCCGAAGTCCTCCGTAGCGTGCCCAAGGCCGGTCGTCGCAACATGCTGGCGGTGATCGAAGAACAGGACCCCGATCTGGCCAAATCTCTGCTCACTCGCATTTATCGTTTCGATGATATCGCCACGCTCGGCAAGACGGTCATCCAGCGCGTGCTTGGTGAAATCGACAGCACCAATCTGACGACCGCGCTGTATCAGGCCGACCAGGCAGTCACCGACGCCATCTTTTCCAATCTTTCAAAGCGAGCCCGGCAGACGATCGAAGAGGAAATGCAGTTCATGTCGAACGTTTCTGAATCCAGAATCAAACAGGCCCGCGATTCTATTGCCGAGATCATCGCAAAAATTGACATGGAGAGTGAGTCCTAAATGCACACTCATCACATCAAACTCAAGCGCTCCCCACGTTCCGTCTCGGTCGGCACGACGACGACGCATGTTGGCAAGGTTGCAGGCGTCGAGCAAAAGTGTCGTCCGAACGCCACTAAAGCAACCACAGCACGCGCTGAGGAAATACCTCCTCAGGTCGCGCGACCCAGGTCGCCGTCCGTCGCCACAGTCATTACGAATCCTGTCGATCGTTCGGTCACACCTCTCTCACGATCCAGCGCCGTCCCGGTGCTTTCGAATGGAGCGCATCAGGTCGTGACGGCGGCAGAAGTGGGATTCAACGGGATCGATCCGGAGGACGTACAGCGTCTGCAACAATTGCTTATCAACGCTGCCGAGGAAGTCAGTGAACTCAAAACACAGAATCGGCAATCGCTCGGTGAAATGCAGGAAGTCGCCGTCGAACTTGCCACTGCGGCCGCCTCCTGGCTGGTGGGCTTTGCCCTGGAACGCAACCTGTTCGCGGTGGATGATCTGATCCTGAAAGCGTTTGAACACCTGGAACTGAATGACACTGTCAAAGTTCGACTGCATCCGGCGGATCACGATCTGTTGCAGTCGATGTTGCCGGATTCCTCAAGCCGGAAGCAATTGGAACAACTCACCTGCATCCCGGACGAATCCCTGGCGCGAGGTTCTGTTCGCGTGGAATCCGGACGCCGAATTGTACTCACCGATATGCACTCACGGCTGGAAGAAATCCGCCGCTCATGGATGGAGAAACTCGATGACTCTCAGATTGAACGTCGCGGAGATGGCCAGACTTCCCGGACACTGCGGCGTTTTCCGGAACGTCGGGAAACTGCGTAGCGTTCGCGGATTGATGCGCGCCGAATTGCCCGCTTTCGTCGGAGAAACCTGTACGGTCAGTCTCCAGAGCGGCGAACAACTCACGGCCGAAGTCGTGGGTTTCGATGATGCCGAATCACAGCTGATGTGTTTCGACAGTACAGCCGGACTGCAGCCGGGCCTGGAAATCACCACGACCGGCCATAGCCGCGCGGTGCCGGTCGGTGCTGGCCTGCTCGGACGAGTTATCGACGGAATCGGTCGACCGATTGACAGTCTCGGCCCGTTGCGAGTGCGACGCTGGCGTCCGGAAACCGCGACCGTGCCCGACGCAATGCAGCGGACGCGGATCACAGAACCGCTCATAACAGGCCAGCGCGTGATTGATGGCCTGCTGACGATTGGTCGAGGCCAGCGTGTTGGTCTGTTTGCCGGCAGCGGCGTCGGGAAGAGTACGCTCATGGGCGAGATCGCCAAGAATGCGGAATCCGATGTCAACGTCATTGCCATGGTCGGCGAACGCGGTCGCGAAGTTCGTCCTTTCATTGAAGATTGCCTGGGATCGACCGGCCTGGCCAGATCCGTCGTTGTTGTGGCGACTTCCGATCAGACTCCGCTGATGCGAATCAAGGCGGTGCTCACGGCCGCGACGATTGCGGAAGAATTTCGAGACCAGGGAGCCCACGTGCTGTTTTTCCTCGACAGCCTGACGCGTCTGGCCATGGCGCAGCGCGAGTTGGGGCTGCTGCTGGGAGAACCACCCGGATCACGAGGCTATCCGCCGTCTGTGCAATCATTGCTGGCAAGTGTCCTGGAACGCCTCGGTTGCGGTGAAGTCGGCGCGATTACCGGACTCATCACCGTGCTGGTCGATGGCGACGATATGGATGAACCAATCACAGATGCTGCTCGCGGGATTCTGGACGGCCATATCATTCTGAGTCGCAAGATCGCGGCACAGGGCCATTACCCCGCCGTCGATGTCCTGCCCAGCGTCAGTCGCGTTTTTCGAGACGTCACAACCGAAGAACACCAAAACTCCGCCGCAAAACTCCGCTCACTGCTAGCCACGCACGCAGAGATCGCCGACCTGATTCAAATCGGAGCCTATAAAGCGGGAACGTCGCCACAGGTCGATCGCGCCGTGCAAATCATGCCTGCGGCAAGGCGATTCCTCCAGCAAAGCGTCAACCAAAAAGCACCCTGGCAGCAGACACAGGAACAATTGCAGACTTTGGCTGCGGCATGGCCGTGGTAGGGGATAGGGGATAGGGGATAGGGTCTTCCCGGTTCATCATTGGTCATTCGGATTTGGACATTGGTCATTCTTATGAAGCGTTTCATTTCTCGATACGAACGAATCCGCCATCTGCGGGCGCAGCAGGAAGATGTGTGCCGCGCCGCAGCGGCAGCGCGGAATGCGGAACGCGCGACCGCTGAAAATTATCGGAATGAAGTGCTCAGATGGCTGGACACGATCCACAACACTGCCGCGCGTGATCTGACGAGTGGTCTGACGGGCGGAATTCTGCTCGCCATGCACAGCATGATGGAACAGGGTGAGCACGAACGACATGCTGCCGATTACGCCCTGAAAACTGCGGAAGAGCACTTGCGTCTGGCGCTGGAAAATCACCGTCACGCGCGGACTGAATTGAAAACGATGGAAGAAATCATTCAACGGGAACAGGCCGAACATCGGCAGGCCCAGCTGAAACGCGAAGAAATTCAGTTGCAGGAGCAGGCCTTGCAGGCTTACTTCCGGACGCGGCCACTCAGGAGCGAACAATGAAAAAAATCCTTGGACTCGGACTCTATGCCGCCGTGATGTTCGGCGTGACGGCCGGACTTGGCATGTTCATGCTGAAGAAAAATGCGTCGCAAGGCAGCGACCATGCGGACGCAGAACATTCCGATAGTCTTCACCCTGCTACTCATGGCGAAGCCGCTGGAACGACATCGGGGCACGTACAGACGGTTGACGCATCCGCAGCCCGTAGAGACGGTCATTCGATATCGGGAACGGATGTTTCCGGTGACCATCGTCTCGACGAACAACTGCCGGTGGCGGTACGGACGTCGCCGATGAGTATCGAAGAAATTGTCCGCATGGGACTCAGTCTGAAGTCGCGTGACGAAATACTGCGACAACGCGAGTCCACTTTGAAAGAGACCGAATCCCAACAGAGACTGATACACGCAGACGTTGAAAGTGCTCAGCAGGTTGTCGAAAATCTGTTGGCCCGCGCCAACGATCAGCGGGCAGCGATCGAAGAGCTAGTCGGGAAGATGAACGCGCAGCAGGAGACCGTCAACAGGGAACGTCAAACCATTGCCGATGATCAGCAGCAACTGAAACTGGATCGCGACAAGCTGGACGCCGATCGGCGACAACTGGAAGCCCAGAAAGCGGCACTGGCTCAAAGTGAGACCGACCTGCAACTCAAACGCCGGGAACTCGACAACGACCGCAAGCAGTTTGATTCCGACCGCACGAAGATCACTTTGGACGGCGACAAGTTGGTCAAGGATCGCGAAAAATGGGTCGCGGAAGTCGAACGTATGAACACGGAAAAGCAGCAACTATCTGCGGAAAAAGAACAAATCCGCGTCGAACGCGCGACACTCGAACAGGACAAACGACTGCTCGCCAGCACTCCCGGAGCCGCCGCGCTGCCAGCGCCGAAAAAACCGCTCGACGTCGCATCCACAAAGCAAAATCTGAAGCAACTGACTGAAATGTTTGAAGGGATGAGTCCCGAAACAGCTGCCAGCACGATCAAGGTGCTCTCCACCAATGGAGAAACCGATATGGTGGTGGATGTGCTGGTGCAGCTTGAACAGCGAAAAGCATCCGCGATTCTGGATGCGATCGCAGACGAACAACTAGTCAGCGAATTCCTGATCAAGATCAACAGTCGCAATAGTCAGCCAAAGTCGGCAAAGAATTAATGGTCTTCGTAATGCCTGGTTCGACTGTCCCAAGTTCGACCCCAATGGCCTCGTGCCATTGGTGAAGGTGATGGTGAGCCATGTTCCTTCTCCCCCTGGCAAGGGGGAGAAGGTGGCCAACAGGCCGGATGAGGGGGCTGCCTTGGAGTTAAGTATGATGAACTAGGAAACAGTTAATTCTTCCCCCTCACCCTAGCCCTCTCCCCCGTGGAAAACGTGTCAAGTTGGAAAATCAATTGCGGGGGGAGAGGGGACAATCGCATCAATCCTCGTTCCAGGGCTCCGGCCCTGGAACGCAATGCACTGGAGGCTCCTGCCTCCAGCGAGAATCTTGGGAGGCAGGAGCCTCCGGAGCAGCGTGTTCCGAGGCTGGAGCCTAGGAACAAGGACATCAATTCAGACCGCGTGAAGTATATCAACCGGAAACCCCACTCATGGAAACTCTGAACGTTGTTGAAATTGGCCAGGACTTTCTGCTGACCGCGATGTGGCTTTCCGGCCCGGCGATCCTGGTGAGTCTGGTTGTGGGGCTGCTGATCAGCCTGGCGCAGACGGTGACCAGTATTCAGGAACAAACGCTGTCGTTTGCGCCGCGAATCGTTGCCGTCGGCGCGGTGATGCTGCTGACGCTGCCGTGGATGCTGCAACAATCGTCGGCATTTACGATGCGGATGATGGAACGTTTGCTGCAGGTGACGCAATGATGGAAGCCCTGATCCTGGCGATACTGCTCATCCTGTTTCGAGTCAGCGCCTTCATCGCTTTCCTACCACCGTTAAACGGACAAGGATTGCCTGCCACGGTCAAGATCGGACTGTCGGTCGCGATCACGTTTCTGCTGGCATCCAGTCACGCGCCCGCCATCGCGTTGTCTCTGCCCACCTCGACCAGTGGTGGCGGTGCGTGGCTGCAACTGGCCTTTCTGGGAATTCGCGAAACGGCACTCGGAGCCGGGCTGGCATGGACGTTCAGTCTGTGTCTCGTTCCGGTGCGAATCGCGGGAGCGTGGATTGCTCAGGAGATGGGACTGACTCTCGGTGGTCTGTCATCGCCGACGGATCAGCAGCCGAGCAATGTTGTTTCCACACTTCTGGAAGCACTGGGCATCATCATGTTCTTCGTGCTGAATCTGCACCATCTGATGCTCTATTCTCTGGGACAATCGTTTTCCATTCGCCCGGCGTCCGGTGTCTGGGCGATGCCATCGTGGAACACCGTCGTCTGGAGTGTAACGCATTCCATTGACGACGGATTTCTGATCGTCGCTCCGATCGGCATTCTGCTGTTCGTCGTATCGCTCACGATCCTCGTCACGATGCGCACCGCGCCGCAGTTCAACTTCATGTCATACGGAATGACGTTGCGACTGGCGGCTGGTCTTTGCGGACTGATTCTGTTCCTGCCGGAGATTTGCGGAGCCGTCCAGCAACTGTGGTATCGCGCCGGTCAGGGAGTCCTCAGCTAACATGGCCGACATCGAAAACAACGGAACCGAAGCACCAACACCACGGCGCCGCGAACAGGCCCGCGAGGAAGGCCAGGTTGTCCTCAGCACAGACCTGACCGCAGCTGTCTCGCTGCTGACAGGATGCGCCGTTCTGCTTTGGACAGGAAGCATGCTCGGCGCGCGACTGATGAATGGATTGCGGCACTGGATGACCGATGTCCCCGGTGAAGAATGGAATGCGTGGCACGTCACTCTCGGCGCTCGCTGGATGTCGGCGGAGTTGGCGGGAACCTGCGGCCTGCTGGTGCTCGCGATTCTGGCTGTCGGCCTGTCGTTTGGTTTTGCGCAGGTGGGTTTTCTGATTTCATTCAAACCCCTCGCTCTCAAGTGGGATCGCCTGTTTCCTGAGAACCCGCTGGGACGTCTCGTCTCCATCGACTCCGGCATCAAAGGTCTGCTCGGCGGGATGAAGGTAACGCTGTTGCTCAGTGTCGCGATGCTGCTGCTCTGGATGCGGCGTGGTGAGCTTTCCGTGAGCAACTTCAGGACGATTGATGAAGTCGCCGCATTCGGCTGGCGACTTGGCTTGATCATTTGTATGGCGTTAGCGGGTGTTTCCGTCGGCCTGGCACTGGCGGATTATCTGGTCAAGTGGTTCCGACAGGAACAGAAGCTCAAGATGACCCGCGAAGAAATTAAGCAGGAACAAAAAGACGACAGCGGCGATCCCCATGTCCGAGCGGCGGTGCGGAAAAAACAACGAGAAGCACGCAAGCGGCAGTCGGTCAGGGATGTTCCGAAAGCCGACGTGATTCTGACGAACCCCACGCACCTTGCGATCGCGATTCAATATCAACCCGGAAAAATGCGAGCCCCAAAAATCGTTGCCAAAGGCGCGGGTGTCTTCGCGCAGAACATTGTGAAGATCGCCAAAGAAAACAAGATCCCGGTCATGGAACGCAAACCGCTGGCGCGGGCTTTGTACAAGATTGTCGATGTCGGTCAGGAGATTCCCTTCGAGTTCTTCCGCGCTATCGCTGAAATTCTGGCGGGAATTTACAAGGTGAAGAAGCAGGGAGCAGGGATTAGGGATTAGGACAACCGCTGTTTTTCATTGGTCATTTCTAATTGGTCATTCCCCGAAGGGGCCATCATGGACTTTGCAACAATTCTCGGTTTGCTCACGGGCCTGATCATGGTCGCGTCAGCGATGTGGTTTGGTGGTGATGCGTTGCCGTTCATTCACGTGCCGTCGTTGCTAATCACGTTTGGTGGCACTTTGGCGGCGGTGTTGATTCACTTTCCGGCGAGTCGGGTTCGCGGCGCGTTTGCCGTCGCACGCAACTGTTTCGTGGTCTTACCTCCCGAGCCGACCGAAGTTCTGGAGCAGTTTCAACGTTTCGCCATGATCGCCAGACGCAGCGGACTGCTGGCGTTGGAACCGCTCGCGGAGCAGGAATCGGACGCATTCCTGAAAACCGGGCTCGAATTGACCGCCAGTGGCTGCGACACGGACACGCTCATCGCGGCGTTGAAACGGGAGCAACACGCCATCGCCGAGCGACATGTTTCGGGTCGACAGCTCTTCGAAGTCATGGCCTCGGCAGCTCCGGCGTGGGGCATGATTGGCACACTCATCGGGCTTACTCAGATGCTGAGTCACCTAAACGATCCACGACAAATCGGTTCCGGCCTGGCTGTCGCTCTCCTGACAACACTCTACGGTGCCGTGTTTGCTCATCTGTTTTGTATTCCCCTCGCGGGCAAGCTGGAAACACGGCACAACCAGGAATCGACAGTTCACGACATCATGTTGGAAGGATTTCTGGCGCTGCAGGAAGAACATTCTCCTGGTTTCATCGAAGAACGTCTCCGCGCCTGGATTCCACCACAGCGACGATCGGACGGTCATTTGGAAACGGCAAAGGCGGCGTAGGTTCGGCACCACAGAAAGAATGAAAGTTCAATGAACATCCCTGCAAACCGTCAGCTGCCTCGATCTCTTTACGCCGCAGCATGGAAACCCGTTGGCTCCGGGATTGTTGTCGCTATCATGTTCCTGGTCCATATTGCGTCAAGTTACTCCGACGCCCTCGAGACGTCGTCCCAGGCAACGTCCCAAAAGTGTCTCGAACTGCTGGAGGCAAATTATGACTTTCCAACCCACCGTTCGGTTCAGCTGCAGTTGCCGGTTGCGAGCCTGCGTGACAACAATGGGCTGCTCACTGCAAACGCCGAATCCTTCTTGCGGTTGCTTTCACGCCGGATGAAATCGCTGTCACTGAAGGTCAGGCTGACGAGCGATTTTGCTGACACGGAATTCTTGGCAACGATCGCGACAACCATGATGCGGGAAACGCCGCTGGACTCAACGCAACTCAGTATCAGCGACGACGGGGACGAGATGCACGGCAGCACGCGGTCAGACAAGGTGCTGACGATCACCATCACTCGACTGGAACCAGACGAAGGAGAACTCGAATGAGGCAGTTTTCGTCAGACTTCCTGCCCGCGTCCACGATGACACTGCTAAGTGGATTTGTAATCATCTTTGCCACAACACTGGCACTGGGATCCATGACGCGCGATCAAACGGGCTATTCCATTGCCTCGGTCTCGATGGCATTTCGCACAGAACTCAACGGAGACATCCGCGACTTCGAAGTTATTCCCGTCAGCGCGGCTGATCCGTTTGTGCCTGTGACATCCCCTCCCGTCGTGGAAAATAGATTTACAATTCTCCCACGACCGGAATCTCCAGGCAACGACCGGACCGACGAATTCAGAAACTTGCTGTTAGAACTGCGGCGAATTGCGGGAAACGCGACGGTGAGTCAGCCTTTCCGTGAAGTCACGATTGATCTCTTCTGCGCGGCGGATCCAGAGTCTGGCAGACAGATCGATGAGTTCAGCGAGGCGTGTGACGTGTTGGACTCACTGCCGCCGTCCGCTGCTTCGCTGCAGTTTGAAATTCGGAAATGGGCAGCTTCTCCAACGAATGCGGCATGGATCGATTCCGTCCATTCCGCCAGTGTTCTCCGCAGCAAGTTGCAGATTCACTGGACGGCGACGAGATCGACGCCAATTGGCATCTCATCGTCTGCCGCACTATGGCCGCACGCCGATCGTCTCCGCCCGGAACTGACGATCTTCGTGCGGCACATCGCACCGGATCACAGCGACGTCAGCGTGCCCAGCCGACTCCGCAGGAATTGAGGCCGCCGGATGCGGTGCTGAATTCGATTCATCACACGCTCCGCCTGCACGGACGGATGATCATTCGCGTCCGCCGAAAAGCCTACCACGGAACCAATTCCAAAAACGCCGGGACACCAGGTTTCGAGATTCGCGGCGCACCAGAGTTGACCACGTTCGTCCGGTTCAATTCCGATCGCCGCCAGTCCCAGATGCTCAGTGAACCCCGTCGTCTGTCGGCAGTCCACAACCTGCAGGTCGGTCAGTGACGCCGGTCCATCACTGATCAATCCCAACCCGGACGGATGATGCACGATCCGGACGCCAGCGTCGTCCGCCAGATCCAGCATGTCGCAATGATCCGTTTCACGCGCCAGCAAACTTGTCTGAACGCCAAACAAGCTGACGAAAGCGGCGAAGCCCGCTCCAAAGCCTTCGCCTCCCAACAGGATGAGCGACTTCGGAAGACTCTGCCCCTCCAGCAGGGTTTCGACGCGCCGAAAGGGCAACAGTCCGAGTGGCCGATGCGCGGCAGTTCTGCGTACGCCCGTCCCAATGACAATGTTGGTCGCATGGACGACCGATCGCCGACAAATCGTACCGGTCGTCACAGCAATACTGTTGCGAGTCAGAAACCGTGACTCCCCCGGCAGGACATCGACCCCCAGACGTTCAAGGAACTCAATGGACTCCGACGTCTCTGCGTTGATCGCCCGTGCCAACAGCCGCTGCAGCAGCCGAGGCGTTCCGCAGCTTCGGAACGACGCCCGACGAACGGTGGTGAAATCGACAGAGAGTTCGGTCACCAGCCGACGCAGCGCTTGTTCCATCATCCACGAAGAATGCCGCTGTTCCGGCAGTGCTATCATCACACGCTGACCCGCGCTGCTTGCGACGCATGCCATCTCCAACGCTGCTTCGTCGTTTCCCAAAATTGCAATGTCGTATCTCATGATTCCATCTCCCTATTGAATCCCATGCAGACTGGTTCGATGCGGATGAGTTTTCCAGTTGATCTGTTAAATTTTCTGCATACGATTGCGCAACAAGGGCAATCTGGGATATTTGATCGGCAGTCTTTCAATCACACCTTAGCCGTAGACCGGGTAATCTCGGCCAGATAGATTAGACATTGTTAGCTACTCTGGTTGTGACGATTCTGACGTCACTGGTCCGCACGTCCGAGCTGGGATCTCTACCGAAACCGAGTACACGGGAGATACCTGGCACAATTAAGGCCGATCAACTCTTCGTGAGCCACACCGAAACAACACCAGTTCCGTTCAACAGTCATTCGTCGCCATGGAGGCGGCTGGTGCTGGTGGCCTTGCTGGGCGTTGGTCTTGCGGTTGTCCTTGTCTATCCGTTCTCGATGAATTCCAGGGTATGGTCCGAACTGTTCAATCTGGCTCACGCCCCCAGCTTCTTTGCAGCGTTCCTGCTCCTTGCCGGAATTCTGGATCCGTCCTGCATCGGACTTCCGGATTCCTGGCACCGATTGTGCGTGCTGGGGACAAGCCGCCTGATTTTGCTGGCTGGTGCGTTGGCCATTATTGGGATCATCTGCGAATTGCTGCAGGGACTTGTCGGTCGTTCTCCAGGCGTTGGAGATGTGCTGGCGAACGGCTGCGGACTTCTCGCCGCGCTCTTCTGGTGTCTCAGCCGAAGCACAAAGCGTCGCGTTGTTCAAACGAGATTGACGCTGATTGCCGCAGGATTACTTTTATTGCCAAGCTGGTCGCCCTTCGCGGAACTGTATGACTGTTTTCTGCAGCAGCGGGCGTTTCCGATCCTGGCTTCATTCGAGCGGCCGAGGGAAATTCACACGTGGCTGGCTCGCCAGGCCACGATAGAACGTACCACCGAATGGTCGTCGCACGGTGCCGCCAGCATGAAAGTCCATGGCCGATCCGGAGCGGTCTATCCGGGAGCCAACTTTCAATGGCCAATAATGGACTGGCGGGGCTTCGAGACACTCGAATTCGATCTCCTGAATCCTTCTGAGAAACCCCTCCGACTGGAGATCAACGTCTGGGACGTAGCCCATGCTTCATCGGGTTACGCTCCAGCCGATCGCTTCCACACTTCCATTGTTTTAATTCCTGGCGAACCAACGGCGGTTCAGATCCAGCTTGCGGAGGTTCGGGATGCTCCGCACACTCGACACATGGACTTGAGCCGAATCTGTTCGCTGAACTTGTTTACTGTGCGTCCAGAAGTTGAAGTTGTGTTTCTGGTCGATCACATTCGACTGACGAGTGGCAGTGAGCAGTTGCTTCACGAGGAACGTCAGCTATTGCCCTGATTTCACATACATTCCCTGGAACGCCGTCGTTCGGTGGCGAACCAACTCCAACAACGTCTTCGCCGTCTTGTCCTTGTTCCGAGGCTCCTGCCTCGGAACACGCTGCTCCCGAGGCTCCTGCCTCGCGAGCTTGTCGCTGGAGGCAGGAGCCTCCAGTGCAGTGCGTTCCAGGGCTGGAGCCCTGGAACGAGAATTGATAGCCCCATTCCAGGCCGCGCGGAGTATAACCAACTCCAAAAGCGTCTTCGCCTCGATCAGCGTAACAGTCTCCGAGTATTTTGCACCGGGCTTGGCTGTTTCAAAGGAATTTGGGCACAATGTGGCAATGGTCGAAGTACCGGACAATCAGGAACAGCCTGCACGAATCGTCCTCATAAACGATTCGGTGGAAGAAACTCCAGTCTGGATTCCGCCACGTCGAATGCTCGGCAGCACGGGCATCAGTCTGGTAGTGCATGCGGTTATCCTCCTGATTTTCAGTCTGGTGCTGTTGTCCGCGAGGGAATCGAATGAGTCGCTGCACACCATGGCTCAGTTTGAAGAGCCAGGCAACTCCGAAGACCTGAATTGGATCGAAGTCGATACGCTGGAACTGCCTCCCGTTCAGGACACCGCGACCAGCCTGCGGGAACTCACGCCTGTGACGATCTCCAATGAGTCGCCGCAGTCGCCCAATGTCGATCTGAGTCGATTCGCCAATCAACCATCCGGAGAAAGCCAGCAGGGTTTGCCCACCGGGATTGATGCAATTGCCGGCACCGTACAGAAGCGAGTAGTGAAGGCCGGAGGGCGAACCGGTGAAGTTCAGTTCTCACTGGCGTGGGAAAGTTTCAACGATCTGGATCTGCATGTGATTGCTCCTTCGGGAGAACATATTTCCTATGCGCATCGAAAATCCCGATGCAACGGTGAACTGGACGTGGATATGAACGCCGGAACCCAGGTTGATCCGGAGGACAAAAAGTTTTCAGAAGAACCCGTTGAGAATACTCGCTGGCTGACACGTCAGGCACCCACGGGGAGATTCACGATTCTGGTGCATCAGTATCGTTGGCGCGCGGGGCAGGACAAGGACGATTTTCAACTGCTCATCAATCTGGGTAAGTCGACTCAGGTCGTCGAAGACACCGTGTCATCCCGCGAGCCGATTTCCGTGCATCGCTTTCAATATGTTCCGTCGTCGTTGTCACAGAGTCGTCAGCGAATACTGCTCGCGCAACTGACGAAACTCCAGGAACAGGAGGATGCTGAAGCCACAGAAATTCTGGAGAAAGCACTTCAAATGTCACCGAGTGTCAATCGAGATCAAGCCCTGAGAAGTATCATCGGCACCTTTCCGCATACCGACTCCGCCATCCGCGCCATGCAGGAAGTGGAAGGAGTTGCGAAGCGCTGAAGCGAATGTTCATATTTCCAGAACGTCTCGGCAATGTCTTCATCGCCGACTCTGCTCTCCAAGTCGCCTCTAAAAAGTGCGATGGTTGCCGCCTTGGTGTGGCGAATACGTCGTTGCGTAAACCGACACTGCCGCGTCTACTAAGCACCCGTGCATAAGTTAAATGGCATAGTCGCAGGATTCACAATCAGGGGAGTTGACGTCCCCGGTCGCCGCAAACCCGGCGAGCGGAGCGGCGTAAGCCCTCCGAGTCAAATGCGGGCAACTCGGTGGGCTGGCACCCACCGCTCGCCAAGTTATGCCCCAAGACTTACGCATGGGTGCTTACCGCGAGGTTGAGCGACGCGGAAGCATTTCGTGCCGCAGTGATGTTAGTGGTAATAATCCTGAGCAAAGGCAATCACTGACTGAAGTTTGGTTTTTTTTCGCTTCGCTGCATCCGGTGCATAACCACCGATTCCCAGCGGCAACGACGTCAGGCTGCCGTCATCTTCAGACACTTCACCGCCTTGGGCAAGACGAAGTTGCAACTGGGCATAGTCCAATCGCAGCAAGTCATCACCGTCGAGTATTGCGGTTTCCGGAGAGCAAAGCTCCACAGCCTCCACGATACCGTTCGCGGTGTAGTTGATAATGACGCCCCAGTCACTGTAAACATCGCAGGGATGAACGCTGATGGGGGAACGCAGAAAGCTCTTGATTGGTGCGCCAAGTTTTTCGCGAACCTGAACCAGACTCATGCCAAACTTGATCGGACCCACCGATTTGTGCGGGACAATTTCCATCCGAAACCTCAATACTCTCTTACAGGAACGCGATATGCAGTTGAATGGAGAGATCAATCACAAACATCGAATTAATTTGATCCCTCCGTCATCGTGCGAATGAAAGCCAGCAGGTCCGAAGCTTCTTCAGCCGTCAGATCGGCGAGAACTCCGTCCGGCATCAGGGACTTTGTGCTCTTTTGCATTTCTTCGATATCTGATCGGGCGATCGTGACCAGCGTACGGTCGGCAGCCCGGAGCACAATCTCCTTGTCCGACTGACTGTCGATGAGCCCCGTCAGAACGCGACCGCCAATCGTGACAACGGTCCATGCCGCGAACTTGTCTTCGATCTTAAGTGACGGCGCGACGATGTGCTGCAGAAGTTCCGAATCGTGCATGTACTTTTTATTGACATCCCGAAGCGTGGGTCCAACGGACATCGCCGCATCGTCGGTGTGATGACACGTTCGGCAGCGAGCCGCGTCACTGAAGAAAATCAATCGGCCTCGCAACGCATCGCCGGTCTGAGACAGCACGAGCGACGGTTCAAACGTGCGTCCAAGGGTTTTCTTTCGTTTCGATTCGGGAATGAACTCGTCAAACAGCCCTCGAATATCGCTGCTCGCGTTACGCACGCGTTCGACAGCTGCTTCGCGATCAGCGGCGGGCAATTCACCAGCGTGCAGTCGTGCCATCAGTGCGAGGGATCCTTCGGTAGTGCCCGTCAGTTCTTGAATGGCCTGATTTCGCGTTTCAGCATCCGAGGATTTTTGAGCAAGCGCTGCCAAGGCCAGTGCCTGAGGCGTACCGGTCACCAGCGGATCAGACGGCTTTGATGACTTGTCCATCGGAAATGATCGGATCCAGTGTTCCATCAGGACGACTCCGTATCCGTCAACGGCCTGCGATCCGATGTACGGCATCCGCGCGTAGCCCAGTTTGGACATGCGATACATCAGGACCGAACGATACGGATCTCCGGGAACAATGATTTTCGCGTTGCTCATTCCAAACGTGCCAATGTTCGTCCCTTTGTTGGTGTTCATCTCGGCAAACGGGAGATCGCGTGTCAGAAAAAACGACACGATCGCATTGCCGCCCTTGTGATGACACATGCTGCAGTTGCCGTGCAGATACGAACGGGCTCGGTCGTTCAGATCCTGTGTCTCATCGTGCGGATCGACGAGTTTCGTCGATGCGCCACGAGACGCTTCCGGAGCTTTGGAGATCACGTTTTGATTCAGCAGAGACTGCAACTGGTCTGTCGCATCGGACTCGCTGTCGGTGAGCCTCGCCAGTTGATTGCCCATAAACCCCAGCACAAATCCTGGTCCAGCGTTGTGACACAGTCGGCATTCGTTGATCGCGTTGGTTCTCCATGTACGTTCCGTGAACTGCCCGGCGACGTTTGCTTCGGGCCATTGCACAGGCTTCGTTGTGCCGACCGGGCTGACGAGTTCCGCGTCGGTGCCCGCGTCATTCCACAGGTAACTGTAAGGATTCCAGACTCCGTGCTGCAGCAGCAGAATTTGAGTTTCCAGCGGTTTGCCGGGGCTGCCATCGGCTGTCGGGATCGTCAGATGTTTGGCGAAGACCGTGCCTTCCGGATACGTGCCTCTCTCGCTGCTGTTGGGTGCCAGGTCAATGTGTTCACTGCCGGGCACCGCCACGAATCGCGTGGCAACTGCGCCATCGACCCAACGCGGAACCACAACGTCGTAGCCGACGACACCGGGAGCCGGTTCAAGTGGTGTCAGAGTTTTGAAGACGCCCGTTTGACTCAGCAACTTCGGGAATTCAGCGGACAGATCTTCGACATCATTCGGCAGCAGTTCATAGATCTCGCCGGTAAGGTCGTAGTCGAGTACGTAAAGTTCGCCTGTGGACGCTTCCATAAAATCGACGATCCGAAGGTCTGTATCAGCAAGTGTTCGACCGACAAATGCGCCTTTCGAATCGCGGCCCACGGACCAGATCGTGCCGGTGATGTAGTCGCCGTAGACGAATTCGCCATCGAGCGACTTCAGTTTGTCGCCTCGATACACGGGACCTCCGATAACGGAGTTGGCCTCCGAATGATGATGATCGTGAATTGGCGGCGTGATCGGCGTTGGACCAACCGGCACCTCGGATCTCAGTCGAGCGCGGCCTTCCATCACTGGCCACCCACAGTTGGTGCCGCTGCCGACGAGATGAATCATCTCCCACGTTTCCCAGCCGTTGTCGGCGACAAAGACTTCTCCGGTGACTCGATCGATGCCAAACTTCCACGGATTGCGAAGTCCGTAGCCGAAGATTTCCGCCCTGGCCGTGGCGTCGTTGACGAATGGATTGCCCTTGGGAATCGAGTACTGTTTTCCATCGGTCGGTCGATCAACATCAATGCAAAGTATCGCGCCGCGCAGGTCGGTGACGTCCTGTCCCGTCGTCAGTCCATCCGGCGGGTTGGGACCGGCACCGTCGCCGGTGGCGATGTACATCAAACCGTCTGTGCCAAATCGCAGGCATCCCGCATTGTGACCACCCGACGGCCAGGTGATGATTACAGTTTCACTTTTCGGATCGATCACGGGAACGGCGTCGCGTGTCATCGTAAAACGTGACACTCGCGTGTGTGACCCGCCTTCCGGATGCACCAGGCAAAAGTAGACGAATCGATTGTCGGCAAACTGTGGATGCAGAACGGCTGCGAACAATGAGACGCCGCCTCCGGCCTCGGACCGCAAGTCGATTGCCAAATCTGCGACACTCTTGTTCGAGCCTTTGGAAAACGTGAGGACTCGCCCGCCGATTTCGGCGACCAGCAGACGATCAGTGCCAGGGATCTCCTGCAGACATGTGGGATGGTCAAATTTCAATCCGGGAAACGCCGCCGAAACTCGAAACGGCTCCGGAGGCGTTGGAGCTCCTTTCAGGCGCGACATCGTCCACGGCTCGCGTGGTTTCAGTTCAGCTGTCGTCGAGGCGAAATTTGATCCGGGCTCAGCGGCGAATGCAACGGTTGTCTGCAGAACGGCCGTCCACAAAAGGACAACAAGCCAATGCCGTCCGAAGTTTGATTTCACCATTTAGACTGATCCTGAAAATATAGCGTGGCAAGCCGAATTGCAGGTCGCACACTCCACCGGAATGGCGCAACGATCTGCTCAAAAAGTCCGGCACGCATTGCAACTCGTTCGCGGTCAAACTACAAGCCACGGCAAGCTTGAATCAAATACGTCACGCCGGGAGCAGGTAGAATTGCGAGACAATGCCGGTGGAAGGCCTTTGTCAGAAAATCGACGCCTACGATGTTTCGGCTGCGATGCGAATCAGCCATTCAGCCTTGACTCAACTACAAATGTACGCAAAGATCCCGTCTTCAGGGACATTTGTAGTTGACGATGTTGCAGCAGGGAGGTTGTCGGATGCCGCCGAGACCGGGGTTGTCGAAGGCCGAGTTGGAGATTGCTCGGATTGTCTGGGAGTTGAAAGACGCCGGCGTGCGACAGGTGTTTGACGCCTTGCCAGCCAGCCGAGCGATTGATTTCACAACGGTGCAAACATACCTCCGCCGCCTTGAGGAAAAGGGCTACCTCAACGCGCGACTCGAAGGCCGCTCCCGGATCTATTCTCCCAAAGTGCGACCACAGACCGTGATCCGCGAAACCGTGGGCGAGATGGTCGAACTGCTCTTCGGCGGCGAAACCATGCCACTGATGCAGCATCTGGTCGAGGAACGGAAATTCTCCGCCGATGACATCACGCAACTCCGCCAGCTGCTGGATCGACTGGAAGGAGGCCGCGATGCAAAGTAATGCAACTCAGGTTCTTGTTCCGAGGCTCCAGCCTCGGAACATACTGTATCGGAGGCTCCTGCCTCCCGGTTCAATTGTGGAGGCAGGAGCCTCCGGGCAGTGCGTTCCAGGGCTGGAGCCCTGGATCGAGACAAGGACTTCGGCCGAAGGCCGACATCATGTCCCTTCTCCCCCGAGATCGGGGGAGAAGGTGGCCGAAGGCCGGTTGAGGGGGCTTGACACGCGCCAAGTTTTGACCAGCGCATCGTCATTCTTAGGCAATCAACTTGTCCCCCTCACCCAAGCCCTCTCCTCCGTTGGCAACGGTTGTGATGTTGAGCGTCTTCAGACGGGGGAGAGGGGACAACAATGACTTCGAACCTTCTGTCACTTCTGTGGACTCAAACATGGCAAATCGCCGTGCTGGCGATTCTTGTCGCCGTGGTCTCGCGATTCGTGGCAAAAAATCGCCCGCACCTGGCACATGCGATGTGGATTCTGGTGCTCATCAAATGCGTGACGCCGCCGTTATGGGGCCATTCGTTGGGAGTCTTCAGCCAGCTGCAGACGCTGGTTGAGGACGATATCGAAGACACACCTGCTACGTCGAAAACTACTGAAGCCTTGTTTGCCGCACCGATCGTGGAACCGGAACCGCTGGTTGTTGACGTGTACGAGAATGTCGAACCGGAAAATGAGCCGCTTCCAGAATTCGTAGAGTCGATATGGCCACAGCATGAAATCACATTGGCGGAAGAGCCTCCTGTTGATGCGTCGGCTGAATTCGTTGCCGCATCGTTTCCGATCGAGCTTGCAGCCTCGACCGTATCCGAGATCGAAATCGCCCCGTCACCGTGGGCTCGACGACTGCTGAT
>Ga0154020_10002811_pt1 | contig 21168 bp, 11 predicted proteins | sample Klosneuvirus_201_FD_109709 | JGI IMG/M metagenome (GOLD analysis project Ga0154020, IMG submission 109709) | Active sludge microbial communities from wastewater, Klosterneuburg, Austria - Klosneuvirus_20160825_MG | ecosystem: Engineered > WWTP > Aerobic digester > Activated sludge | place... | reverse complement strand
TGTAATTCGCCGTGCGGGCGGGGCCGGCGTTGACCCAGTCATCGTCGAGAGGTTCGAGGCGGAATTTGAAGTGGATGCGATGGGAGGCGATGAAGCTGAGGCCGGTGTAGCGAAATTCGAAGCGCTGTTTCCCGGGCGGAATGCGGTAGACGGTGTTGGAGTTGTTGGTGACCCTGAACGGTTCGGCCGGTTCGAGGTCCACATTGACCTGCTCGATGACGACGGGCGGCGCGAGAGGATTGGTGCTGAGATTGGAGGGATCAACCATCGCCAGCCCGCGGCTGGTGGGGAACCACAGCTTCCCGTCGGCGGTGCGGCAGCCTGAAGGTTGGGAACCGCCGGTACATTCGAGCACGGCGAGTCCGTCTGACTTTCCGTAGGTGAAGATAGCGACGGTGGGTTCCAGTCCATCAGCGCAGCGATTGAGCTCCGCTTTGCTGGCTCGGAGAATGCCTCCATAGGTGCTCATCCAAAGCAGGCTATTGCCGTCATCGGCGATGTGGCAGATGACGTTGTTGGGTAGGCCCTCGCTCGCGCCGACAGTGGAGAAGCGATCGCCGCGTAATCGCGAGAGGCCACCGCCGAAGGTGCCGATCCACAAATCTCCGTTGGAGTCGGCGAGAAGCGACCAGACGTAATCGCTGGGCAGACCATCGGCTTTGCGGAACTGCGTCGCCTTGCCGTCGCGCCAGCGTCCGAGTCCACCGCCCGCCATGCCGAACCAGATCGTTCCATCGGACGTCTCCGTGATGCAACGGACATCCGGCTGTTCGAGTTCGCCCGCGAATGATTCGGTGCGCCCGTTCTTTACGCGGACAAGGCCTCGTTGAGTACCGACCCAAAGTGACGCGTCGCGGGCGTTGTAGAGGGCGAGCGTGCGCAATGATTCGTTCAAGGGCGCTGGCGCCGGGAGGAACTGGTTCCCTTGCTGGCGAAACATCCCGCCGCCCCATGTTCCAGCCCAAGCGGCACCGTGCGCATCTTCGAGCACGGACCAAACGAAGAGGTTGCCGAGGCCGGACGGCGATTCGAAATGATCGAAACGTCCGGCGGCCCACCGATACACGCCGCCGCCTTCGGTGCCGATCCAAAGTGTGTTGCTGGCACCCGCGCTGACGGAGATGAGCGTTCGTTTCTGCCATTCATCGGGGGCGTTGATCATGGTTACGCGTCGTTCCCGGGCGGCACTCAGGCCACCGCCGCCCGTGCCGGCCCAAATGGTGCCTTCGCGATCTTCAAACAGGCAGCGAATCCACGCGTGGGGAAATCCGTTGGTGTGAGTGAAGTGCGAGTGAGTGCCGTCCGGCGCGAGGACGAACAGTCCACGATCGAGCGTGCCGGCCCAGAGATGTCCGGTGCGGCTTTCAAGCAAGGCGGTGACCGAGCTGCCGCCCCACGGGGGTTTTCCCCAAGTGCGTGATTTGCCATTGGGCGTCCAGTGACGGAGTTGTTCGCTGGTGGCGATCCAGAGGCCGTTACTTCTGGCGGTGCCGGCGAAGGCGATAAATTCGTCGGCGCTCGCCGGGAGATTCGTAGTTGCGTTGTCGGACGAAAGTGCAGCGACCTTGCCCTCGTGGAGTCGCCAGAGCTGGCCGGAATCATCACGGACCAGTTGAGGCACTGGCGAGGAGGTGAGTTCTCGCTTCGCGGGAACTAGGAAGCTGTCGCGAAGTCGAAGGGCGTGTCCCGCGCGGGAGAGAATCCAGAGGTCGTGCTTGGCGTCCTCGGCCATGCCATCGATGGGTTCGCGCGGCCATTGGGAGGGCAGGGCAACGGGTTCAAACCGGCCGTCGAGGTGACGGCTGAGTTCGCCGGTTTCGTGCCCAAGCCAGAGCGTTCCTACCGAGTCAAGATGGAGCGAAATGATCCGGCTGCTGCGCAGGCCGGGGCTGTTGACTGAATCGAACACCGTGAAGCGCAGACCATCGAATCGCGCGACTCCATTGTATGTTCCGAGCCAAAGGTAGCCGTCGCGAGTTTGGGCGATGGCGGTGGCGTGGTTTTGCGGCAGGCCGTCTTCGGTGCCCCAGGATTGGAAAAGAATGCGACCATCGGTCTCGGTTTGATCCGAGCCGGGAAGGCAGAGGGTCGAGACGAGGAACCAAACCAGTCCCCATGCGCACGTCACGGTACGCGAGAGCGAGTCTGGGCATCGATGGTTCGGAGTCACGGGATGACTTTGCCTTCAGACCACTCGGCAGGCAATTGCGCTCCTTGAGTGTCTGATTGATGCTCCGCAGGTGCGTTGGCTCGGTTCTTGTACAAATAATACGTGACGAAATGTTTTCCCCGAACGTTGACCTGAATCATGGTCTTGTCGGCTTGCCAGCCTTAGTCGTATTCGCAACACTCGTCGCTCTTGAAAATGAAAACTCAGCAATCGAAACGCAAACGTTCCACAGCAAAATCAAATTCCAACGACCTGCGCGCCTATTCGTCCATTGTTGTCGATGGACCGGAACGCGCCGCCAGTCGGGCGATGCTATATGCGGTCGGGTTCAAAAAGGATGATTTCAAGAAGCCGCAGGTGGGTGTTGTTTCGACCTGGAGTCAGGTGACGCCGTGCAACATTCACATCGACCAGCTTGCGGTGAACGTGGCGATGGGCATCAACGAGGCCGGTGGCAAGGCGGTCGTGTTCAATACGATCACGATCTCCGACGGTATCTCCATGGGCTCGGAGGGCATGAAGTATTCGCTCGTGTCGCGCGAGGTCATCGCGGATTCGATCGAGACGGTCGCGGGTTGTGAAGGCTTCGATGGATTGGTGGCGATTGGCGGTTGCGATAAAAACATGCCGGGCTGTCTGATCGGTCTGGCGCGCTTGAACCGGCCCGCGGTGTTCGTCTATGGCGGTACGATTCTTCCGGGCGACTACCACGGCAAGCCGGTCGACGTGGTGTCAGTTTTCGAGGCGGTGGGCCAGCACGCGGCGGGCAAGATCAGCGACGCGGAGTTGGACGATATTGAGTCCGTGGCGATCCCGGGTGCCGGGTCGTGCGGCGGGATGTACACGGCCAACACGATGGCGAGCGCGATCGAGGCTCTCGGAATGAGCCTGCCGAACAGTTCGGCGCAGGCGGCGGTTTCCAAGGACAAGGAAAATGATTGCGAGCGCGCGGGCGCGGCGGTGTTGAACTTGATGAAGCTGGGGATTCGTCCGCGCGATATCATGACGAAGAAGGCGTTCGAGAACTCCATCACTCTGATCATTGCGTTGGGCGGTTCGACGAATGCCGTGTTGCATCTGCTGGCGATGGCTCACGCGGCCGGAGTGAAGCTGACGATTGATGATTTCACGCGAATCGGAAAAAGAGTGCCGGTTCTGGCGGACCTCAAGCCGAGCGGCAAGTATGTGATGGCGGAGCTCGTGAAGATTGGCGGGACGGTCCCTCTGATGAAGATGCTGTTGGACCAGGGATTGATGCACGGCGATTGCCTGACGGTTACGGGCAAGACGATGGCTGAAAACCTGAAGAACGCTCCGAGGTACCCGGCTGGGCAGGATGTTATCCGCGGATTCGACAATCCGATTAAGAAGAACAGCCATTTGGTGGTGTTGTACGGGAATCTGGCGTCCACCGGTGCAGTGGCGAAGATCAGTGGCAAGGAGGGTATGCGTTTCACGGGCAAGGCGATTGTCTTTGAGTCCGAGGAAAAGGCGTTGAAGGCGATTCTCGATGGCACTGTGAAGAAGGGACACGTCATTGTAATTCGCTACGAAGGACCGAAAGGGGGGCCGGGTATGCGGGAAATGTTGTCGCCCACTAGCGCCATTATGGGCAAGGGATTGGGCAAGGATGTCGCGCTGATTACTGACGGACGTTTCAGCGGCGGCAGCCATGGCTTCGTGGTGGGACACATTACGCCCGAAGCCTACGTGGGTGGACCGCTCGCAATCGTGAAGAATGGCGACCCCATCACTATAGATGCCGAGAAGCGTGAGCTCTCTCTGGATATTCCAGCAGCCGAGATTAAGGCGCGCCTGAAGTCTTGGAAGCAGCCTCGCCCCCGATACACTGCCGGGGTGCTGGCGAAATATGCAAAGTTGGTGACGTCAGCGCATCTGGGAGCGGTTACCGATTCTGCTGGGGAGTAACTGGTAATCGTCGCTACTGCGCAACCGAACAGAGAATTTCCAGCGGGGCTTGGGAGCGTTCTCAAGCCCCTTTTTCGATCTGGGCTTGAAGCGGGGGGGAGGAAAGACAGAACCGAGATCGAGCTTATTGCCTATTAATTCTTGCCGAAATCACCGCGGAGTTCTCGATTTGAGATCAACGCGCTCTGATTCCGTTCGGGCGGATGGATGGCAAGCGAGTTGTCTTCCGTAGAATCTACTTTGCAAGTCGCGACATTCGACTTGTCAGACGAACCATCTTGTTCTGAATCGTCTAGGAGCGAATCATACATCTTTTTGCATCGGTAAACACCTGCGTAGAAACCGTTGCAGTAGAACGCGAGGGCAGTCAGCACGATCATCCCAAGGTAGATGTAATCTTTTGTCGTCATAACGTTACCGGGTCGGACCGAATTCTAAAGCCTGATAAGCAGGTGCGGTGCCGCTAGGCATTTAGGCGTTGTTACAGTGCTGAACTTGTGCAAACCGTTACGGGATTATGACGATGGGAGTCAAGCTACAAGATTTCCTGAGCGGTAAATTCCAGAATCGGAACACCTAGTGTCACAGGGTGAGACACTGGCGGAAAGGAACGAAGGCGCGTACTGACTAAGCGAGATTTTACCGGTGATGCCTGAACGCGTAGCCTCGTTGACAAGACTCGCCGCGGCCGAAGTACAGCACTGATGGTGTGGAGCAATGGGAGCGAGTAAATCGATAGGTGTCGTTGCAATTTAGCCGCCACGGAGAGTAGGTGGCTACAGCGACTTCCGAGACGAGGGGTGCTTCGGTTCCAATATTTAAGCTGGCCGTGGCGTATGGGTTCAACGGGTTGACGGTCTGGCGGAACACCACCTTGGTTACCACGACTCGAGGAGAACTGTGCCCACCCATAACTGGTTGAGGATGAGTGGAGCCGCCGCCGATCAGGACGGGACCTTGAGCAAGGACCAATTCAGCCAGGCAGGTAATGAACGCTGACACAATGAGAGTTTTCATTCGGCGGTCCATTGGTTGTGTTGTCAAATCCCAGACGATCGGGCGCCTGGAATGTTCATTCGTGTTCCATCGAATCAATCGGGAGAGACATCGCAGTCCGGGGCTTTCTACCAATTTGGCTGGATCCAAGACACGAGTATTCCTGCATGCCTCGTTTCCGGTTGTTGGCATCCAGTTCTGTAAAGGCGCACAGCGTCCGAGGGCAGTGGCTGCAGCGGTTTAGGTCTATGCCGGGAGCATGCAAGGCTTTTGGGTTCGTGGCACGGCATCCGCTGAGGAGTGGAGGGCTACAACGACTGCGAACGATGAGCGAATATCAGAAACAAGCAGACTTCCTGAAGAAGCTGGTGATTTACGATGATACGCCAGAGAACAGGGCGCTTTGCGAGCGGTTGGCGCAGGTGGAACGCAGCGAGAAGTGCACTCAGTGCGCGTGTCGGTTGGTGGGGTTAATTGCCCTGCTTGGGCTCTCTGGATTGGGATACGCCGCGGTTCTCCTTCCTCAATTCTTCGATAACTCCACTCACTTTATCGTCCGCCTCTGCGGCGCGCTGGGGTTGGGATCGGGTCTCTGTCTCGCGGTGTTTCTGGCCCTTTGGTACTCCTACCGCCGAACCGCAAATCGCTTGCACGCCCAATGCCGTCTTTCGATTTCCAAAATGCTCGCCCAGAAACTCCCTTCCGCCGCGACCTCATCGCCGGTGGTTCGGGACCAACCCACCGTGGAAGTGGCTCTACTTCGGACCGTTTCGGTCACCAGCTTCAATGCTCAGGAACTCCGAAAAGCTTCTTGAACGGGCCGGGCTAATCGTCCAGTGCGTCGAGGTATTGTTGCGCGCGACCTGCTTCGTCGGTTTCTTCCAAGTGTCCGTAGGTTGTGACGAGATTGCGGCACATCCGCTGGAGGATTCTACGACTGCTGACGGGTGCAAGTTGACCTTCCAAAAGACCCTGGCCGGTTTGTAGTAGATACTTTACGCAGTCCGCCTTGGTCAGAACTGCTCCGCGTCGAAAGCAATCGATGTACGTTTCCGCCTGTGCTGACTGGTAGCGACAAATGAAGTGGCCGGGCAACGCGATTCCTGTCACCGGCAACCCGGTTCGCCGCGCCAAGAACAGGTAGATCGCGCACAAGCCGATTGGATTGCCACGGCGCTTGTCCACGATGGTGTTGATGTAGCAACTCTCCGGATCTGTTCCGTAATTCTCGTGCCCGCCAAAACCAAGTTCCCGAAAAAGATACTGGTTGAACACATCGAGATAACTCGCGGCCGAACTGGACTTCGCAAATCGATCTCCGATCTCCTGAGCCCAGGCATCGAACAGTGCAGAGTAGGCGTCCACGTTGATTTCCGGTAAGCGAGTGCGCGCGAGGAACAAGGTGGCCTCTTCCAGATCGAGGTCTTCACCCTGTCGAGTGCAGTAGTTGGTGAAGGCGTCGTGGGCGCGTTCTCGTGTCCGATGGAGAATGATTTCCCGAGCCCGCCGGCGCATTATGGGATTGCTGCTCAGTAGCTCTGATTGCAGCCATTCCTCCGCGTCGGAGCCATAGGAGAGAAGTTTGCTTCGAATCAAGTTGTAGACAGCCGGGTCGTCATCGGCCAGCAGGCTGATCAACGCCAGCCGCTGTTTCTCCGAAAGTGATTTGGCGTCGATTGATTGCATACTCCTGAGTGACCTCCGAACCTTGGCAGAAATTCGATGAAAACGCAACGAGCTGATTTCTCGGGAATGCCATCAAGTCGCGGGAGTTTGTGACGACTGTTTGCGGCTGGTTACTGCGGCCACCCGGCAGGCTCATTACGAGTGCATCAGCGGGTTGGCAGTCGAGCTGAGGTCACACGGTGCCATGGCTGCTTTCCGCTTGCGTCGTCTTCATCGACTCGCTTTGCTAGCCCGCGAAAATCATCATTTATGAAACCACTTCGCATCGGACTTATTGGCTATGGCTTCATGGGCCGCACCCATTCCAACGCTTTCTCCCAAGTTAATAACTTCTTCGATCTTCAGCATCGTCCGGTGCTGAAGGCCATTTGCGCGCGCGACGCTGGAAAGGCCAAAGCGTTTGCCGCGAAGTGGGGTTACGAATCCATCGAAACCGACTGGCGCCAGTTGATTGCTCGCGATGACATCGATGTGATCGACATCGCTGCGCCGAACAATGTGCATGCGGAAATCGCGATTGCGGCGGCGAAGGCCGGCAAGGCTATTCTCTGCGAGAAGCCGCTCGGTTTGAATGGACCAGAAGCCGAGAAAATGGTCGCAGCAGTCACCAAGGCCAAGGTTCCGAACATGGTGTGGTATAACTACCGCCGAGTTCCCGCCGTCACGCTTGCGAAGCAGTTGATTGACGAGGGGCGCCTCGGACGAATCTTCCATTACCGGGCGAAGTTCCTCCAAGACTGGACGATTAACGCGGATCTGCCCCAAGGCGGAGCTGGTTTGTGGCGCTTGGACGCCAAGGTGGCCGGTTCCGGGGTCACGGGCGACTTGCTCGCTCACTGCATCGATACCGCGATGTGGCTCAATGGTACGATCGATACCGTCACCGCGACCACGGAGACGTTCGTTAAGCAGCGCAAGCACGTTCTCACAGGCAAGGTCGAGAAGGTTAACATCGATGACGCCAGCCTGTTCCTTGCGCGCTTTAGCAACGGCTCGCTCGCGACCTTCGAATCGACCCGCTACGCCCGTGGTCACAAGGCGCTCTACACCTTCGAAATCAACGGCGAGAATGGTTCGTTGTTCTGGGACCTCCACGATCTGCATCGCCTGCAGATCTTCGAATACGGAGAAGAGGGCAAGACGCGCGGTTGGAAGTCCGTCCACATCACCGACGGCGATCATCCATACATGAAGAACTGGTGGGTGCCTGGATTGCAGATTGGTTACGCCGAGACATTCGTCCATCAGGTCGCAGACTTCATCAAGGGGCTGGAAACCGGAAAACCCGCCGGACCTTCTTTCAAGGACGGACTGGCGACCGACTACGTAACCGACGCTGTTCTCAAGTCCGCCAAGACCGGTCGCTGGGAGAAGGTAAAGAAGACCAAGTAACTCAACACGCCTCTCTCTGGTCTCTGGATTTTTCTGAATCCCGCAGGCAAGATTGGCGTCTGGAAAGACAACAAAATTAAAATTATATGACTCTCAAAAATCTGATTCTGACGGTGAGCCTGACCTGCGTTGCGGGTGTCGTTTCTGCTGCTGACGTGGATGTCAGCAAGCTTCCTCCGGCTGCCAAGAAGGCAGGCGTCACGTTTGATGCGGACATCAAGCCGTTCTTCGAAAAGTCCTGCGTGAAGTGCCACAGCGGCGAGAAGCCGAAGGCCAAGCTTCGCCTCGATACCCGCGAAAACACCCTTAAGGGTGCGGGTGACGAGAAAATTCTCGAGGCTGGAAACAGCGCCAAGAGCGAGCTGGTTCACGTGGTTGCCGACCTCATTGCCGACGAAGAAATGCCGCCGCTGGACAAGCGCGACAAGTATCCGGCGTTGACGAAGGAACAGATTGGTTTGCTCCGGGCATGGATTGACCAAGGCGCGAAGTAATCTAAATCGCTTTGCGAAGCGCGACCGTGAAAGTGGTCGCGCTTTTTTAATGCTCGTTTCCGAAGATGCTCACCAAGATGACCTCCTTGATCTTCCAAATCAGCGCCATGGTCATCGCGATGGGGAACAGGATGGGGAAGAGCATCAGCCACAGTCCGGCTCGGTCGAGGAAGTAGAAGACCATTTGTGCCTGGTGCGGAAGGGGCAGGACTTTCAGCATCCAACCGAGGATCTTCTCCGGAGACCCGGGCTCGATTCGTATCATGGCGAGGTACGCGACCAGCAAGGTCATCACAACGAGAAGGATCGTCCGGTTCATTGACGTGAAGAGCCGCGTCTCCATGCGCAGCGTTTCATCGGGCAACATGGCGGTTAACCGAACAAGCACCGGATTCAGCAGCAGCAGGAATAACAATCCCGCCACCAGCGTGACGTCCATAATCATGCTGAAAAACGAATTAGAGGGAATGCGGCTCCACCAGTAAAGGAACGGGGAAATGCCCACGTTGATCAGGGCGATGATTTTGGCCCGTTCCAGTGTGCTGATCCAGATCCGCTCCTGCTGCTGGAAGTTTCCGAGCAGGCTCAATGCGTAGAACAAAAGACCGGTGGCGACCAGCGGTGGAACAACTCCGAGTGGACGAAACCAGTCGCCTTTGGCGCATTGAACGCAAACCACCAGTGCGATGGGCAATCCCCAGAAGAGTGCAGACAAACCCTTGGCCAGTTGGCCGAGGGAGCGGATAACCGGACCGTGAGAAGCTAGGGGTGACGTCGTCGCGGGTTCCCCCTCCGAGGATCGCTCGGAATGAGGCAGATGAGAATCTGTGTACTCAGTCGGCACGTAACGAGAGGCCCGGATTAGATCGTGAGGTACGTATAGTCCTTCAGGCCCTTTTCGTATTCGTCGAGCAGGCGCATCGCTTCGTTCGGCTTCATGCGGTCGGACTTGATCGCCTCGTCCACCTGCGCCTTCATCTGGCGTTGAAGTTCCTTCTCGTCGTACTGAACTGACGACAGTGCCTGCACAATGGTGGTGCCTTCGATGATTTCCTCGACGTAGTACCCGGTCGGTTCATCGGGTTCGAGGAAGACGTGCACCTCGTTTACGCGACCGAACAGATTGTGCAGATCCCCCATGATGTCCTGATACGCGCCCATCAGGAAGAACCCGATGTAGTAAGGCTCGTTTCCGTGACCGTTCTGATTCGGGGTGAGCGAATGAATCGGCAGAGTGTCGCGCACGTCGCGCAGGTCGATGAATTTGTTAATCTGCCCGTCGGAATCGCAGGTGATATCCACGAGAGTGGCTTCGCGGGTGGGACGTTCCTCCAGGCGGCTGATCGGCATGATGGGGAACAATTGGCCGAGAGCCCAGTGATCCAGCAGCGATTGGAAGACTGAGAAGTTGCAAAGGTACTGGTCGCCGAGACTGTCTTCGAGCTTCCGAATTTCTTCCGGGATGTACGCCTGGCCGCGGAAGCTCGCGACGACTTCGCGGCTGATTTCCCAGTAAAGCGTTTCGATCTTCGCCTTGTCGGGCAACTCCATGAGCCCGAGCGTGAACATGTTGTGCGCGTCATCCTTGCGTTCCAATGCATCGTGCCACGCCTCGAGCTTGTTCAGCTTGGCGATGTTCTTCCGGATGTCGCACAGCTCACGAACCAAGGCGTGCTCGTTCTCGCCGCATTGCACTTCGCTGTCGGCGCGGATCTTTTCGATCGAACCAAACACTTCGACGACCAGCACGCTGTGATGGGCCACAAGCGCGCGACCGCTTTCGCTGATGATGTCCGGATGCGGCACCTTCTCGGCGTTGCAGACGTCACCGATGTAATAAACGATGTCGTTGGTGTATTCTTGGAGGGAATAATTCGTCGAGCTGTCAAACGCCGAGCGGCTGCCGTCGTAGTCGACGCCCAGTCCACCGCCCACGTCCATGTATTGAATCTCGAAGCCCATCTTGTAGAGCTTGGCGTAGAAACGCGCCGACTCCTGGACGGCCTTCTTCACCGTCAGAATATCCGGAACCTGGGAGCCAATATGGAAGTGCAGCAGCTTGAAGCAGTGGCCGAGGCCTTCTGCCTTCATCATTTCGGTGGCGGTGAGAAGTTCGGCGGTGCTTAGGCCAAACTTCGCGTTTTCGCCGCCGCTCTCCGCCCACTTGCCGGCGCCCTTTGCATGCAGTCGCGCGCGGATGCCGATCAGGGGTTCGACACCAAGCTGTTTGGAGAGCGTGATGATGTGGCGAAGCTCTTCGAGCTTTTCCACGACCATGATGACGCGCTTGCCGAGTTTGATGCCGAGCAGTGCCATCTTGATGAAGCCCGCATCCTTGTAACCGTTGCAGATGATGAGGCTGCCCATCTGGCTTTGCAGCGCCAGTCCGGCGAAGAGCTCCGGCTTGCTGCCGACTTCCAGTCCGAAATTGAACTGCCGGCCTGCGTCGAGGATTTCTTCCACGACTTCGCGCAGCTGGTTCACCTTGATCGGGAACACGCCGCGATATTGGCCCTGGTAATTGTATTCCTTGATCGACGCGCGGAAGGCGAGGTTGATGGCCTCGACGCGATGGCGAAGGATGTCTTGAAAGCGGATGAGCAGCGGGAACTTCAGGCCGCGGGCCTTGGCTTCCTCCACGATGTCGCTGATCTCGACGCTCGCGCCCGCCTCCTGCAGGGGACTGGCCACGACATGACCGTCTTCATTGATGTCGAAGTACTTCGCACCCCAGCGTTGGATGTTATAGAGGTTTCGCGCAGCCTGGATGTTCCAGGGAGGCGTGGCGACGGAGGGTTCAGTTATCGTCATTGTGCAAACGAGCGCACTATAAGAAGGCGAAGCGGGATTGCAACAGGCGTCTCAAGAATTTTGCGTGTCAGAATGACGACGTTCTTCCGGTTCGAATCACTTTCTCCCCAGCAGGTGCTCCAATGCAGGCTCGAGCGCGCCATGTTGAAACCGAAATCCCGTTTCCAGCAACCGCGCTGGCTTCACGCGAGCGCTGGCCAGCATCGCCTCGCGTGCCATGTCGCCAAAGAGCATTTGGAGCGCGAAGGCTGGCACGGGCAGGAAGGTGGGCCGGTGGAGGACGCGGCCGAGAGTTTTTGTGAACTCGGCGTTGGTGACGGGACTTGGCGACACGGTGGCGACCGGGCCCGCCAACGTTTCCGTGTCGAGCGCGTGGTGAATGACTTCCACGAGATCATCGAGAGTGATCCAGCTCCAGTAAGAACGCCCGTTGCCCAGTGGCCCGGCGATTCCGAGGCGAAAGGAGGGAAGCATTTTGGCGAGAGCGCCGCCGCGCGGGGAAAGAACGATTCCAAAACGCAGGTGAACCACGCGGATGCCGCTGGCACGAGCCGGATTCGCGGCTGCTTCCCATTCCTGACAGGTGTCGGCCAGGAAGCCGGTCCCCGGCGAGCTGGATTCGTCGAGCCATTCGTCGCCGCGATCGCCGTAGAATCCGGTGGCCGAGGCGCAGATCAAAACCTTGGGCAGGGAATCCAGTTTCGAGATCGCGTCCGCCAGCTGTCGCGTTCCTTTCACGCGACTGTCGCGGATGCGTTGTTTGACGGCGGGAGACCAACGTTGCGCGATGTTCTCTCCCGCGAGATGAACCACAGCGTCGAGTTGCCCGACCTGGCTAAGGTCGATTTCTCCCGACTTCGGATTCCAGTTCGCGCTTCCGGTAGTTGGTGTTCCAGTGCCTCGAACGAGTTTCACCACGGTATGCCCGCGGGACTCCAACACGGGCTGGAGCGCGGACCCGACGAGTCCGGAAGCGCCGGTGAGGAGAATTCGCCGTGGAGACGACTGAACGGTCATGGGCCAAGAGTTAGCGTACAATGGCCGAACCGCCACAGGGATTTCGAAACACGGAGGAAAAGGGCTCTTTCCTCGCTCCGCCCAAGTAGGGCTTCCCTTCGGGTTACGTTTGAGTTACAGTCCTCCCGTCTCCCAGATAAGACCCAATTCGGGAGACTTTTGCTTTTATGCGACGCTCTGCTGTTCTTGCGTTCCTTACTCTGTTCTTTTGGACAGGCTCCCACTCATTGATTTCCGCTCCAAACGCCCGCTCTCTCGAACTGGTGACGGCCGCCGGGTATTTGCCCAACGTGCCATTCTTGATCGTGGTGGATGCAGTGGACGGCGCTGGGAGACCAGAACGACACGACTGGAATCTGTTTGCCTCGCTGACGGTCGATTCCCCCGGGGTGACGCTGTCCACGAACTTGGTTTTCCTCCGCAACGGTCGCGGGAGTGTTCTCGTGACGGTCTCAGGCAACGGCGATTTCACCCTCCGCGCGGAGATCGGAGATTTGAAGGCGCAGCGTCGCATTCAGGATCGTTCTGCGGAATCCGTATCACGGGTGGGCGGTACGCTCTCGGGTTCGGAAACGACTTGGGACGGAATCGTAATGGTGACCAATGACGTGACGGTGCCGCAGGGGCACACGCTGACCATTGCGGCCAACAGCCTGGTTCTTTTCGAAGGAGTCGCGAGCGGCACGACGGCGAACGATCTGGTGGTGCGGGGTTCGGTGCGTTCGATGGGAACCCGCGAGCAACCGATTGCGCTGACTTGTGCTGACTCGACCTTGCGCTGGGGCCAGATTCGTCACACGAACGCCGAGCCTTCCGTTTATCACAACACCATCATCACCCGGGCGGGGCGTGGTCGAACCGAGGGGCATACCGGCACGACGCCAGTGATCCGGCCGTACAATTCCAAACTCACGTTCGAGCGCTGCTACCTGACGGATTTCGCGGAGCAGGGCGTCGGAACTCCGGGCAAGATCGGACAGGCGAGTGGATCCGATCTCACCTTCGTCGACTGTTTGTTCCAACGAGCGCGCATGGGGCCTGAGATCGCCGGGACGGCGCTGGCTTGCACCAATACCTGGATTCTGGACATGACCGGCCCGGATGACGCTGATGGCATCTATCTGCATGATCAAGCGGCGGGTCAGCAAGTGACGCTGTCGGGTTGTGTTCTGGCCGCCGGCGGCGACGACGGAATTGACACCCTCGGAGCGGTTATCACTGTCGAGAAGTGCATCGTCCGCGAATGGAACAGTGTGGTGGAGGATGCGAAGGGAATCAGCGCATTCAACGGTGCCACTCACGTGCGCGATTCGTTGATCGTGGATTGCACGGTCGGCATTTCGGCGAAGGCGAATGCTTCCTCGTCGGTTCTCGTGACGGTGAATAATTCCACGCTGCACGGGAACCTGACCAATGTGCTGGCCCAGTATAAATCGAACGCGCCCGGGCCGGAGGTCGACTACCGAATCACGAATTCCATCCTGTGGGCGTCGCCAGTTTCGGTGCAGTCGGATTTCGCCGAAACGAACTTTACCATTCGCTACTCAACCATCTCTCAGCCGTGGGCAGGCGAAGGAAACTTGGAGTCGGACCCGCGTTTTGTGGATGCATCGGCGCATGATTTCCGACTCCAGCCGTATTCTCCCGCCATCGATTCGGGGGCGCCACAGTCGCCGGCGGATGCGGACGGGACTCCGGCTGATCGAGGGGCGTTCACGTTCGCTCCTCCCGCGCCGGTTTTGGTCGCGCCCGCGGTTCCGCTGGCCGAGCCGTTCCAGTTCGAACTGCTCGCCTACACCAATCGGAGCTATGTGATTGAGGCTTCGGCGGATTTGGTGGGTTGGAGCCTTCTCAAGACGGTGTTCCAATCCGCCGAAACCAACCTGGTTACCGACTCGTCTGCCATGAGTGCGATCCCGAGGTTCTTCCGGGCGCGTCTCGCGCCGTGATAAGAGAAAACTAACCTGCGTAGGTTATTGTCCTGTGCGAGTCTGCCTCGACCCGGACTTGAAGTGAATGTTGTGAATTCTATGAAACGTTCCGTTGCGTTGTTGTTTCTGGTGTCGCTGATGCTGCCGCATTGGGCGACCCTTCGAGCCCAGCCCATCGTGATCAATGAGATCATGTACCATCCGGCGTCGGAGAATCCGCTGGACGAATGGATCGAGCTCTACAATCCCACCGCCACGAACGTCAACCTGTCAGGCTGGAGAATCTCGGGCGGCATCGCATTCAACTTCGCAACCAACACCGTCGTGGGCGCTGGCCAGTATCTCGTGGTGGCGGCGAATGCCACGGTGTTTGATGAGAAATACGTCACGGTCGGCAATGTCGTTGGCCACTGGCTCAGCTGGACGGTGACCAATGTGAACGGGCGCTCGTTCACCAACTTCACGCCTACGCTCAGCAATACGCGCAATTCGATCTCCCTCCGCGATTCCCGCGACAACATCGTCGACAGCGTCACGTATGCGGACGATGGCGATTGGGCGGTGCGTCGTCGCAGCCTTTCGCTGAGCGGCGTGCGTGGGTGGGAGTGGTTCACCGAGGCGGATGGCTTGGGGAAAACGTTGGAACTGATTCAGCCTGGTCTCGATAACAGCTCCGGCCAGAACTGGAGCGCCAGCTTGGTGGCGGAAGGAACGCCGGGGGCGCAGAACTCGATTCGCGCCGCGAACATCGCGCCGCTAATTATCAACGCCACGCATCAACCGGTCATTCCCAAATCGTCCGAGCCGGTCAGTGTTACGGCGCGAATTCTGGATGAGAATCTGGCCGGTGTTTCGGTTTCGCTGTTCTTCCGGACCAACGTCGCGAGTCCGCCGCCGTTTGTTTCCGCCGTGATGTTCGATGACGGCGTGCACGGGGATGGCGCGGCCGGAGATGGAATTTATGGTGTGGTGCTTCCCGCCATGCCGAATGACACGCTGATCGAATTCTACGTTCAGGCCACCGACAGCGGTTCCCGCTCGCGTACGTGGCCTGCTCCCGCCCTGAACGCTTCCGATCTCGGAAGTGGAAACCTCGGGCAGGTGGCCAATGCGATGTTCCAGGTGGACGACTCGATTTATTCGGGAGCCTCTCCGCTCTACAAGCTGATCATCGCTGCCGACGAGATCACCACGCTCTCTACCATCTTCAACAACTCCGCGAACAGTGACGCTCAGGTGAACGCGACGTTTATCAGCGTGGAGGGGAATCAAATCGAGCGCCGCTATCTGACCGGCATCCGCAATCGTGGTCACGGCAGCCGCTTCGGGAATCCGCACAATTATCGTATTAACTTCCCGGCCGCCACCGAATGGAAGGGCGTGACGGCGTTAAACATGAACGCCCGCAATGTGCCTGCGCAGGTGGTGGGTGCTGCTCTGGCTCAGAAGGCTGGCGTGGCCGGCAACAACTCCCACTTCGCCCAGATGCGGGTCAACAATGGCGCGGGGCCCGGAGGAACTCCGGCGAACGGACTCTATGCGGCGAATGAAGAGCCTGGCAGTGACTGGGCGAGCCGGACATTCCCGGACAACGACGGAGGGAATTATTACTCGGTGTACCGCGATGTCGCCCCGAAGGAGTTCAACTATCGCGGTGAGAATCCGGGTTCCTACCAGAATACTTATTTCAAGGGCAGCAACGTGAGCGAAGACGACTGGCGTGACATCATCGGGATGCTGGAGGTCATGGGCGACAATCAGACGGCGACCTGGACCTCGGCTCGTGCACGGTCGGTTATCGACGTCGAACAATGGTTGCGCCATCTGGCCGTGATGAGCCTGTTTGGCAACAGCGAGTCCGGCATCAACACGGGCAATAACGATGATTACGCGATGTATCGAGGACAGAATGACCCTCGCTTCATTCTTGTTTATCACGACCTCGATTCTGTTTTGGGATTGAGTTCTCTGAACAGCGGCAGCGGAATTTTCGGGGCGACTTTTTGCTGCGCGTCCGGAGACACCGTGGGCATTGCCAACGCCATGAACTTTTTCATGCACCATCCGGAAATCGAGCCGCTCTACTACCGGACGTTGCAGGATTTGATGGATGGATCGTTCTCCGCTGCTCAGTTCAATCCCGTGGTGGACCAGATCTTTGCGGACTACCCGCAGCTCGCGGGCACGGCGACGACCGTCAAAAACTACATGACCGCCCGGCGCGCAACTGTCGCGGGATTGATTGCTGGACTCGTTCCTCCCGCGACCAACTCGCCGGTCGCCACCATCTCGGGTGAGCCGCGCAGCCCGACCTTTGCCACCACTGCCACGTTGACGGTGGGAGGCGCCGACATCACGCATTACCGGTACCGGCTCAACAACGGCGCCCTTAGTGCGGAAGCGCCCGTGGCGAATCCCATCACGCTGAGCGGTCTCGCCAACGGATCGACAAACACGGTCTACGTTGTGGGACGCAACTCCGGTGGCATTTATCAGTCGGCGGGCGCCCCGACGATTTCGAAAACGTGGGTGGTGAACACGGCAGCGCCAACGGTGCGCTTGAGTGAAGTTCTCGCGCAGAACGTTTCGGCCTTCAATCATTCAGGAACGTTTCCGGATGCGATCGAGCTCCACAATGAAGGCGGATCGGTGGTGGATTTGTCGGGCATGACACTGACGGACGATCCGTCTGCTCCTGCCAAGTTCACCATTCCGAATGGTACAACACTCAACGCCGGTGGTTATCTGACCTTGATCGCCAATAATCCTGATGGCACCTCCGGTCTGCATCTCGGCTTCTCCGTGGGCGCAGAAGGCGACGCGGTATATCTCTATCATCGGTCGAGCGCTGGCGGGGCGTTGCTGGATTCGGTGAAGTTCGGCCTGCAGCTGCCGAATTTGTCCATCAGCCGCATCGGCACAGGCGGCGACTGGATGCTCAGCACTCCGACTTTGGGTGCGGCGAATGTCGCTCAGGCTCTCGGTAACACCGCCGGGCTTCGCATCAACGAGTTCTTCGCCAACAGCCAGCCACCGACGACGGAAGATTTTGTGGAGCTGTTCAATCCGGCTGCGCTGCCCGTTTCGATCGGCGGATTATATCTCACTGATGCGCCTTTGGGCCGAATCAAACAACATCGTATTGCGGATCTGAGTTTTATTGGCGCCGGTGGCTACGTGGCCTTCATCGCGGACGAGCAGGGCGGGGCGGACCATCTGAACTTCCGTCTGACCTCCGACGTGGGCAGCATCGCGCTGGCGGATTATCGCGAGTCATTGATCGACTGTGTAACTTACGGACCTCAACGCGCCGGTGTGTCGATGGGGCGCTGTCCGGATGGGGGCCTGACGAACGTGACGATGAGCATTCGCACGCCGGGCGCGGCGAACTATTGTCCCGGCCCGCCGCCGACGGCACCGCCCCCGGTGTTGGTTAACCTGCTGCCAATTGACGCCACGTGGCGTTACTTGCAGGGCGGCAATCTGGATGGCGTGAACTGGCAGGCGTCTGCCTACGACGATTCTGCGTGGCCCAGCGGCCAGGCGTTGCTTGGCGCGGGCGGTGCGACCCCGGAACCGGTGCGGACACCGCTGGTTTCCAGTTCGGCAAACGTCACTTATTACTTCCGGTCCAGTTTTAATGTCCCGGCCGGCTTCACTGCCACCAGTCTGCAATTCTCCAATCTGATCGATGATGGTGCGGTCTTCTATGTGAATGGCCGTGAGGTCGCGCGCTACAACATGCCGGGCGGCACCGTGCTCAATCAGACGCCCCCTTCGCAGGGTTTCGGCGGGCCGCCTTCCTGGACTGGTCCGATCGTGATTTCACTGACCAACTTACTACCGGGTAGTGTGAATACCATCGCGGTCGAAGTGCATAACGCGACTCCGTTTGGTGACGTGTTCATGGGCACCCGCCTCGATGGGGTAATCGTGACCAACATTGTCGCCGTCGGTGGACTGGTCATCAACGAAGTGCTCGCGGACAACGCCAGCGGCGTGACGGTGGACGGGCGGACGCCGGACTGGATCGAACTCTTCAATCCCACGACGGCATCAGTGGATGTCGGCGGCATGAGTTTGAACGATCAGGCCAATAACAATCCGGCGCGATGGGTGTTTCCCGCCGGGTCCATTGTTCCGGCGCGTGGTTACCTTGTCATCTACGCCGATGCGGACCTGCCCGTTTCGTCGACCAACACCGGCTTCGGACTTAAGGCGAATGGCGGCGAGATCTATCTCTTCAACAAAACTCCCGCGACCAATGAGATCATTGATCGCATCGCCTACGGCATCCAAGTTCCCGATCTCTCGATCGGTCGGGTGCCGGCCGGTGGAACGAACATTGTGCTTACCCTGCCGACGCCGGGAGCCACCAATGTGGCGGCCGTGCTCGGAAACACCACGCTCCTGCGCGTGAACGAATGGATGGCGGATCCTTCCAGTGGCGATGACTGGTTTGAACTCTACAACGGCGACACGCGGCCGGTGGCGCTCGGCGGCCTGCGATTGACCGACACGTTTGGCGCTCCAGATTCGTATCGAATTCCCGCCCTGTCTTTTATCGGGGTCGCCTCCAATGCATTCGGGCGTTCCCAGGCGGATAATCCCGCCGTTCCCGCCGGGCCGGAACACGTGAACTTCAAGCTCGGCAAGGAAGGGGATTCCATCTTCCTGCTCGCGGCCAACAACGGCACGCAGATAGATGCCGTCTCTTTCGGGCTGCAGGTCACCGATGTTTCGCAGGGACGGTTGCCGGATGGTGCAACGACGATTGTTCCGTTCCCAACGACGCCGACGCCGAAGGATCCGAACTATCTCCCGCTGACCAATGTGGTGATCAATGAAGTCATCGCGCACACTGATCTGCCGCTGGAAGATGCGATTGAACTGCGGAACACGACTGCGCAGCCGGTGGACGTCAGCGGGTGGTGGTTGAGTGACGCGAACGATACGCCGCGCAAATATCAGATCCCGGCGAATACGATTCTGCCCGCCGGCGGCTTCAAGGTTTTCTACGAGGTGAACTTCAACAACACGGACAACGGCATTCCGTTCTCGTTCAGTTCAGCCAAGGGCGACGAAGTGTATCTCTCGCAAACGACCGGAAACGGTTTGCTCACCGGCTATCGAGCGACGGCGAATTTTGGTCCGTCCGCGAACGGCGTTTCCTTTGGTCGTTACGTCAATTCGATTGGCGATGTCGACTACGCGCCGCTCAGCTGGCTGAGTTTCGGCACGGCGGTGACGGCGCAGAGTCCCACCAACCAAATCAGCGTCTTCCGCACCGGCGCCGGCGCGGCGAACGCGTATCCCAAGGTGGGGCCGATCGTGATCACGGAGATCATGTATCACCCGGTCGATGTCGGGACGAATGACAACACCGTGGAGGAGTTCATCGAGCTTCGAAACACAAGTGCCAGCACCATGGTGCTGTATGATCCGGTCTATCCGACGAACGGCTGGCGATTGCGGGACGCAGTCGATTTTCAGTTCAACAACACCCACAGTATTCCCGCTGGTGGCAGCATGATTCTCGTCAGCTTCGATCCGGCCACAAATGCGCCGGCGCTGGCGCAGTTTCGCGCCAGGTATGGAACGAACCTTTTCCTCGTTGGACCTTACGCCGGCAAGCTCGACAACAGCACGGAAAGCGTCGAGCTCGCGCGGCCGGATGCTCCGCAAACCGTCGGCAGTGACGCCGGGCTCGTTCCGTATCTGCTCGTCGACAAGGTGGTTTACCAGGATCGCGGCGCATGGCCGACGAACGCCGACGGCCGCGGGATGTCGCTCCAGCGCGTGAGCGTGACGGGCTACGGCAACGAGCCGACAAACTGGATCGCCGCAGTGCCGGCACCGGATCAGGTTGCGACGGGTTTGTTGGACTCCGACGGCGACGGAATGCCGGACAGCTGGGAGGATTTGTACGGCTTCAACAAGAACAGCTCTGCCGACGCGGCGCTCGATTTCGACGGCGATGGATTGAGCAATCTCGAGGAGTATCTGGCTGGAACCCATCCCAAACAGGCTGGCAGCGGGCTCGCGTTGAAGGCGACGAGGAACGGCGCGATCACGGAACTTCGATTCGATGCGGTGGCGGGCAAGACTTACAGCATTCTTTTCAGTGCAACGCTTGATCTCCCGATCAGCTGGCAGCGTCTGGTCGATGTTCCGGCGCAGTCCGGTAATCAGACCCTGATGGTGCCGGACAATTCAGGCGTGCCAGGTAGTCAGCGGTTTTACCGGATTGTTACGCCCGCGCTGCCATGAAATCGGTTTTACTCTTTAAAACACCCAGAACCATGAAGTTGACGAACTCCTTACTGATCCTGTTTGGACTGATGCTCTCCCGCCCTGCTCATTCCCAAGTGCTGACCGCCCAAGTTGGCGCGCCGCCTCCGGCACCGACGATCTTGGTGAATACGAACGACACGTGGAGCTATCGCAAGGGGCTCTCGGAACCGCAGGTCGACTGGCACACGGTAGCAGACGGCGACCTCGATACGACGTGGCTGACTGGGCCGGGTGGATTTGGTTTCGGTGACGGCGATGATGCCACGGTGCTGGACGACATGCTGAATGGCTACACGACGGTTTATGTCCGGAAGTCGTTTGAGATTCCGGCGGGTACCGATCCTTCACGTCGTGTGATCCTGACGATGGATTGGGACGATGGTTTCGTGGCGTATCTCGACGGGGTGGAGGTGCGTCGGTCGTCCAACGTGTCGGAGGCGAACCCTCT
>Ga0154020_10002810_pt1 | contig 21170 bp, 16 predicted proteins | sample Klosneuvirus_201_FD_109709 | JGI IMG/M metagenome (GOLD analysis project Ga0154020, IMG submission 109709) | Active sludge microbial communities from wastewater, Klosterneuburg, Austria - Klosneuvirus_20160825_MG | ecosystem: Engineered > WWTP > Aerobic digester > Activated sludge | place... | reverse complement strand
TGCTCCTTTTCCTTTCTTTTTTGCAGTCTCTTTTTTTCTAATTCTTTCTTGTTAAACGTTTCTTGCGGTCTGGCCATTTGTTTTTGTTATGCTGATAATTGATTTTATCCCTTGTGATTCGGGATGGGAGTAGCGGGGCTATCTCTTCTCAAAGCAGAAAGGACTGTAAAGATAAGAAAATCTTTTCAAAGTGAAATCTAAACTTCCCGGCTAAAGACCTAACGGATAACAGGTTTGGGGTAAATTTGATTTTTATTCGAACGGGTTTTGAGTTAACTAACACCTATATGATTTCAGTCACAAGCATTCCGTATGATAATTCATCGTCTTTTATGCGTGGTCCGGCCTTGGCACCCGATGCCATTAGAGCGGCCTTTCATTCCGATTCGTCCAATTATTTTACTGAGTCCGGAGTAGACTTAAAGAATCATTCGGGATGGGTTGATTCAGGGGATATTTCCCTTGAGGGAACTTTGCCTGTGAATTCAATCGAAATGGGAATAACTAGTCTGCTTTCTCAGTATCAAAAAGTGTTTACGCTGGGAGGCGATCATTCTATTACCTACCCGGTGATTAGGGCGTTTGCTAAAAAGTATTCTGAACTAAATATTCTTCATCTCGATGCCCATGCCGATTTGTATGACAATTTTGAAGGTTATAAATATTCGCACGCGTGCCCCTTTGCACGCATCATGGAAGAAGGCCTGGCGGTGCGACTGGTGCAGGTTGGTATCCGAACACTAAGTGCACATCAGCGCGAGCAGGCTAAAAAATTTGGTGTTGAGATTATTGAAATGAAAGATTGGAATCCAGCTGTTCAGTTTAAGTTTCAAGGTCCGGTTTATCTTTCCTTAGATGTGGATGCGATCGATCCTGCTTTTGCACCCGGAGTATCACATCACGAACCGGGAGGATTTTCCAGTCGCGAAGTGATCTCTATAATTCAAAAATTGAAAGGTAATTTGATAGGTGCTGATTTGGTTGAGTTTAATCCAACCCGCGATACTTCGGGTATAACCGCTATGTTGGCCGGTAAACTTTTTAAAGAAATACTGGGTCGTTTATTAATAGAATAATTCGGGTGAACTAAATTTATGAAATGGCATTAAGATGCTCTGCACTCAACGGTATGATAACCTTCGCCATTCCCTGTCTGCCGGACAGGCAGGCATGTGGCCACTAAGAAATGATTATTAGCATATGAAAACAATTTTCCTTGTTAACCTACTTGCCTTTTTTGCTTCGTGCCAGAGCAAACAAGAATATGATTTGATTATAAGAAATACTACTATCTATAATGGCTCTGGCGAAAAACCATTTGCAGGGGATGTGGCCATTCAGGCAGATACGATTGCTGAAATAGCTACCATTATAAACGCTAAGGGAAAAAAAGAAATTGAAGCCAAAGGCTTAGCCCTCGCGCCTGGTTTTATCAATATGCTTAGCTGGGCGGATGGCTCGTTGTTAAAAGACGGCCGATCGATGAGTGATATCAAGCAAGGCGTTACGCTTGAAGTTTTTGGCGAAGGCTGGAGCCCCGGTCCTCGAATTAAAAAAGATGAAAAAGATTCTTTATGGTCTACCTTGGGTGAATATTTTGAAACCGCAGAACGTAAGGGGGTAAGTACAAACTTCGCATCCTTTGTTGGCGCAACAACTGTTCGCAATTATGTTCTGGGCTTTGATAACCGCCCACCCAATCCGCAAGAGCTTGAGCGCATGAAGACTTTGGTAAATGCTGCTATGGAAGAAGGAGCAATGGGTTTGGGTTCATCGCTTATTTATGCGCCCGCTGATTATGCGGATACTAATGAGTTGATAGAACTTTGTAAAGTAGTTTCGAAGCATAGTGGGATGTACATAACTCACATGCGAAGTGAGAGCGATAAAATTTATGCTGCTTTAAACGAATTTTTTAAAATTTCGCGCGAAGCAAACCTACCGGCTGAAATCTACCACCTGAAAATAAATAACACCTGGAATTGGAATAAAATAGATACAGTGCTTGCCAAAATTGACAGCGCACAAAAAGCAGGCTTGAAAATTACAGCCGATATGTACACGTACAACGCAAGTGGTACTTCGCTTACCGCCCGTCTGCCTACGTGGATTCAGGAAGGAGGAGCACCTGCGATGCGGAAGCGATTGAAGAATCCAACAATAAGAAAAAAACTATTGCAGGATTTAGAGCTTGGCATCCCCACGCGAAATTCGGATCCTAAGGATGTGATGTTGATTGGCTTTAGAAAAGATTCATTGAATGCTTTGTATAAAGGCAAGCGATTAAATGAAGTGGCTCGGCTACATAAAAAAAGCGCGAATGAAACTATGTTGGATTTAATTGTTGCCGATAAGTCAGGCATAGCCGCTATCTTCTTTTTGATTTCTGAAGAAAATGTACAGCGCATGTTGGCGTTGCCCTATGTTAGCATTTGTTCGGATGCTGGTTCCATTCCAGCCGAAGAACCCTTTCTTAAGGATGCTACCCACCCACGAACCTATGGAAGTTTTGCACGGTTGTTAGGAAAATATATTCGCGATGAAAAGATAATGACTCTGGAAGAAGGCATCAGACGAATGACTTCGTTGCCTGCAAGTAATCTTAAATTAAAAAAACGAGGTAGTATTGCACTTGGTTATTATGCGGATGTTGTTGTTTTTGATCTGGCCACCGTGCGCGATCGGGCAACTTTTGAAGAGCCACATCAATATGCAGAAGGTATGATACATGTTTTTGTTAACGGTACACAAGTTTTGAATAATGGCAATCACACAGGTGCTATGCCTGGCCGTTGTATTCGTGGGCCGGGTTGGAAAAAGTAATTCATGGCTAGATGATTGATTTATTTTCTTCGCATTCGCAACAATACGCAGAGTTTAGACCCACGTATCCACAAGCGTTGTATGATTTTATTTATTCTCATGTTAGCACTTTTGAAATAGCCTGGGATAGTGGTACGGATAATGGGCAAGCAGCCCACGTTTTATCACACCGATTTAAAAAAGTACTCGCCACCGATATCAGCAGTAAGCAACTTGAACAAGCCAATAAAGCCGATTCTATTTCGTATTCAATAGCTGGAGAAAAAACTGAGTTTGCTGACATGTCTATTGATCTGGTCACAGTAGCGCAAGCGATACATTGGTTTGATCTGGATAAATTTTATCAAGAGGTGAATCGTGTAGCCAAACCCGATGCACTCCTTGCCATTTGGGGTTATGGTTTGCTTCGTATTGACCCTGCAATTGATTTGCTTGTGACCGATTTTTATAAAAATGTAGTCGGCCCATACTGGAACAAACAAAGGAAATTGATTGACGAGGCTTATCAAACAATCCCGTTTCCCTTTAATGAAATAAAGGTTCCGGAATTTAAAATTTCATTGGCTTGGACCATTGATCAATTGGAAGGGTATTTAACTACGTGGTCGGCTGTCCAAAAGTATATCCAAACAAATCGGGTTAATCCTGTGAAGATGTTGATAAGCCAGATTGCTCCCTTGTGGGGTGTTCAAACCTTACCGGTGACCTTTCCGCTTTTCATGCGTTTGGGCAGAGTAAATCCGACCACTTAACCAAAACTTTATTTGTTTCTTCAGGCGATTGTGTACATTAGACATGCAGTGGTTTATTTTGGATATAACCTCAAAAAACAATTCCATTTATGAGAAATGAAATCAATCGAAAGGAATTCCTTGAAAAGAGTATTGCTCTTACAGTTTCCGCTATGCTAACTCCTTTTATCAGTAAGTCTGGAGAACTTTTTCAAGTGGATAAAAAAATTAAAATCGGTTTAATTGGTTGCGGCAGCGTTTCGGGTATGTATTTGCCGCACTTATCTAAATCTAAGTTTGTAGAGATTGTCAGTGTTTGCGATATCATCCCCGAAAGGGCGAGCAAAGCCGCTGAAAAATTCAACGTGCCAAATCACTACACCCACATTGATCAATTACTTGCTGGAGCCCCCTTTGAGCTAATGGTGAACTTAACCAATATGCAGGAACACGGTCGATTAAACAAACAAGCGTTGCTTGCACGTAAACATATTTGGAGTGAAAAGCCCATGGCTAATACCTATCAGGAAGGGAAAGAACTTTTGGACCTTGCGAAAAAACAAGGGGTGCGGATTTGGGGCGCGCCAGCCGTTGTTAATAGTCCCCAATTTACCTACATGGCGAAAGCAATTCAGCAAGGAAAAATAGGTCGAGTGTCGGCAGCCCATGCACACTATGGTCATCTGGGCCCAACATGGTCTGCATTTTTTTATGAAAAGGGTGGGGGAAGTTTACCGGATTTGGGTGTGTACAACCTTGCCACACTTACTGGATTGTTAGGACCAGCAAAATCCGTTATGGCCATGACAAGTATTATTACCCCCGAACGGACGGTGGATAATAAAGGAAAAATTAAGGTGGAGGCCGAAGACAACGCTATGGTATTGATGGAACATACCAATGGAGTTTTATCGCATGTGCAGTGTGGTTTTAATTATTTCGATCCATATGGCCATGAGGGCGAGGGACAGGACAAGCCTACTATTTCCATTTGGGGAACGCACGGCAATCTTCAACTAATTGGATATGATTGGGCACCGTTTGGTGTTGATGTGGCTACTACAGAAAATGAAAAGACAATGCGTGAATCTACGAAGCATGATACCTACGCCTGGGAGGAAGGAGCTTCGGTGATTTCAGAATGTATGGCTACTGGCAACGAGCCGCTGATTGCCGCTGAGCACGCTTTACATGTTTTGGAAGTGATTGAATCGGCCCGTGAGTCACAAACTTCTGGTAAACGCATTCAATTAAAATCAACTTTTAAATTCCCGGTAGTGTAGTCAGTCTTCAACAGGCTAAGATTGATATAGATTAAATGAGATAAAGTAATTACTTTAAATTGTCACGCTGAGATTGTCGAAACGTGACCAAACTAAACCACCTAATTCATGAACCGTTTATTTTTAGCCTTCTTAATGCTGATTGTTTTATCAGCTTGCCAAAAGCAAAAGTATGATGTCATCATTAGAGGCGGTACCGTTTATGATGGCTCGGGTAAACCAGGTGTGATTACCGATGTAGGTATTAATGCCGATACCGTTGCTTTTATGGGTGATCTGTCGAAAGCAGTTGGCGAAAAGGAAATTGATGCAAAAGGACTTGCCGTATCTCCCGGTTTTATCAACATGCTAAGTTGGGCAGTAGAGTCATTAATCATCGATGGAAAATCGCAAGCCGATATCCGTCAAGGCGTAACCCTTGAAGTATTTGGCGAAGGCTCCTCGATGGGGCCAATGAGTGATCAGATGAAAGCTGATGCCAAGGCAGACATGAAACGTAATCCGGATTGGCAATACGATTTAGATTGGACAACGCTTGGTGAGTATTTAGAATCAATGGAACGAAGAGGCATTGCGCCCAACATAGCTTCCTTTGTTGGAGCTACCACTGCACGAGTGCATGTGCTTGGTTATGAAAACAGATTACCAAATGCAGAGGAAATGGAGCGGATGAAAGCATTGGTGCGGGCAGCTATGGAAGAAGGTGCCTTGGGCGTGGGGTCATCTTTAATTTATGCCCCTGCTAATTATTCATCAACGGAAGAGCTTATTGAATTATGTAAAGTGGCTGGCGAATATGGTGGCATGTACATTACCCACATGCGCAGCGAAGGGAACGGAATTTTTGGTGCAGTAGATGAAACGATTCGCATTGCGCGTGAAGCAAAATTGCCCGCGGAAATTTATCATTTAAAAATGGCGGGCAATGATAACTGGTGGAAGCTTGATTCGGTGCTTTCAAAAATTGATGCGGCTAATAAAGAGGGTTTAAAAATCACAGCAGACATGTACACCTATCCTGCAGGAGCTACCGGACTTGATGCATCCATGCCACCCTGGGTGCAGGAGGGTGGTATAAAGGTTTGGATTGAGCGCTTGCAAGATCCTAAAATTCGTAAAAAGGCATTAGAAGAAATGCGCAAGCCTTCAGATAAATGGGAAAACTTGTTGTTAATGGCTGGAAGTCCGGATCGGGTTTTATTATTGGGCTTCGCTAATGATTCATTAAAGCAGTTTACTGGAAAGACGTTGGCTGAGGTTGCAAAGATTTATGGTAAGTCTCCGGAAGAGACTGCCATGGATCTGGTGATAGCCGACAGTACGCGCGTGGGTACCGCTTATTTTATGATGAGTGAAGAAAACATTAAACGCCAACTGGTTTTGCCGTATTTAAGTTTTGGATCAGATGCCGAATCGCCAGCTACGGAAGGCGTATTTCTTAAGTCGAGTACACATCCGCGCGCGTATGGGAACTTTGCGCGTGTGTTGGGCAAGTATGTGCGCGATGAGAAGGTAATTACAATGGAAGAAGCTATTCGGAAACTTACTTTGTTGCCGGCTTCAAATTTAAAAATTCAAAAGCGTGGCTCCTTACAAGTTGGGTATTATGCTGACCTGGCGATTTTCGATCCGGCAAAAATTCAGGATCATGCAACCTTTGAAAATCCACATCAATACAGCACAGGTATGGTTCATGTGTTTGTAAACGGCACGCAGGTGTTAGCAGAGGGTGAACATACGGGCGCAACACCGGGACGCGTGGTGCGCGGACCCGGGTGGAAGGGAAAGTAGATATCAGATTAAAATAAGCAATTCAATAAAAAAGAGATGAATAAGGTAATAGAAGCAGCAACAGTTTTTTCTGTACAAGATAGTATTGAGTATGCGGCTGGCTCTGTAGTCAGCAAGACAATTGTAAAGAAACCTACGGGTACAATTACATTATTCGCGTTTGATGCAGGCGAAGGTTTATCGGAGCACACAGCACCTTTCGAGGCGGTTGTTCAGATTTTAGATGGCACGGCAGAAATTACTATTGATGGAAAGCCCTTTACCGTAGAAACGGGAGCGGGTATAATTTTGCCTGCTCAGGTTCCACATGCTTTGAAGGCTTTGGAAAGATTTAAAATGATGCTTACGATGATTAAAAGTTAAGTGATTCAGATCTTTTCTGAGTCCTAGAAACGGAGTGCGGGCTGTAATAATTAAGCGATGGGTGAGCGGGGAAAGAAGATACTGGTTTTCTTTTTGTATGCTTCAAAGGCAGAATTACCTGCATACTTTTTCTCTAGCATAGGAACACCCGAAACATACCGTAAAAGATAGGTGATTGTTAGGGGGCCAATAACAGTCATCCAACCGCCAGGGAAGGAAATCGCTAATAAGAATATCCCCCACCACTGCAAGGCTTCTCCAAAGTAATTAGGATGTCGGGTAAATTTCCATAAACCTGTAGACATAATTTTATTCTTATTATCGCTGTTCTTTTTAAACTTCATTAGTTGAAAATCACCTACTACCTCAAAGTAAAAACCGATAAACCAGATCAGAACACCGGCAACATCTAACCACCGAAAGCTAATAGGTGAGTTTATATTAATAAAAACAACGGGCCATACCGTTATGAATAAAAAAGTGCCTTGTAGAAGAAAGATTTGAAAAAAGCTGCGGGTATAAAAATGCTTCCACTCTCTCCGCCATTTCGCATACCTAAAGTCTTCGAGAGGTCCTGAATTTCTGGAAGCTATATGCCAGGCAAGCCGCAAACCCCATACCGTTACTAACGTATTTACTAATAACGCTCTAGCATTGCCATCCCCTAAAAAATAAGAAGACCACGATACAAGAATAAAACCTAAGCCCCACGCTACATCCGCGATATCATTTCTTTTTCGCACAACAGCAATCGCAAATGCTATGATTACATAAATCAAAAGAATAGTAGCTAAAGTTATATAGTCTTTTAAGCTACCCATTTGATGGCAATCAAATAGGTGATCGTACTTACGCTCGAGGCCAAAAATGTTCCCCATAGCATATCTACCCATACTACTGTAAGCGGCCAATCTTTTAAGGTGGCCAGGTTGGTGAGGTCATAGGTGGCATATGTTATCAGGCCAAACAACGCACCCGCTAGCAGCGCATGCATCCAATCCTTTTTTTCTACAGCGGGACCAATAACGAAGATGACCAAACCAACTAGAAATAAAAGATAGAATACTATCGCTGCCGCCCAGTTCACATCAGGTTTCATTAAGAATCCGATTTGGTTTTTGTAAAACGTACGGGCAACAAAGCCTAACCAAAGCATATCAATGGCAAAGAACACGGGCAATGCAATAGCGTAGAGTTTAAGGAACATTATAAAAGACTTTATTTAGTAACACCTGATATCGCATTTTGTTATACCCATTAATAGTTGTTGAAGAGATGGTTTAACTTGAGCTGGTAACAGGTCGGGTTATCGTTAAGGCCGCACTTAGTTGCTTTGCTTCCTGAGTAATGTCGATTGGGTAATTTGCCAATTCTAAGATTTTAATTGCATTTCTTGTCTTTAGAGGACCAGCCTTGATGATATGATCGAAATGTAGTTCGTTATTTTCAACGGATTCGGTAAAGTGAAACAGATCGTATTCATGATTGAGCATCTCAGCTAACTCAATGTCGTGAGTAGAGACAATAACTATATTGTCGTTACGATTCAGGTACGAAAGAATCGCTTTGGCGGCTGCAATTCGCTCTATTGTATTGGTTCCTTTAAAAACCTCATCCAGTACAAATAGATTTAGATTGGGGGAGTCTACTTGTTCCAACAACGAACCCATAATGGTAACCTCTTGCAAATAATAGCTTTTACCTTCAAACAGATTGTCGTCTATTCTTATAGATGAAAACTGTTTTAGAATAGGGGAGACAAATTCATCAGCAAAGCAAGTATGAATAGTTTGCGCTAACAGCGAGTTTATTAGCAACGTTCTTAAAAAGGTTGACTTACCCGACATATTTGAGCCTGTGATTAAAACACTTTTTTCGAGTATTGAGAAATCATTTTCCATACAATCATCAATCAAAGGATGATACATCCTTTTGGTAGAAAGTTCTTTCTTAGGCGGAACCAGCGTGGGTATGCACGTTTTCTTTTCTCCTGCCCGCAACGAAACGATCGAGAGAGCAACGTCAATAGTGCCTACATAATTGAAAAGTATTTTAATGGATGATTGTTTGGATTCTAATTCCTTTGTCACTTTAAAAAGTGTGAATACCTCGATTAGAAAAATTGCTTTGAGTAATTCAACTAAATACAAACCCAACTGACTTAGCTCGGCCTGTATGCCTCCTTCGCTGTCGAACTTAATTAATGCTGCTTTTCGCTGAAATGATTTTAAGTTGGCAATACTTGAGTCTACAGATTCATTCCGAAAAAAAATGTCCATTTTAGTTAGCACTTTTGAAACATTAATCAACAAATTCAGCTGTGGGAAAGATCGGATAAAGGGATACGTATTGCTCTTATTCCAATAGTGCAAAAACATATTTAGTGTTATCGGAATAATGAGAAAAATAAGAAGAACCGGAAATTGGAAAGCTAGAATAGCAAGGGTCCCGGTAATTGCTACATCGAGAATCAGGAGGTTGAACCATTTTGGTTTTTCCAACAACTTATCTTGTAATAACGTAGAAATGTAATAGGCATCGCCATGGTTAAGTTTGAGAAGTTCTAATTGAATGGCTTCCCGTAACTTTTTATCTTCTTCAAATATCTTTGTAAATCCCGCCTGCGGATCTTCCGTAGCGTTGCCAGGTTCCAATAGTTTTTTGAAAAGCAATTGTTGACCTACTTTACTGGTTGACCGGTCAATAAATGTGAAGAGACCGTGCAAGTCGATGTCCTCAATGGTTTGGTCTGTTAGGCGATGAAACGTGTTTTCCTTTACAGCGTCCGAATATCTTCTAATGTTGTCGAAATCAAAGGAGTCTGTTTTCGGTTTACCCCAGGCTGCCGAATCTGCTCGATTTTCTTTTTTGTTCTACGCTTGTTTGATTGATGGAGTACAAGGAGTATTACCAGGATGAGTATTGAGCCGAGTAGTAGGTATTCCATGCTGCTGATCTACAATTACTGATTTTTATCCTGCATCAATGTGCCCCTTTCACATACGCCCAACCCTTTTCTTGCTTTAAGGTAAGTTCTATCATGGCCGAGGGCACTACGGTAGCGGTTGGAAGTAAATCAGCCTTTGTAAGTTTTCTTCTTTTCATGGTATTGTTGCAGGCAGCAAACACAACCCCTTTGCTGGTCCATTCAGCTACTTCCGCGGCTGCTTTGGATTTAGTGGTTTGGAGTAGTTCCAGTCCACCTCCGTGGCAAACCACTTCTATTTGTGCATTGGGCCAGGCGGTGCGAATATTTTTTACCTGCCCTACTACCGAGGCCTGGGATACAGAATCGCTGGAGGTGAATTGCATCACAATTTTATGTTTCTTCATGTCAAGAACGCCTTCTTCCTGACCATATACTTGAATTGTTACAATAAAGAACAGCACAAAAGCAATAAGTTTCATAACGTAAAATTTAATTTGGGAAGGTAACAAAGTTTAAGGCACGTTGTGCTCCGCTTGCCCTTTTTCTAGTACGCGTTTATAAATTCAAAAGCTCGTTTTTCCATCCAGTTTTCGGAGAGAGTCTTTAGTGAAAAGCCTACATGTCCGCCCTTGTTGGGAGTTTCCAGATGCACGTATGCATGATCTTTTGCCAAGGCATAGGGGTAACAAGCTTCAGGTAGAAACGGATCGTTGATGGCGTTGACAATAAGGGCCGGAGTTTGAATCGTAGAAAGGTAAGGTCCACACGAGGCTTTTGAATAAAAATCATCGGCATCCGCAAAGCTGTGTAACGGTGCCGTATAGCGATTATCAAACTCCCGAAAGGATGAAATATTTTTAAATCCTTTAATTGAAATAAGCTCTGGAAACAAGTGCGACTTGGCTAACATTTTTTTCTCCAGCTTTTTTAAAAAGCGTTGGAGGTAGAATTTATTTGCGGGCTTCTCTAATTCGCTTGCGCTGGAACCCAGGTGACACGGTACTGAAAAAACAGTAGCCGATTTTATTTTCGTGTGAATACCCTGTTCGCCTAAATACTTTAAAGTCATGCTACCCCCCATGCTAAATCCAACCAAGGCAATATGTTTATAATTTTTTGCGACCGCATAGTCAACCACAGCAGCCAGATCATCCGTTGCACCATGATGATAGAATCTCGGCAAGCGATTAATTTCACCACTACAGCCACGGCAATTCCAGGCTACGGCATCCCAACCTCGTTTAAAAAAATAGGCAGCCATTCCTTTTGCATAATGCCTCTCGCTATTGCCTTCCAAACCATGTGAGACAATTACCAGTTTATCCTCAGATTTCGAAAACCAATCAAGATCTAAAAAGTCTCCATCATGTAATTCAATGCGTTCTCGTGTGTATGAACCGGGCACGGTACGAAAAATGCTGGGCATTATCGTTTCAACATGATTATTGAAAAGAAAAAAAGGTGGTTGATAGGCGGACGATTCTACAAGGGGCATCGGGGTATTTTATCTTCTCATGCCCTAAGTTACGACTTATATCGGGCACTGAGCAAAGTCATTACTACAAACAAAAAGGCAACCAATCCCAATGCAATGCGCAACGACTGCCAATCGGCAAGCAAGCCGATTAACGGTGGGCCAAACAGAAATCCAGAGTACCCAACGGTGGTTACCATGGCAAGTCCCACTCCGGCAGGTAAGTCTTTCGTGTTGCCAGCAATGCTATAAGCAATGGGTACAATAGAGGAAAGACCAATACCGGTAATAAATAATCCAAAAATTACTGCGTAAGGATGAATGAATATCATTGTTACAATAATGCCAATCGTTGCAATTAGTCCACAGACCATCATTAATTTTCTATCTCCAAATCGTGCACGGGCAGAGTCTCCGAAAAATCTACCAACCGTCATGGCTAAGGCAAATGCAGATAGACCGATAGGCGCTAATGCTTTGCTTGCGTGTGCGATATTCTCCATGTAATTAGTACTCCAGTCGGCCATGGCGCCTTCACCGAGCATACAACAAAATGCAATCACGCCAATACTGACCATGGCAGCATTTGGCAGACGAAATGCGGGCTCCCCGGTCTTTTTTTCTGCAGGCTTATCATGAATAAGATTGTAACGCGCCCAGATGGCTCCGGCAATGCTCAATGCAATAATGATACTCAAGTGAGTAAATAGTGTAGTGTTTAGTTTTATAAACAAGGCTCCACAACCTGCACCAGCTACCATACCAATACTAAACAGGGCATGAAAGGAAGTCATAATGGGTTTACGATGTTGTTGCTCTACCATAACGGCTTGCGCGTTCATTGAAACATCAAGCATGCCTGCTGTTAACCCCATCACAAAAAAAAGTATTAACAGCGAAACTATATCGGGCATGATTGGAACAAGCGGCACGAAGATGCAATAAGCGAACACGGAAATGATTCCAATTTTTCGACTGCCATTTCGGATGATGAGCCAGCCTGTAAAAGGCATGGCAAGCAATGCACCCAACGATGAAGAGAGCAACACAAACCCTAATGTGCCGTTGTCTATCGAAAATATTTCCTGTACACGTGGAAAACGGGCTGCCAGGTTTGCATGTACAAATCCATTTATAAAAAAGACAAGCTTAACAGCAATTCGGGATTGAGTCAAAGTAAGTATGTTGAAGGTTACCTGGGTATTTTAACTGTAAAGATACAGCTTTCGCTGATTGGGTAGCCCTGCTCGCTTATTCCCTGAATAATGACTTGATAAGTACCGGGTTGATCAGAGGTGTAGAATGTCAGTTCTTCGCGTTGGTTAGCAAAGGTGAAATCGGGTACCCAACACAGTAACTGGCGCGGATCAGGCAGTCGGGATTCAAGTTGTGCAGGGCTTTCATATTTGGGCGAAAAGAATTCGCTTCGTCTTTCTAAGGCATCGTAATCAAGGGTAAAGGCTTTGGGGTCAATGGGAAATCCGGCCAGGTCGCCTGTATAAGTTTTAAAGCTCACAATGCCATCAAAGAATTGGGCACCCAAAAAATATTTGCCTGTCACTACGTCTATTTGCATAACCTTCAGCGGATCGAGTGTCATGAGTTTATCGGTATCAAACACGGGCACACCATCCAATAGCACCAAGGGTTCATTATCATAAACGATATTGCGCGTACCGTTAACTACTTTAAAAATGAAACGATCATTATTCTTTCGTAACCGAACGCCTTTAACATATTCGCGCATCACTTCTTCCATCAAAGGAAATCTCGTGTAATCATTGAGGGTATATTCCTCCTGCGCTGTGCCATAGAAAGAAGAGCTATCTGTAATAGTCTGTGTGGTTTGTATGGGTTGGTTGTATACGTCACGAACTTGCATGGCTACGCTCCGTGCAATTAACGCCTTTGAAGCCTTGTTAGAAAGATCTACAGGAGGAAGTGAACGTATTGAAAATTGATCAGAGAAGGGTGGTAATAGCTTAATTTGAGCAACGCTATCTGCCGGCAAAGTTTGAACAAAAACTTTTTTACGACCAATAAGATCGGACACTTCAAAAGTGATGTTTCCATCCCGATCACTAATTGATTCGTACAACTCTACTTTCTTTTGGGGTGAGGCCAGGTAAGTCGTAATACCTGACAAAGTCTTTTCGGTGGCACGATCTACAACTTTACCCGTTATTAAATGACCACGATATTCCGGTAAAAATTTAATGATATCGGTCTCTTCTCTAACATCATCCCATTGAAAGCGACTCCAGCCATGCGTAAGCATCAGATGATCGGTGGCCTCGGCAACCGATGGGTCATTCGAAAAATAGAATTCAGGCCATTCGATGTTTCCTTTCAAATCACTGGTTAAGTACAAGTAATCGTGAATGTTTGTTGGTACGAATTGTTGAAGGGAATCTAATTTCGAAATAGAAAGAGAAAGATTGATAGATCCCTTTAACTCTGTTTGTGGGTCAATAGTTATTTTAACTTTCGATCGCGTTTCATATTCAGGAAGTTCCGTAGTGAGTTTAGTCATGCTATTTTTTTTCGGTTGAATAAAAATGAGTCTTTGAGCAACCGGTTTAAACTCAGCATTGAATAGGGTTATATGAGAGATCCCTTCACCAAATTCTTCTTTAGCTATAAGAATATCCACCTGACCATTATTCAGATGATTGGTATTTGCTACTTTAATTACTTGACGGGTATGGCCAATTAAGTAAACGATCGGTGATCGGATTTCCGGTCCTTTGGCTTTTACAGATACTAATAATTTGTTTTGCGAGCTATCTTTTACGTGTAGCGTATAACCTGATGATTGAATAGGGGGCAAGATAGCCGCAGATGTTATTCCATTTAATTCCTTGATAACGACTTTATATTGTTCAGCTTGAAAAGGAGTGAAATAAAAATGACCTATACCAAATTTCAACGGTGCAAAACGGACCAGGGTGTCTCCTTTGCTGGAGAGAATGAATCCCATATATGGAATTCCAGTTCCGGATGCATTTACAACGCGGCAAGCTATTTTGCTGGTCAGGCCATTGACCAATTGTCCACCTTCTGGGAAAAATTGAATATCTAATTTAGATACTTCTGGTTTTTGGTTTTTCTCCAGACTTCGGAATACATTAACTATTGTTATGGGTTGTTGAAAATAGAATTCAGGGCTAAAGTTTTTCATCCAGTTTGTATACACGCGGAATATATAATTACCGGAACTTAGTGATGCTGGTAGACGAACAGAACCATTTCCAGTTCCGTCCTCCAGTCCTACCTTAATTTGTACTACAGGTTTTTTTTCTTCATCCAAAACTTCGAGATAAGCTACTTTGCTTAGAGCTAAAGGCTGATGTATATACCCATCCGTTACATAAATTTTAAACCAGGCTTTTTCTCCTGCAGCATAAAAGCTGCGATCCAAATGAACAAAAATCTTTTCCTGTAATCGACCTGTCTGGTAGGCTTCAACTTTCTTTACGTATTGATCTAGTATGGATTGCGCATAGGCAAAGGATACGGCAAGAAGTAGAAAAGTTAAAAGGCCAATTTTTTTCATTCCCAAAAATCGGGTTTAGTCGTTGAGCCACCCCGCAAGGTACAATCGGCACAAAACTGACTTGTATATGTATATCCAATAACCCCTGGCCCATTCGGGTTGGGAATTCCGCCAACAAATGTAAAGGGACCACTAAAGTTTTGCAGCCCTGCCAAAAGCACACCGTTCAATTCGCAGCTCGAATACCCCGTATCGTAAAAGGGAGGAGAAGGAAGATCTTCGAAAGAAATATAGATGCGTTTGGAAGAAACTGAACCTATATGAAAGTAGCCAACTACTTTTTCGGATGGATCGGTTATGCATTTAAAGTTTCCCGTAATTTGTGTCGGTAGCGGCCCGAATAGCGTGCCCAGGTCTTCGGTATTTTTCTTTTGCTGCTGCCAATAGTTATAAGAATCTTCGGTAATGGCATACTGATTCACCAGAATACTATACCGGTACCTGAGTTCTTCAGAAGTGTTGCCTTTATAAATTAATGGAAATTCACTGATAACATTTTTATTTAGCCTTTGGGTGGTTGCAATCAGAATATCATTTGAGCGATCTGAAGTCCAGCATTGATAAATACTTTCTGTGCGTACGGTAACCGTTTTTGTTGCCGGATTAAAATCGTACACAGAGTTATAGGCTGCTGTGTATGTCCATGTCTCTTCGAAAGACCAACGATAAAATCCTTCCGGGTTTTGATCGTCATGGGTGCTCACATAGAGTTGAACACCTTTGTCGGCTGTTAGCTCCCAACTTACACTGTCAATAGCCGGACTTTCCATAACAGGTACAAATTCGGATATATATTCCTTTGAATCCTGGGTAATCACATGCAGACTATATTCTTTGGGCGGAAAGGATTGTGCAGCTAGTGTGTATGTGCCACCCCCTTCTTCCTGTAAAAATATTTTATTTCCAGCGTTGTCCTCCAACCAAAGGGTAGCTCCTTCTTCAATTTCTATAGGATCTGTTGAGGTAAGATTTTTTGTTCTGGTGAGATTAATGGTACTCTTGGTGGCCGTGTCAATATAACCATCAATGACCAAAAGAGAATCTGAGGATTTAAGGTTCGGAGGAGTGTAAGGATCAACACAACCAGAAAAAAGAATAATCAGAAACAAAACTCTTTTCATCCGACTAAAATTTAAAATTATAAGTGATGGTTGGAATCGGATTTCCGAAAATGGAAAGTTTGTATCCCCGAACAACGCCATCATCCGATGTGAAATAAACAGAATAGGCATTTCGCCTTCCAGTCAGGTTATAGACCGAAAAACTCCACGAGCTATGCGCCAGTTTTTTTATTTTATGATTGCCTTCTATATTTAGAGATAAATCGGTTCGGAAGTAATCGGGAATACGGTATTCATTCCGGTCAGAATATAATAAACGTTCAGCTACATCAATCGTGTACTTAGCCAACGGCAATGTAATAGGTCTGCCTGTACTATATACCATGTTAGCTGAAAGACTGAATCTTCTATTGAATTTATAATTTCCGATAAAATTAACTGCGTGCGGTTTATCGTAATTACTAGGATAGTATACACCGCTATTGATTGTCTCGGCTTCAGAATCTCCTTTGGTTTTAACTAACGAGCGTGAATAGGTGTAACTAAGCCATCCATTTAATTTGCCACTCGTTTTTTTCACCATGAATTCCGCTCCATAGGCTTTACCTTGCGAATTTAGAACGTCCGTTTCAATATGATGATTTAAGATTAACTCAGCGCCCCCTTTATAGTCCAGAAAGTTCTGCATGATTTTGTAATACGCTTCTATCGATACCTCGATTGACTTCGTTCTGGAATTTTTATAATAACCCACCGAGAACTGATCGCCCAGTAGCGGTTTTATATAAGGATCACTTAGCTTCCAAATATCAGTTGGCGCGATGGCCGTGGTGTTTGACAACATTTGAACGTATTGCCGCATGCGATTGTAGCTAACTTTAATGGAGGTATTCTTTAACAAGCTATATCGTGCGGAGAGTCTCACTTCGGGCCCACCTGAGGTAGACACGGTTTGATCTGCGGAATACGTGACGGTGTCTATAATTGTAGTTACGTCCAAAACGCTTCCCTCTTGATAAATTAAAACATCACGAGGGCCATAATTTCTGAAAAATGAATACCGCAATCCGCCATATAAGGAGAGTCGGGAGTTCACTTCGAAATTGTCACCCAGATAGGCCGCACTTTCAAAGGCTTGTTCATTCTGTAAAACATCGGGTATTACCAGCGACTCGGTTCCTACGGGAGTAAGTGTGCCTGGGGATAATTGGTAATTTATTGAGCTGGCACCAAAGGTGAGAGTATGCTTAGAGTTGAGGAAATAGGTGAAGTCCGCTTTTGCTTGTAGTTGTTGTATAGAGTAAGTTAGATCAAATGCATTAACTGGATTTTTGTCACTTGAAATAGTATAATCATAACCACTGTAATTTCCGGTAAGTACACCAAAAAATTTGTTGTTGAATATGTGCCGCCACTTGGCTGACAGCGCCTGGTTGCTATAGCTGTAGGCTGTGTCGCCTTCTAACTTAAACCGATCTTTGCTGGTGTAGCCCGAAAGATAGATATTGTTCTTACTATTAATTTCATGACTGATATTCAAGTTCAAGTCATAAAACGCAGCTTCGCTGTTTTTTACCCGATCGTAAGACGACTGTTTCAAAATCCAGTCGGAGTAAGTAGAACGACCGCCAATTAAGAAGGAACTTTTATCTTTCATGATCGGACCTTCTAAAGCAAATCGTCCAGTGATGGGACTGATGCCACCCGATCCGCCCCACTTTCGCTTGTTGCCTTCGCGTGTAGTAACATCTAACACAGATGAAATTCTTCCCCCGTATTCAGCCGGTACTCCGCTTTTATAGAGCTCCACATTTTTGAGCAAATCGGCATTGAATGAAGAAAAGAAGCCAAATAAATGTGATGGATTGTAAATAGTAGCATCATTGAATAGAATTAAGTTTTGATCCGTTGCTCCTCCACGAACGTTAAAACCCACGGTAGCTTCTCCCACCGATTGTACACCCGGTAGGGTAAGTACAGCTTTTAAGATATCTGCTTCGCCCATTGCCACCGGAATTTGTTTCATGGTTTTAATATCGATTCGTTCTAAACCCATTTGTAAACCCAGTACACGTTCGTCCCGCTCTGATTCCACGATTACTTCTTTGAGAGGTAAAACATCTTCCTCCAGCTCTATGTTGAGTTTCCCGTCAGAATGAAGCAAAATATTACGTTCAGTATTCTTCATGCCCATGCTCCTAATTTGAAGCGCATGTGTCCCACGTGTTAGGGTAATGGAATAATAACCATTCGGGTCGGTAGCTACGCCAGTCAACGGATTTTCAATCAGTACCGATGCGCCTATCACCGGCTCACCTGTTTTTCTATTGCGAATATAACCAGCCACGCTCGCTGTTGGTTTGCTACTTGTGCCACGAACACCAATGGAAATTAGTTTTTCTACTTTAATCTTTTCGGCATCTTCAAATCTTTTGTCATCCGTTTGTCGAGGTAAGGTATCTGAAGAGATACCTGTTCGGTCATAGAAATCAGAGGGAAGTTCAGTGAGAATAATATCTTGAATGGTAATATAGATATACTGATTAGCATCTAGGGCATAGCGGTACTCGGTATTTTTAAATACTTCACTCAGGATTTCTTCAGCCGATTGATTAACAGCCGAGACTGTTACCATGAGACTATCTACCGAGGCGGGATTAAAAAAGAATTTGTAATCTGATTTTTGTTCAATCTCACTTGCGAGTCTTGTAAAGGGTTGATTCTGTAATTCAATTGTAAATAGATTGGTCTGCTGGCCTTGGGCCTTCGATATTGAAAGACAGGCTATAATCAAAAGAATTAAGAGGAGCGTACCTGATTTCATTTACCAGTATTCAATTGATCAAAGTAGGCACCCATTCTTTGCAGCGCGAATTCCTTATTCTTATTGAAGGAAATATTTTCTTCGGCTAGCAGTTTTTTGAGTTCGCTTTTTCTTTCTATCAGAACTTTTAAAACGGACCCTTTAGAACTTACGGGGTAGTAGATTCCATTTTTCAGGATAAAGAGTTTTTCCTTAGGAAGGAATTCGATTGTTTTTGTTTTAGTGGTGAGGATATCTTGCGTTAGTTTGTATCTTTTAGAATAGACTTTCAAGTCACCATCGTAAATCTGGTCATAGAACCCCGCAACCGGTGATTGTAAGCGCACAAAAAAATGTTCAGCTATTCCAAAAGATTCTACTTTTTCAGAAATCAATTCAATTTCTCTGTGACTGGTAGGGTGTTCAACATGTATCTTATCCTGGAACAGATCGTATTTAAGAGTAACGGATTCATACTGTTGACCATCATAATTTATGATTCCCTCCTGCCACTCATCGGTTACAAAGTAGGGGTGCCCATTCAATTGGCTGCGTTCAAATGGATCAATAAACTCGTGACCATTGTAAAGGCTCGAGTTTTCCTGAATAGTTTGATCGTACAAAATGATGGCTGCTTTAAGTGATGCTTGTCTTAGGGTAGAGTCGGGAAAGGCAGGCTGAGCAAAAACAGTTGAAATTGACAGCACTATAACGATTGCGGAGATTATAACTTTGTTTCTTGATGGTCTAACTCGCTTTATACTGGATAGCATCACTCGCCTAAAATAACTCATGGGCAAAAAAAATCGTACTACTGATAGAATTCCTGAACTTATAAATATAGAATAATTACGCGTAACGCATTTTATAAATGAAAAAGCCCTCTTAAAAAGGGCTTTTCATTTATTCGAATCTCTTGATTTCTTATTTCGCATAGGCTACACTTCGCATTTCACGAATCACCGTTACTTTAATCTGACCCGGGTACTGCATATCTTTTTCTATTTTTTGCGAAATATCAAAACTGAGTTGCGCGGCACGTTCATCTGTAGCCTTTTCTGCATCAACCATTACACGTAATTCGCGCCCAGCTTGAATGGCGTAGCATTTTTCTACACCTTCAAAACTTAACCCTACACTTTCTAATTCTTTTAATCGCTTAATGTATTGTTCCATCACCTCGCGTCTTGCACCTGGCCGTGCGCCTGAAATGGCATCGCAGGCTTGTACAATTGGAGAGATAATGCTGGTCATCTCAATTTCATCGTGGTGTGCACCAATAGCATTGCAAATTACCGGGTGCTCTTTGTATTTCTGCGCTTGTTCCATGCCCACAATAGCATGTGGTTTTTCCAATTCTTCCGGCCATACTTTTCCTATGTCGTGTAACAAACCGGCACGCTTGGCTTGTTTAACATTCAGCCCGAGTTCTGCAGCCATAATAGCGCAGAGGTTGGCTACTTCACGTGAGTGTTGTAATAAATTTTGACCATAGGAAGAACGATAGCGCATTCTACCTACCATCTTAACTAATTCGGGGGCCAAGCCATGTATGCCTAGGTCAATGATGGTCCGTTCACCAATCTCTATAATTTCATCATCAATGTTTTTGAAAGTTTTTGCAACAATTTCTTCAATCCGAGCCGGATGTATTCTACCATCCTGAACCAATCGGTGTAGCGATAGTCGGGCTACTTCTCTGCGCACCGGATCAAAACCCGATATAATGATTGCTTCGGGCGTATCATCAACAATAATTTCAACTCCGGTAGCGGCTTCCAGCGCCCGAATGTTGCGACCTTCGCGGCCAATTACTTTCCCTTTAATGTCATCGCTTTCAATATTGAAAATGGAAACACAGTTTTCAACGGCATGCTCGGTTGCCGTGCGTTGAATAGTTTCTACTACAATTTTCTTCGCTTCTTTGGTGGCCGACAACTTAGCCTGCTCCATGATATCTTTTATATAGGAACTGGCTTTGGTTGCCGCTTCTTCCTTTAAGGACTCTACCAGTTGATCGCGCGCCTGGTCGGCCGTAAGTTTAGAGATACCTTCCAGTATAGCCACTTTTTGCGCGTTGAACTTATCGAGTTCTTCCTTGCGCTTTTTCACGAGGTCATGTTGGTGCGCCAGACTCTGTTTTTCTTCATCCACTTCAGATTCCTTTCGCTTCAGAGTTTCCAATTCTTTGCTGAGCTGCGATTCGCGTTGCTTGATCTTTTGTTCGTTGGCGATGATCTGATTTTTCTTGCGATTAGCTTCTTCTTCAAACTCTTGCTTCATTTTTAAGAGTTTCTCTTTGGCATCAAGAATTCGATCTTTCTTGATATTCTCGGCTTGTAGTTCAGCTTCTCTG
>Ga0154020_10002809_pt1 | contig 21172 bp, 13 predicted proteins | sample Klosneuvirus_201_FD_109709 | JGI IMG/M metagenome (GOLD analysis project Ga0154020, IMG submission 109709) | Active sludge microbial communities from wastewater, Klosterneuburg, Austria - Klosneuvirus_20160825_MG | ecosystem: Engineered > WWTP > Aerobic digester > Activated sludge | place... | reverse complement strand
TTCATTAGGCGCCATTGTAAGGGCTTTTGATACACGTAAAGAAGTTGCCGAACAAATCGAATCTATGGGGGCGCAATTCCTTACTGTAGAAATTAATGAAGATGGTGCAACTGCCTCAGGTTACTCTAAAGAAATGAGTAAAGAATTTATTGAGGCGGAAATGAAATTGTTTTTAGAACAAGCCAAGGAAGTTGACATTGTGATTACTACTGCTCAAATTCCGGGCAGACCGGCTCCAAAATTATGGTTAGATTATCATGTTCAAGCAATGAAACCTGGTTCTGTCATTGTTGATTTAGCAGCATCTACCGGAGGAAATTGTGCATTTACTAAGAACGGTGAAATCTTTACCACAGAAAACGGAGTAACTATTGTTGGAAAATTAAATCAATTACCTAATCAAGCTTCCCAATTATACGGGAATAACTTATGTCACTTATTAGATGACATGGGTAAAGCCGAAAAATGGAAAATAGATATGGAAGATGCTGTTGTTTCAAGAGCAATGGTAACTTACAACGGAAAAATCAACTGGCCTCCTGCTCCGCTACAAGTAAGCCCTACCGCAGGTGGCGGTACTAAAAAAGTAGTGACGCCAACACAGGAAGAGATAAAAATTTCTGAAGATGAAAAAGCTAAAAAAGCGGCTATATCAACAGTAATTAGTTTAGCTGTTGTTGGTGGATTATTATTGTTAATCGGCGCTTTTGCACCTCCTGCTTTTATTCAGCACTTTACTGTATTTGTTTTAGCCGTTTTCGTAGGCTGGCAGGTAATTTCAAATGTTTCACACTCTTTACATACTCCTCTTATGGCTGTTACTAATGCCATCAGTGGTATCATTATTGTTGGTGGTTTATTACAAACTAAAACCGATGTAGGAAACATCATGACCATTCTTGCTTCTATAGCCATTTTGATAGCAAGCATTAATATTGTTGGTGGATTTGTGGTGACTCACCGTATGCTGAAAATGTTTAAAAAATAAGAAAGCGAAAGCTTCAACTAAACAAGTAATTAATAAAAAGAGTTAATAGAATTTTATGTTTATAGTAAAAGAAATACAAACAGCAGCTTACTTATTTGCAAGTATCCTGTTTATTTTAAGCTTAAGCGGATTGTCTTCGCAGGAATCTGCAAAGCGCGGCGTTTTATACGGTATTGTTGGTATGATCATAGCAATTATAGCTACAGTACTTGGACAAGGTGTTGAAGGACACGTTTACATTATCGGAGCAATTGCAATTGCTTCTGTTATTGGAATAATGCTGGCAAGAAAAGTTGAAATGACTGCTATGCCGCAATTAGTTGCCATCTTACATAGTTTTGTTGGTTTAGCTGCAGTATTAGTTGGTTTCGGTTCTTACCTCGATCCTGAAACTCAAAAACTAACAGGCGCAGAACATACCATTCACTTAGTTGAAGTTTTTGCGGGAATTTTTATCGGAGCAATTACGTTCACAGGCTCAATAATTGCCTGGGGAAAATTAGATGGTAAAGTTCCTTCTAAGCCCTGGAGTTTTAGCGGACTTCAATTAATGAATTTAATTTTACTTATTGCCTGTATTGTATTAGGCGTATTATATTGCCAAGCCGAAGGAACAAGCGGGATGCTTTACCTAGGAATTATGACATTAATTGCCTCATTCATTGGTGTAGTTTTAGTGATGGCTATTGGCGGTGGTGATATGCCGGTAGTAGTATCTATGCTAAATTCTTATTCAGGTTGGGCAGCATCCGCAGCAGGTTTTATGTTAGGTAACGACTTATTAATTGTTACAGGTGCGCTTGTTGGTAGTTCGGGTGCCATTCTTTCTATGCACATGTGCCATGCCATGAATCGTTCTTTCTTTTCGGTAATATTTGCCAGCGGCGGTGGTTCTGGTAAAGGTGGTGAGAAAAAAGCAATTGAAGGAGAGGTAACAGCACTTAACCACGAAGAAGTAGCTGCATTACTTAAAGAAGCTAAATCAGTTGTAATTGTACCCGGTTACGGAATGGCTGTTGCTAAAGCACAATATCCTATTTACGACATGGTTCAAACACTACGCAAAGCAAATAAAAATGTACGTTTCGCCATTCACCCGGTAGCGGGCCGTTTACCTGGACACATGAATGTATTGTTAGCTGAAGCCAATGTGCCTTATGATATCGTATTAGAGATGGATGAAATTAATGATGATATGCCAAATACAGATGTAGTGATGGTAATTGGCGCGAATGATGTTGTGAATCCTAGCGCACAAGACGATCCTGCAAGCTCTATTTACGGAATGCCGGTGATAGAGGCCTGGAAGGCAGAAAAAGTAATTATCATGAAACGTTCTATGTCGGCTGGTTATTCCGGTGAAGACAATCCGTTATTCTACAAACCTAATAGCGAAATGCTATATGGCGATGCTAAAGCCAGTGTAGAAAAATTGTTAACTTTCTTAAAAGCATAATCACATTTCAAATCAACAAAAAACCCGCATCAGTCAATGCGGGTTTTTTTATTGCCTATTCTACATATAACGGTTGTCAGCCCTACTTCAATAATGTAACATGTCCGTAGTGATATTCCTCCCGCTTGGTAACTAAATTCGTAAACGTTATCATCCATACGTAAACTCCCTGCTCACACGGCTTACCTTTGTAAGTACCGTCCCATCCTTTTGTAACATCTCCGGTTTTAAAAATACGCTCTCCCCATCTGTCATAAATATCAAATTTATATTCCTCCACACCGTAAACCAAGGGCATAAATATGTCGTTCAATCCGTCTGCTTTCCCCGGAGTAAAGCTATTGGGTATCCAGAATCTGAACTCCGGTAAAATTGTAACATAACGTACCGCAGTATCCGGACAACCAAATCCGTTTACTACAGTTTGTATAACTTCGTATTTTCCCCAATTATCATAGTGATGCGAAGGATTTACCATGGTGGAAGATCCACCATCGCCAAAAGTATAATACCAACTTGTTGAATTTAAACTCTCATCAAAAAAATAAATATCCGGTTCAAATATAGTTGCGTTAGTTGGCAAAAATGAAAATGCTGCATGCGGACGAACATTAACTATAACCATTCCTGGTACCACGAACTTACTTGTATCCACACAACCGTTTGTTGATATTATAGTTAATGTTACATTATAAACTCCGGCAGGTGTAAAAACATGCGTGGGGTTTTTGTCGTTCGATGAAGTGCCATCACTGAACTGCCACAAATAATTCAAAGATGAACCGCCGACACTTGTATTGGTAAATGTTACCGACGCAGGATCACACATGGTTACCGAATCACTTAAAAATTCGGCTTTAGGTTTTGGTAAAACGGTAACACTGTCTGTAAGCAGTTTTGTACAAATAGCCTGCTTTACAAAAAGACTGACGGGAAATGTACCAGGTGTGCTATACGTTATACCTCCCGGACTGCTTAAAGTAGAGCTTGCAGGCGCTGCGTTACCTCCAAAATTCCAATTAAATGTTGCATATGGCGCATAGCTACCGCCTACTGCAAATGAAAAACTATTGTTGGTGATACATTGTGCAGGTGGTGCTGTAAAAGTGGGTGATAATACAGGATATACATAAAATGTTTTCTCAACTGTATCAACACATGGCTTTCCGGGATTAGCAATTAATGTAACAGTATATTTACCGGTGTCCTGATAGACATACGAGGGGTTTATTAACATTGACGTATCAGCCACAGTGCCATTAACACCGAAGTTCCAATGGTAAGTCGTTCCTCCAATACTTTGATTCACAAAATTCACAGTATATCCCGAGCAAGGTTGGGTTTGGTCCATAATTGCACTTAATACTGTAACACTACATGTCACTACATTAAACTGAAAATCGCGGTGATGCGTGCCTATTAAAACCCCTCCCCGCCACTCTTGTACACATACCCCTACCACCCATTGTCCATTAATATCCGGTGTGCCGCTCAAAAAACCCGTTGTAGAATTAACATTTATAACAGGCGAAGAAGACATCGGGAAAGAACCACTATAAGGAGGCAAAAAGGGAACTGACAAATACGGCGGAGGGGTGTTAACCGTAGGACACGAAGGAGGAGGATTAGAGCAGCCTTGCGGCGTAGCAGTTCCGATACTCGGACAGCAATCGTCTAATCCGTTAAAAGGATTACATAACGAATATACGAGCTGATCCCCATCGGCATCCGTTGCGGAATGGTCAAAATTTATTGGAATACCATTGCATATAAAAATGGGTGGAAATTTTTTGAAGCGTGGCGAACTGTTCCCGCTGGCGGTCTCCGGCCCGGGGATATGTTCCCAGTAAGTAGCTCCAACTCCATTCGGGTTTATAATGTTTAATATGGTCAGATTACGGCAGCATCTTTGATAAACTAAATAATATCCACCAGCTATTGGCGGTAAATTAATAACATCCTCATACAAACCTTCCTCCACACAAACATTGTTTGGGGTTTGAATACATGGATTATTAATTGAAGGCGGAATATTTGTAACCGACAATAAAGCTAATGTTCTAGTCATAATCACATTCTGATTGGCACCGTAAACTGTTAAGAAAGCTGGATTGTCAAAAGGCGCTACCCCGTTTATACAGTCACGGAAAACCTTCAGGGTAACTTTATAGTTGTTACTGCCAAGATAATCGTAGTAAATTTCACCCCCAACTATATGCGTCGCTTTTATCTGAACAGATAATACCAGAAAAATTACCGTTGTAATAAAATATTTTAAGATGCCGCTTAAGCCCATGTTTAACTAATAAAGTTAGCAAAAATTACCGGATTTTGAAAGCAATGAGTGAAAACCCATTTATAATTAGGGATTTGCAGAGTTAAGATTTAAATTTGTACCATGATTAGAATTGGTTTTTTTGTTTTAAGCATCTCAATTTATTTATCCGCATTCGCGCAACTTCCGGTTGGACGGGATACTATTACCGTGTTTGAAAGCGGTAAGGTACTTAAGTCGGCTTGGGCAGGCGGATTAAATTTTTGCCAGTTCTCAAAAATCGATTTGAACTTCGACGGTAAAAAAGACATCATTGCTTTTGATAAAGTAAATTCCTTTGCTTATGGCATCATCAGGTGTTTCATAAATTCCGGCTCTTCCGGTCAGGCAAAATTTTATTCCGATGGTAATTATAGTTCCAAATTTCCGGCGGTTGATAGCTGGGTATTTTGTTATGATTACGATAACGACGGTAAAGAAGATTTAATTACTTATGTGTTAGGTGGAATAAAAATATATAAGAACATTTCCTCCGCTGGAAATTTACTTTTCCAACTTGTGAAGCCACGTTTAAAATCAAATTTTAATCCCACCGGTCCACCAAGTATCGGTAACATTTATTCCAGCCCTCAATCTGTTCCGGGATTTGCAGACATTGATAACGATGGCGACATGGATATTCTGACATTTAGTTCCACAGGATTTAAAATGGAATACCATAAAAACCAAAGCAAGGAATTATATGGCCACAGTGATAGTTTAGTTTTTGCGATGGTAGATTATTGTTGGGGAGATGTGAGTGAAAATAACTGTTCAGTTACATTAAACGATTGCCCGATAATGAAACAATTTGAATCGATTAGTGATGCTGGAAAAATAATGCACTCCGGATCATGCCTGATGTGTTTCGACCGTGATAACGATGGAGATCAGGATTTAATTATGGGAGATATATCTTGTCCGGAAATTTTATATATGGAAAATGGCGGCAGTGTATCTAATGCACATATTACCGATACAACGAAACTATATCCTAACTTCCCGCTTAAGGCTTCCACCCAAGTTATTAAAATAAATAACTTTCCTTGTACTTATTATCTTGACCTTGACAATGACGGTAAAAAAGATTTGATAGCCAGCCCGAATGAAGCCAATAGCGAAAATTATCAAAGTGTTTGGTATTATAAAAATATTGGAACCAGTACTAACGAATTTCAATTTGTAAAAAACAACTTCCTGCAAGACGAGATGATAGAAGTTGGCGAAGGCGCTTATCCTGTTTTATTCGATAATGATAATGATGGATTACTCGATTTACTAATTGGCAACATGGGTTATTACCAAAGCGGTTCCAACAAAACACGTTTAACTTTTTATAAAAACACCGGCACGTTAAGTCAACCGAGTTATTCTTTAATTACACGTGATTTTGCAGGCATCTCAACTTATACCTACACCATGTACGGTTTGGTTCCGTCTATTGCAGATATTGATGGTGATGGAGACAAGGATATGATTTTAGGAGATACCTACGGAAAAATACATTGGTATGAAAACACTGCCGGTGCAGGAAACCCGTGTAACTTCAGCAATTTCAAATATAACTTTTTTGGTATTACTACTATTTCATCAAATGCCTATCCGCAAGTCATCGATGTTGACAAAGACGGCATACTTGATTTATTAATAGGCATGCAAAATGGCCGCATTGCTTATTACCGTAATACCGGAACAACCACAGCTCCGGCATTTTCTAATATAACCAATACATTCGGAAATGTTCTTGTAAGAGGAAACCCTTCCATTTACCTAACGGGAAATTGTTCTCCATTTATGTTTGATGATGGCGGAACATATAAATTACTTTGCGGTTCAACCAGTGGCAGAATATTTTACTATGATAATATTGATGGCAATTTAAGTGGTAATTTTAACCGTATTGACACTAACGTAAATAAAATTTATGAAGGTATGCAAAGTGCTCTTCAATATACAGACATTAACAACGACGGTTTACGCGACTTAATAACTTCCAATTACGCAGGCGGACTTTGTTTTTTCTCTTCTAAAAATCCGATTGGCATTAAAGAAACAAATTTAAATTCAGATCCGTTTTTATTAGCCTACCCTAACCCTGCACATCATACATTAACCATTCAGCTAAACGAAATCAGCGGCATTTTTTCTATTGAATTAAAAGATTTATTAGGAAAAACAGTTTATGAAAAACCCAACAATTATTCTGCAACAAACATTAACACTTCACAATTATCCAAAGGCGTTTACATTTTAACGGTTGTTGTCAGGAATAATAATCTTCAAACCTCACTCAACAAAAAAATCATCATTGAGTAATGCGTAAAATATTTTATACACTTGTTGTTTTTGTTTTTTTAATAGCATTTTCATTTTGCAAAAAAGACAAAGGCTTGAGTAATTATGGCAATTATCCTAATGATATAGGAAAAATTATGGTTACCCAATGCGCTACATCCGGTTGTCACGACAACATCAGCTATATTGCTGCCAGCGGATTGAACCTGAGCACCTGGGACAACTTATTTAAAGGCAGTAAGTCAGGCTCTTCGGTAATTCCATTCAGCAGCAAATTTTCTTCGTTGTGTTATTTCATTAACCGCTTTGAAGAAATCGGTCCCGTTAATTATCCTACAATGCCTCTCAATAAAGATAAATTGAGCAAAGAAGAAGTATTACTAATTCAAAACTGGATTGATGCCGGCGCACCAGACATTAACGGCAATATTAAATGGGCCGATAACCCAAATAGAAAAAAAATGTATGTGACTAATCAAGCTTGCGATGTAGTAACTGTTTTCGACAGCGAAACACAATTACCTATGCGGTATGTAGAAGTTGGTATTGATCCAAACACAACTGAAGTTCCTCACATGATTAAAGTTTCTCCCGACGGACAATACTGGTATGTGGTGTTCACCAACTCAAATATTTTTCAGAAATTCAGGTGTAGCGATGATAAACTGGTTGCAACAACAAGTTTAGGTGCTAATTTCGACTGGAACACCTGCATTATTTCGGATGATGGCACTCGTGCTTATTGCGTAGCATGGAGCAGTAATGGACATATTGCATCTGTAGATTTAACTCAAATGAAATTGATTAAAAATTATGGCGGTTTCGCTTATCCGCATGGTGTTGGTTTAAATGCCAACAACGATATAGTTTATATGACCGCCCAAAGCGGAAATTTTATTTTTAAACTAGATACAGGTTTTAATACAGTACAACAAATTAGTTTAGATGGTTTGCCGCCAAGCTCATCAGCATCGTTAAATCCCCATGAATTTTTAATTTCAGACAATAAACAGGATTTCTACATCACCTGTTCTAAATCGAATGAGTTACGAGTATTTAACATAGCGTCAGAAACCGTTACACAAATTATCCCGACAGGCGAGACACCACTAGAAATGTCATTAGCGAAAAACGCCAATAAATTATTTGTGACTTGTATGAAAGATACAGTTGGCGGAGCTAACGGAAGTGTTGAGGTAATCAATACAGTAAATTTTTCGCATCAGAATATTAAAATTGGTGCTCAGCCGCACGGACTTGCTGTTGATGAAAATAAAAACATACTTTATGTAGCCAGCCGGAATATTTATTCTACCGGCCCGGCCCCTCACCACACATCAGTTTGTGGCAACAGAAATGGTTTTGTGAATTTTATTGAAATAAATACGCTGCAGGTTAAAACCAAAAAAACAGAATTGGCCGCTGACCCTTACAGTGCGGCTTACCGCAAATAAATTTGAAATCCGTAACTGATAATAAACCGATTGTATTGTTCGATGGGCAGTGCGGACTTTGTAACCATAGTGTGAAATTTATTTTAAGAAAAGAAAAACATCACGAATTACTTTTTTCGCCACTTCAATCTGAATTCGGAAAAACATTACTTCAACAATATAACATCAGCTCTAATAGCATCGTTTACATTCACAAAAACAAAGCTTACAATAAATCAGGTGCTGCCTTGCGCTTGTGTTTGCAGTTAAAAGGATTGTGGCCGATGATGATTGTTTTTATTATTGTCCCGGCATTTATCAGAAATGCTATTTACGATTACATTGCGAAAAACCGCATCGCCTGGTTTGGTACCGCAGATTATTGTGAGATGATGACGCCTGATTTAAAAGAGAGGTTTATTGAGAAGTGAGGACTATTTCCCCATGTTCGCAATCTGCTCTTCCATTAATTTAATGCCTTCTTCGAAACTGTGCGGATTATATCCCAACACTTTTCGTGCTTTATCAATAATAAAACCCGTGCGGGGTGGGCGTTTTGCTGGCTGCTTGATGTCGGTTGATTTAGAAGGGTTAATTAATTTCTTATCGAGCTTATAATAATCGGCTACCTTTTGTGCCAACTCTAATATGCTCATGAAATCTTTACCCGAAATATTAAAAATTCCCGTGGCACCTTTTTCAGCAATTAAAATACAACCTTCGGCCAAATCTTCTGCCAAAGTAGGTGTACGGAATTGATCATCTACTACATTAATGGTTTTGCCTTGCTCTAAATTTTGTTTCACCCACAATACAATATTGCTACGGCTCATATTATCTACAATACCATATACCAAAACCGTGCGGGCCATGGCCCATTTCAATTTGCTGCTTTGTACAATTTGCTCCGCCAGTAATTTTGTTTCAGCGTAATAACTTAAAGGGTTGGGTTTTTCTTCCTCCGTTAAAGGTCCGTATGTGCCATCAAAAATAAAATCAGTCGAGAGGTGTATGAAATGTGGTTTATAATTATTGTTTTGCAAACTCTCCAGTACTTTAACCTGATGCTCCACAGAAGTGGCATTCATTAACAAAGCGCCTGCCCTATCGGTTTCGCAAACATCTACATTGGTCATGGCCGCTGTATTAATAATTACATCGGGCAAATGTTTTTCGTAAACGTTTTTTACATGGTTGTAATCAGTAATATCTAAAGATTCGTATTGGTAGCCGGCCTTGTCAACCAAACGGTTCTCACCGCGGGCTGTGGCAATTAACTCCACTCCTGATTTTTTTTTGAGTTTATAAACTAATTTTTGGCCAAGTAATCCATTGGAGCCTGTAATTAATATTTTCATTCTAACCCGCTAAAATTTCTTTAAGTTTTCTGATTTGTTCAGGCGTACCTAACACAAATATTTTTGACTGAGGAATAATTTTTGTGTCAGCACTTGGGTTAACGATATATTCTCCCATAGCTGTTTTAAAACCAATGATATTCGCGCCTGATTTGTTTCTTATTTCTAAGTCTTTTAATGTTTTATGTCTTAATTCTTCCGAAATGGCGTCAAACTTAATTTCTTCTAAATTAATATTGTCGCCGCCTTCAGCAGTAATAAAATCAATAAACTCCATTACATCCGGTTTCATCACCAGTGAAGCCATATGAGCACCACCTACCTTATCAGGCATTATTACATTCGTAGCCCCCGCAATTTTTAATTTTGTATCGGAGTTATCATCGCTGGCGCGGGCAATAATGGTTAGTCCGGGATTCAAGTTACGTGCCGTTAATACAATAAATAAATTATCAGCATCTGTAGGTAAAGTTGTAATTAATGCGGAAGCCCTTAATATACCTGCCTTAATTAAAACTTCGTCCTTCGTAGAGTCGCCATGCAGCACCAATTCGCTATATTGGTGAGTTATAGCTCCGGTAACCGAAGAATTATTTTCAATAACCACGAATCTACGGTTATGGCGCTTTAACACATGCGCAGCCTGGCGTCCATTTCGTCCGAAGCCGCAAATAATCACATGGCCTGTTAATTTTTCAATTGCTGCGCTCAATTTTTTATTTTTATAAAACTCGTTAAACTCGCCATCCACTACAAAACGGGTAATTGCTGAAACGGCATACGCAAATGTACCAAAACTTGTGATGATTAAAAATACAGTAAACATTTTTCCGGCGTTAGACAAAGGCTGAACCTCGCCATAACCTACTGTTGCTATTGTAATAATGGTCATATAAAAAGCATCGAATATGGAATATGAATCAATAACCATATATCCTATTGTGCCAATCGCAACCAAAGCAAATAGTATTGCCACCGGCAAAACAATTCTTAAATATTCGCGAATAAAATCTCTTAACATTACTTACGCTTTCTGAAATTATAAGGTATTAAAACCCGATATTTCTATGCCCTAAATTATGTTTTTTAATCCAAATCTGCTAAAAGCCTTTTTAAAAACGGCATTTTAAACTAATTGATTCGCATTAATCTTTTAATAGCTTATCTTTGCACCCATCATGAAAGCCCGCACAATAAAAAAAAATAAGGTAAATGTTGTGACACTTGGTTGCAGTAAAAACATTGTTGACAGTGAAGTTCTTATGGGACAGCTTCAGGCTAATAACATTAATGTTGAACACGAAAGTGAATCCGACGATCATAATATTGTCATCATTAATACCTGCGGATTTGTTGAGAATGCTAAACAAGAAAGCATTGATACGATTTTGCGTTATGTTGAGGCTAAAAGAGAAGGAATAGTTGAAAAAGTTTATGTTGCCGGTTGTTTAAGTGAAAGGTATAAGGCCGATTTAGAAAAAGAAATTCCCGATGTGGATGCCTATTTTGGCACTCGTGATCTTCCAAAAATATTAAAAACACTAAAAGCCGATTATAAACATGAATTGGTTGGAGAAAGATTACTCACCACCCCGCAGCATTATGCTTACTTTAAAATAAGTGAAGGCTGTGATCGTCCTTGTAGCTTTTGTGCCATCCCATTGATGCGCGGCGGCCACGTATCTGTACCGAAAGAAGAATTGGTTGAAAGAGCAAAAAAACTCGCTGCTAAAGGCACTAAAGAATTATTACTCATTGCACAAGACCTTACTTATTACGGACTGGACATATACAAAAAACGCGAATTGGCGGACTTGGTTGACCGCTTAAGCGATGTAAACGGAATCGATTGGATAAGATTGCATTATGCTTTTCCTAATGGTTTCCCTATGGAAGTTTTGGATGTGATGAATAAAAAAGCGAATGTTTGTAAATACCTCGACATGCCTTTGCAACACATTAGCGATAACATGCTCACTAGTATGCGGAGAGGAATAACCAAACAAAAAACAATTGATATAGTTAAACAAATAAGAGATAAGGTTCCCGGTATCGCAATAAGAACTACACTAATTGCAGGTTATCCCGGCGAAACGCAAAAAGACCATGAGGAAATGCTGCAATGGGTGGAAGAAACAAAATTTGAACGATTGGGCATATTCACATACTCTCACGAGGAGAACACGCATGCTTTCACGTTAAAAGATGATGTCTCAGAAAAAGTGAAACGTAAACGCGCTGATGCTGTAATGGCCTTGCAACAAGAAATTTCTTTTAAGTTAAATCAGGAGAAAATTGGTAAAACCTTTAAAGTACTATTTGACCGTAAAGAAAATGATTTTTTTATTGGCAGAACTGAGTTTGACAGCCCTGATGTAGATAATGAAGTGCTTGTAAAAGCAGATAAGGATACTTATGTACGCATTGGTGATTTTGCGAATGTAAAAATTAAGGATGCCAGCGACTTTGACTTGTACGGCGATTTAATTTAAGCCCTTACTTTTTTTCGTAACCGTGCTTGATGTTATAACGGACGCAATCCCAGTATTCTTTAGTATAATCCACAAAAATCTCTTCACCGGCTTTAATATCGCGCTTTGCAACAATAAAACACTTATTACCGAAAATTTCGTATTCCGAATTATTTTTAACGCCTTTTATCTTGCTTAATCCTTCGGCATCGTTGGCAAAACGCGCTTTATATTGCGGAGTTGGAAAAGCATCAATACAAACCTGTTTGTTTATAAAAAACAAGTAGCCGTCTTCATTGTTGTCAACGCGGACTTTATACTGTTTCCAGGTGATGATTTCACCTTTGTATTCAATAACTTTTGAACCTGATTTGATTGATTTTGTAGTAAACAGACCTTTGCCTGCATTGGGTAACTTTGATTTCTTAACTATTAGTGCCATATATAAGGCGACAAAAATAGTATTTTTTAGACATCATCAAGATTATTTTATTGTTAGCTTATTTAAAATCCAGAATTTCCTTCTGAATTAGCGACGGTTCTCCGAAAAAATACTGGTTTCCCGGTTTCAAATACAACACCTTATCTGCATTTCTGAATAAGATTTCCAGATCATGCGATGAAACAATGATGGTTTTTTGCTGTTCTCTTGCCAGTTGCTTTAACAATATAAATAAATTCCGCCTCGACTCATAATCTAAGAAAGCAGTAGGTTCATCCATCAAAATTACTGGCGTTTGCTGCACCAGTGATTTAGCAATCAGCACTTTTTGTTTCTGCCCATCACTTAATTCTTCATATAAGGCATCACTTAAATTTTTAATACCTACTAATTCCAGTGTTTCGTTAACTATCCTAACATCCTCATTTTTCAAAGTTCCAAATGCATTTAAATAAGGAATCCTACCTGAAGCCACCACATCGAATACGGTTAAATTAAACCCTCCAACCTTTTCAGTTAATACCACCGAAATGATTTTTGAAATTTGATCGTTATTGAGGGCTGTATAATCCTTCCCGTCAAGCATTATTTTTCCTGATAGAGGCTTAATAACTCCACCAATAGTTTTTAATAATGTAGATTTTCCAGTGCCGTTATTTCCTGCTAGTGCAATTAAACAAGCCGATTCAAAAACAACATTAAGGTCGCTTAAAACAGATTTATCTTCCCTCTTTAGCTTATAACCAATATTTAAATCTTTAATTTGAAGCATTATGATATTGTTTTAGATTTAAACAATAAATAAATTACAACAGGCGAACCAATAATAGTCGTAATGGTATTAATAGGTAACATATACGTTCCGCTCAAAATCTGGCAAACACTATCGCATAGCAAGAGTGTGATGGAGCCAAGTAGAAAACAATAAAGTAACAGATGAAATTGATTAGATGACTTAAAAATTAATCTTGCAGCAATAGGCACTGAAAGGCCAACGAATGCGATTGGTCCGCAAAAAGCTGTAATAATTCCGGTTAATAAAGCAGTGATTACTATAATAAGAATTCTCAATTTGTTTACATTAATGCCAAGGTTTACCGCATAAGCCTCACCAAGAAGTAATGCATTTAATGACTTAGATAAAAACAATGCCGAAATAAACATAATTGAAACAATAGGAATAAACAATATTAAATCGTTATTGGTTGTGTTACTAACAGAACCCATTCCCCAAATCACAAAACTTTTTAAACTTACCGGATTAGCAACGTATTCGATAATTCCCTGTATTGCCCCCAGTATTTGAGAAAACATCAAGCCCACTAATAAAACCGTAATGTTGCTTTTACTTCTTTTCGAGATAAAAAGTATAAATGCCATTACCAGCAAAGCGCCTCCTATGGCTGCCCCGCTAATCAATGCTTTACCTGAAAAATAATTGGTGATCCCTCCAAAAACCATCATAACCACTGCCACCATCAAGCTTGCTCCGCTACTCACACCTAAAACATAAGGGCCTGCCAAAGGATTTCTGAATAAAGTTTGCATCAATAAGCCGGCCACTGCTAGTCCTCCACCCGCCAAAAATGCTGTTATTGTCTTCGGTAAGCGGATATCATAAAATATGGTTCTGTTAGTGCCTGCGCTAATATCGTTAAAGGAAAGTGTGACGCTCCCATAAAACAAATTCAACCAAACCAGCAAAAATGCAAGTGTGCCAAGAATTAAAATATTTACCGTGAGTGGTTTCTTCACATTAATTAATTTTCTTGTAGTACTTTAATTGGTACTCAGGTAAAAGATTCGGATGAAATATTTTAATGATGTCCTTCAATAATTCATCAGGCTTTGCCATTCCCGTTTCCCAATAATCACTAAAACCATTATTGTTTACATGCAAGTTGTTGTTGTAAAGTTTATCATTTTTAAAAGCGCTAAATAAATTATACCGCTCATCAAATGACAATAAATCTTTTTTTGAATGAACATTTATAAAAAGATTAAGCCAGAAATCAGCATCCTTTGCTTCAGTATATACTTGTTCGAAGCTCAAGGGCAAGCTGCCCGTTTTTTCATTGTTACGCCATATATAACTAGCACCTGCATCATTTAACAGATGGGACATAAAACTTTTTCCGCCCGGAACATACCATGCATCAGCATACTTAATTTCAGTAAGAACTGTTGGTTTGAACTTAACCGTATCACAAATTTGTTTTAAATAATTATAATTCTTTTCGGTTATATTAAACAAGGAATCAGCTAATCTTTCCTTTTCAAAAAATGCAGCAATGAACTTTATCCATTCGGCCCTTGCTAGCGGATGTTCTTCCAAATGGTCAAGACTAATTGCAACAGGAATATTAGAATTTAAAATTTTAGCGTTGACATCTTGTCGTGGATCGCCCATTCCGAACATTAATATTAAATCCGGATGAAGCATTAGTGTTTGTTCCACATTAAGCTCAGGGCCCTTGGCAATTTCTTTTATTTTTCCTGATTTTACGCCTTCAATAATATTCTGGTTGTTATAATAATCTACACTTTCGATAGCGGAAATTTTGTCTGTTAAATTTAATTCGGCTAACATGGCGCAATAAATAGAGCTTAAAGAAGCAATATTTTTAACAGGCACCTGAATGTAATAGGCATTCTTTAAACTTAAGTGTGGTTTATCTTTTTGATATAGAACAAAAACAGAACTTGTGTCCCGGGAATCTTTCTTGCCGAAAAGAATTAGTTCTTTAAAATTAGTGCCATTGGCAACAGCGAAACGCTTCGCATATTTTATTGTTGTATCCAATTTTACTTCAGAAGGAGTATTTAATTCTGTCGTACTTATTGATTGTGTGCATGACAAGAAGCCAACACCTAACAACAAACATGAGATTTTATATAGAAACTTTAAATACACTGCCGTTTGGTTGATTTGCAAAAACTTTAACATAACCCCCGTTAGCCTCTGCGATTTTTTTTACAATATAAAGACCCAAGCCTGTACCTTTTGTCTTTCTGGTTTCTTCATTCCCTACTCTGTAAAACTTTTCGAATATAATTTCTCGTTCATTATCAGGAATTCCAATTCCGTTATCACTCACTGTTAAAACCACTCTGTCATTCTCCCGTTTCAAATCAAGTTGCACCTTTGGGCGCTCCGGAGAATACTTAAAGGCATTTTCGATAAGGTTGATTACCACTGAAGGGAAAAGCAATTTATCTGTTACGTGCACAATTCCGTTTTCAATTTTCAGGATCAGTGATTTTTCTTCTACACGATTATTAAAATAGTTTGATACAACTTGCGTTACCAACTCACTCAAATTAACATCTTCTTTATTAAGCAGCAATTCGTTTTTTTCGGTGCTATTAGCAAACAGTACATCTTCAATAAGGCGGTTTAATCGATTCGTTTCGTTTAATGCACTGTTTAATAATTGTTCTCTCTGAGACTCGTTCAGCTGTTTATGTTTTAGCAAAGTTTGCAATTGCAGCTTCGTCGCCGCTATCGGGGTTTTCAATTCATGAGTCACGCTTAGTAAAAAATTCTTTTGTTGATTCACTAACTGTGTTTCTAGTTCATACGCTTTCCTAATCCTGTAAATTCCATAAAGCAGCAATAACAAAAACACAGTTCCTTCTCCGGCTACCATGTAAATTTTAACTTTTTTCTTTTTATGAAGCGTTGTAATTTCGTTTTGCAGTCTGTCAGGATTCGTGGAAGTGAGCTCAATAATTTTTTGTTTCTCGTCAATTATTTCACCTGTTTGCTTCACTAGTAAAATTTCCCACCACAAAAATTGAAGAATGATGTAGGCAAATAATAATGTGAAAATAAATATTGAACGCGAACGGTTTTTCATCTTATTCTGTCAAAATTAACTTTTTGAAACAGCTTTATCAATTAAACTATCCATTTGTTCTAACACATTCATGGCCTGACTGATATTACCGATATCTTCGATGGTTAGGTAAAATTTACTATTCTGCTCTTTGAGTTGGCAAAGTTTATTGAATTTCTGAGCAAAGGCAATTACTCCGTGAAATACGGGCGTACTGTAATAAGGGGAATCTTTCTGGGCAACAAAATAAGCCAACATCTTAGAATTCTTTAAAGTTATTTTTTCAAAACCCAAGGTCATTGCCCTCCAGCGGAATCTCACCACGTTAATTAATTCAATTGCTTCATTTGGTACAGGCCCAAATCTATCACGCAAGTTAACTTCAAATATTTTTAAGTCTTCCTCTTTGGTTATATTATCGAGTTCACGATACAACAACAAGCGTTCCGTTAAATTACTTACATAGTAATCAGGTATTAAAAGTTGCAAATCAGTATCAATGGTAGTTTCTTTTACAAATTGCCGCGAAAAAACACTCTTCTCTTGTTCGTTATCGGTGGTATCATCATTTATAGTTTCTTTATACCAATCTTCCTGTTTCAATTCATTAACTGCTTCGTTTAATATTTTCATATAAGTATCGAATCCCATATCATTAATGAATCCGCTTTGTTCCGCTCCCAGCATATTTCCTGCACCGCGGATGTCTAAATCCCTCATGGCAATCTGAAACCCGCTTCCCAAATCACTAAAGTCAACAATTGCCCTCAATCGTTTACGCGCTTCATTGGTTAAGCTGGCTTGTGGCGGCGCTAACAAATAGCAAAATGCTTTTTTGTTACTTCTGCCTACCCGTCCGCGCATTTGATGCAAATCACTTAATCCGAAATTTTGTGCATCATTTATAATAATTGTATTAGCGTTACTGATATCTAAACCAGATTCAATGATGGTAGTAGCGATTAATACATCTGAATTCCCTTCCATGAAATTTAACATCACCTCTTCCAATTTATCGCCATCCATTTGCCCATGTCCCACTGAAATTCTCGCTTCGGGTACGAGTCGTTGAATCAAACCTGCAACCTCGCCAATATTCTGAACCTTATTGTGAACAAAAAACACCTGCCCTCCCCTTTTAATCTCGTAAGCGATTGCATCGCGTATAAGTTCTTCATTGAAAACCTGCAATTCGGTTTGTACAGGGTATCGGTTTGGCGGAGGGGTTGAAATAATAGATAAATCACGAGCGCCCATTAAGCTGAATTGCAATGTGCGCGGAATTGGAGTGGCTGTTAAGGTTAACGTGTCTACATTGGCACGCATGAGTTTCAATTTATCTTTTACGCCTACCCCAAATTTTTGCTCTTCATCGATAATCAGCAATCCGAGGTCTTTGAATTTAACTTCCTTTGAAGCCAACCTGTGTGTACCAATAATTATATCTATTTTCCCCTCAGCTAATTTCTTAATGATTTCTTTTTGATCTTTAGGGTTTCTGAATCTGTTAATAAAATCTACTTTACATGGAAAATCTTTTAAACGCTCGCTAAACGTTTTATAATGTTGGTACGCCAAAATGGTTGTTGGCACCATTATTACCACTTGTTTACTATCGCAAACCGACTTAAATGCCGCCCGTATAGCAATTTCTGTTTTCCCAAAACCTACATCCCCGCAAACCAAACGGTCCATAGGGTGAGGTTTTTGCATATCTTTCTTTACATCGGCAGTTACTTTAATCTGGTCGGGTGTATCTTCATAAATAAATGAGGCCTCCAGTTCATGCTGCAGATAATTATCTTTCGGGAATGCGTGCCCCGGTTGTGCTTTCCTCTGAGCATATAACTTAATTAAATCATAGGCCAGGACTTTAACATTCCGCTTAGTTTTTTGCTTGAGCGTGTTCCAGGTTGTACTACCCAATTTATCAATGCGCGGAACATTTCCTTCCTTGCCGGTATATTTACTGATGCGGTGTAAACTGTGAATGCTTACGTACAGAATATCATTATCCTTATATACAAGCCTTACTACTTCTTGCGTTTTACCGTTTACATCCAGTTTATGCAAGCCTCCGAATCTTCCTATTCCGTGATCAATATGTGTTACAAAATCGCCCGGAAGTAATCCTAATATTTCTTTAATGGTAAGTGTTTGTGCTGTTTTCTGCCTTGTTTCTTTCAATCGGAAACGGTGATAACGGTCAAAAATCTGGTGATCGGTGTAACAAGCTACTTTTGTGTCGTTATCAATAAAACCTTCGTGAATATTTATAGACAAATGTTGTATTAATGATTGGTGATCGCGGTGTTCTGAAGCAAGCAGATCGTCAAAAATTGTAAATAGCCTGTCTGCCTGTTTTGTGTTGTCTGTTAAAAAATAATTTTTATACCCTTTGGCTTTATTTTCCTTAAGGTTATTGATTAATAGTTCAAAGTTTTTATTAAACGAAGGCTGAGGTGATTGGTTGAATTGAATTTCGTAACCCGTAGATTTATGATTGGTGCCGTATTCAACTACCGAAAATTGAGATAGCGCATTATTAAAATCATTTTCCGAAATGTATAATTCTTCAGGCGGTAAATGTTTAATTTCTCCTTCCAGTTTCAGAAAAGTCTCTTCGGCTTTTGTAAAATATTTTTTTATAATATCCGTAGTGAAGTTTTTGTCTTCAACATAAACAAGGCTTTCTTTATTGTAGTAATCGAATATTGCACTTCTGGTTTCGGTTAATTCTGCAGAATTAATATTAGGGATAATAGTTATAAAGTCGTGACGTGTATTTGACAATTGTGTTGATGGATCGAAAGCTTTGATGGATTCTACTTCGTCACCAAACAATTCGAGGCGGTAAGGGAATTCGTTGGCAAATGAAAATATATCGATAATGCCACCACGAACAGAATATTGACCAGGCTCAAACACAAAATCAGATGCCTGAAAATGAAAAGTGTTAAGAAAGTCGCATATAAACTCAATGCTTAATTTTTCTCCTCTCTTAATCTGAAGCGTGTTATTGTTAAGTTGAGTTTTTGTGGTAATTTTTTCGGTAAGCGCTAAGGGATAAGTTACAAGAATCCCTTTAAATGAATCGCGTACTAAAGCACTTAAGACCTCCGTTCGGTCTTGGATGTTGGCATTAACAGTTTTCTCTATTATGTAAGGTTGCCTTTGTGATTCGGGATAAAAAAGAACCTGGTTATCAGGCAATAACGACTGCAAATCATTAAAAAGATAAGCCGCCTTTTCCTTATCAGAAACTATTAATAAGGTACTCTGCTGATTACGGGAATAGCAATTTGCTATAATAAATGCAATGGCAGATCCCTTCAAACCTAAAAAAGAGGTGCTTTTTTGTGGTTCAAAATTGTATTCCTTTAATTCTAAAAGGCCATCTAAAATCTTCCCTTCAGCCATTGTTTGTAAGGCAAAATTAAGTAAAATAAATTAGCCGTATCTAAATAATTTAGATTATTAGGACTCCAATTTTAGACTTTAAGAATCATTGTTTTTGCCTTTATTAAAGAATAATATTGCATTGTAATTGTATTTGAATGCAGTTTTTACTATATTTACTATTCAAATATTTATTAAAAAAATAAACTAATAACTAAATAACAAAAAAAGATGAAAAAACAATTACTTACAATCGTAGCAGCAGGAGCAGTAGGCTCAATGTTTGCTCAACTTCCTGTAAGCACAACGCCAAAAAGCAGAAAAGTGGTGCTTGAAGAGTTTACAGGTATTCATTGTCAATATTGTCCGGATGGGCATAAAATTGCACAACAAATTGAAGCCTCTAAGCCGGCTAACGATGTGATGTTAGTAAACATCCACACTGGAGGTTATGCTACACCAAGTACAGGTGAGCCTGATTACAGAACTGCAGAAGGAAATGCAATTGCAGGTATGCCAGGAATGGGAATTACCGGTTACCCTACAGGAGCTATTAACCGTCACGTATTTTCAGGTACAGCAATGGCACACAGCCGTTCTGCTTGGGTTACTAATGTGAACACAATGTTAGCGCAATCTTCACCAGTTAACGTTGCATTACAAGGTACTTTAAATGCAGTTACTCGTGTTTTAACTGTTGCTGCTCAAGTGTATTATACCGGTAACAGCATCACCCCTACAAATTCATTAACTATTATGTTAACTGAAGACTGGGTTGTTGGTCCACAAACTGCAGGTGCTACTTGGTACCCGGCAATGACTAATCCTGATGGTTCTTATAACCACCAGCACATGTTACGTAAAGTTTTAACTGCAGGTAACTTCGGTATTCCTGTAGCTCCAACTACAACAGGAAGCTCATATTCTACAACTGTTACTTATACAGTTCCTGCTCTTTACGGTGCAGGTACTAACACTAACACTTGTAATTTAGGTAACTTAAAAATATTAGCTTTTGTAGCTGATGGAATGACTGAAATCAGATCAGGTTCTTATGGTCCAATCCAGTTTTCAGGTATCCCTAATGGTTTAGACTTAGGTGTTAATCCTATAACTACTGATGCTCAAGTTTGTGCTGGTAAATTAAACGCTTCGTTTAAATTTACTAACTCTGGTA
>Ga0154020_10002808_pt1 | contig 21181 bp, 22 predicted proteins | sample Klosneuvirus_201_FD_109709 | JGI IMG/M metagenome (GOLD analysis project Ga0154020, IMG submission 109709) | Active sludge microbial communities from wastewater, Klosterneuburg, Austria - Klosneuvirus_20160825_MG | ecosystem: Engineered > WWTP > Aerobic digester > Activated sludge | place... | reverse complement strand
GGGGACGGCCGTCAAGGTCTACCTGCCGCGCGCGGACCGGGACGCGATGGTGCCGGGGATCGAGGTGCCGGTGGCCTCAGGAGGAGCCGAGGTCGTCCTCCTCGTCGAGGACGACGCGCCGATCCGGACCCTCGCCGCCAAGCTGCTCCGCAGGAGCGGCTACGTCGTTCTCGAGGCGTCGAACGGCGAGGAGGCGCTGGCGCTGGCCGATCAGCAGTCGGAGCCGATTCCGATTCTGGTGACCGACACGGTCATGCCGGGCATCAGCGGCCCCCGCCTCTTCGAGGAGCTCCGGGTAGGCTCCCCGCGGCTGAAGGCGCTCTTCATGTCGGGCTTCACCGAGGGGACGATCCTCCAGGGCGGAGCGCTCGCGGCAGGGTCCGCGTTCCTGCAAAAGCCCTTCTCTCCGGCGCTGTTGACGGACAAGGTCCGCCATCTTCTCGACGAACGGGGATAATCCGGCCGCCAGGACCCTGGCCAAGGAGTTTCCATGAACCGAAAGCTGATGACTGGAATCGGGGCGCTCGCGCTCGCCGTCGTGGCCCCCGTCGTCACCGCCCAGCAGCCGTTCACGCCGCCTCGCCCCAGTCCGAAGGGCGCCGTGACGCAGACCGTCGGGATGACCGACGTCACCGTGACCTACTCCCGGCCCGGCGTGAAGGGGCGGAAGATCTGGGGCGACCTCGTGAAGTACGGCGAGGTGTGGCGCACCGGGGCGAACGAGGCCACCCAGATCGTCTTCGCGGACGACGTGACGGTCTCGGGCACCAAGCTCCCCGCAGGCCGCTACAGCCTCCACACGCTCCCGGGCAAGGACGAGTGGACCGTCATCTTCAACAAGGAAGCGGATCAGTGGGGCTCCTACAATTATGACGAGAAGAAAGACGCCCTGCGGGTGAAGGCGAAGCCCGAGGCGGCGGAGATGGCGGAGCTCCTGACGATCTCGTTCCCGGCCGTCAAGGAGAACGGCGCCACGCTCGCGATCCACTGGGAGAAGGTGCGCGTCTCGGTGCCCATCGAGGTCGACACGAAGACGATCGCGGTGGCGAAGGCCAAGGACGCCATCGCGAAGGCAAAGGCCGACGACTGGCGGACGCCCCTGGGCGCCTCCCGCTGGGCCCGCGACGCGAAGCTGACGGCCGAGGCGAAGGAGTGGCTGGAAAAGTCGATCGCGGCCAAGGCGACGCTCGGAAACCTGACCGACAAGGCCCGGATGCTCGCCGACGAGGGGAAGAAGGCCGAGGCGATCGCGGCTGGCGAGAAGGCCCTGGCCGCCGCGAAGACCCAGGATCCGAAGCCGAGCGCGGAGGCCGTCGCGGCCACCGAGAAGCTCGTGGCGGACTGGAAGGCGAAGAAGTAGGCGAATTGAAGATCGGCCCGGATTGCGGTAACGTACCGTGGCTAAGCCTTCGGGTAATTCAGTCCTCAGGTTGTCGACAGGAGGTCGTCATGCGCCACCTCACCGCCGTTATCGCCTCCGTGATCGGGTTCGGTGCCGTCGTCGCGTCGGGCCCGCTCGTCGCGGGCGATTCCCAGGTCCCGGGCGGACCGATCGAGAAGCTCCAGGTGACGAGGGCCAACACGAACATCCCTCTGCCGATCGGCATCGAGGCCGACGTCTACTGCTCGGGCTGGATCGGCGACATGGAGGAGAGCTTCCCGGGCTCCATCAGGAGCGCCGAGTACGTCGACAGCCAGTACAGCTTCACCTCGGGTGACATCGTCTACCTCGACATCGGGAGCGACCGCGGCGCCGCGCCCGGCCAGGAATACTGGATCGTCCGGCCGGGCGAGCCCGTGAACGAGCACGGCTCGGTGAGCCGGTACGCGGGAAGGATGTACTCCACCTCCGGGCGCGTCCGGATCATCTGCGTCCAGGAGGAGTCGGCCATCGCGGAGATCACGTTCGCCTGCGCGGACACGATCCTGGGCGACAAGATCCTCCCGTTCGAGCCGATCCCCGTTCCGCTCGTCCGGCGGACGAAGCCCTATACGTCCTGCGACCCGCCGTCGGGCAAGGTCGGGGGCCACATCATCGCCGCGCGCGATGGCGTCGTCCCGATCGGAACCGAGACGATCGTCTTCCTCGACCTCGGCGAGGACGACGGCCTGAACCCCGGTGACTTCCTGACGGTCTACCGGGGCCGTGCGGATGTCGCCGGCCTGCGCACTATCCTGGGTGAGGCCGCGGTCCTGATGACGCGCGGCCGCAACTGCGTCGCGAAGATCACCTGGATGCGCGACGTGATGGAGACGGGCGACTCGGTCGAGCTGAAATAGGGTCGGGGCCCCGGATTTCGGGTGGTCTTTCGAAACCAGCTCGCCAGGATCGTGCTCGATTCGCGGCCTGGTTGACGTGCGATCTGGCGGGTTGGAAGCGTTGGGAGTGTTTCAGTGACGATCGACGGACAGTTGCAGCGGATCATCGACGAGCTCGTCTCCAAGGGAATCCCCCTCGAGGCCGCCAAGAAAGAGTTCGAGCGCAAGTACGTGGCGGCGGCGGTCAACAAGGCGTCGGGCAACATGGGGCGCGCGGCCAAGTCGCTCGGGATTCATCGGAACACTCTCCGAACGAAGATCTCGCTCCTGAAGGTCAAGCCCCCGGCCCGGGGTCGGGATCACGGCTAGCCGCCGATCGCTTCGCGATCTACGCCGAGGGCGGCTAGCTGAACGGTCTTATTCGGGGGCAGCTGACGCTGTTCCCCCAAGCCCCCCGCTCGAGGATCGCCTTCTTTTCCGCGCCCGGCTACTTCGGGGTCGTCGTCGTCGTGGTATCGGTCTTCTTGGAGTCTCCGGAATGGCCGTCCTTCATCGAATCCTTGAAGTTCTTGATCCCTTCGCCGAGGCCCTTGCCGAGCTGAGGGAGCTTGCCCGCGCCGAAGACGAGGACGACGATGACCAGTATGACCAGGAGCTCGGGAAGACCTAGATTCGGCACGAGAGCCTCCTAAACCTGCCGCGTCATCATACTCTGACGGCGCGAAAGAGTTTCCGTTACCCGTTCGGCGGGAGAAACGTCAGGAGCGGCGCGAAGGGGCTGGTCGACGGGGTGGCGCCGCGGATGACGCGGACGGCCCGGTCGCGATGCGGCCGGTAGACCTCGCGGCCCCAGAGGAGCATCTTCTCGAAGGTGCCGAGGACCTTCCAGGCGCGCTGCAGGAGGACGGCCTCCGCGTAGAGACCTGGGTCGGAGCCGACGTCTTCGCCGGCCCGCTCGAAACGAAGGGAGACCGGGTCGTAGTCGGGCGGCCCCAGGCGAAGGTCCTGGAAGTCGATCGGGGCGAGGCGGCCGTCGGAGGCGCGCATCAGGTTGTTCGCGTGAAAGTCCCGATGGGTGGCCACCGCGTCGCCCGTGGAAGCAGGGTCGGCCGCCGCCTGCGCGAGACTCGTCGCGAGGCGCTCCCACTCGTCCGCCTGGTCCCCGGATAGCGGCGTGGCGCCGTCCCGTTCGAGCGCCCACCGGCGCGTGTGGGTGAGCTCCCTGTGAAAGAACGCCGCGTCGAACGGCGGATTCCGGTCGGCGACCTCGCGGGAGATCGAGCGGATCGGGACGAGGAGGTCCTCCGCCTCGTCCACGAGACGCCCGCGATCCTCCGCGGGCGCGTCGTGGATCTCGGCGGCGAGGTCGCGGTCCCCGAGGTCCTCGATCAGCGCGGCGCCGTCCTCCGGAGCGTCGTCGTGGAGCTCGGGGACCCGCAGGCCGGCGCGCTTCAGCTCGAGGCCGATCGCCGTCCAGTTCCTCTGTGCCGCGCTCTCGGGCTCGGGGTAGAGCACGACCAGAACGGAACCGCCTCCGGAGCTCCGGAGGCGGTAGTACTGGCGACTGCCCGCGTCTCCGGCCAGCCGCGCGGCTCCGGCGGCCGACGCGGCGGGAAGCCGGAATCGCCCGGCGGCGCGGGCGAGACGCTGCTCCAACTGGTTACTTCGCTTCGTCGTCGATCAGCTCGATCTTCTTGATCTTCTGGAGCTTGCGGGGACGACCGTTCGAGTTGGGCTCGGAGTCCGAGGCCTTCACGATGGCGTCGGCCACCTCGAGCCCCTTCACCACCTCGCCGAACGCGGTGTACTGGCGGTCGAGGAAGAGGGAGTCCTTCACGACGATGAAGAACTGCGACGAGGCGGAATCCGGGTCGGACGCGCGCGCCATGGAGAGCACGCCGCGCTTGTGGCTCACGTCGTTGAACTCGGCCTTCACGTTGATCGGATTCGAGCTCTTGTCCTTGTTGCCGCCGGTCCCGAACTGACCGGAGTTCGCCATGTCCTTGGTGAGCGGGTCGCCGCCCTGGACCATGAAGTCGGGGATCACCCGGTGAAAGAGGGTTCCGTCGTAGAAGCCGGAGGCCGAGAGGTCGATGAAGTTCTTCACGTGGTTCGGGGCCTTGTCGTGGAAGAACCGGACCGTGATGTCGCCCTGGTCGGTCTTGATCACCGCCAGCGTCTTGGCGTAGTCACGAGCTTTCGTCACTTTCGTCTCCTTCTTGCCGGCTTTCTTGGATTGAGCGGCGAGCGCCGGGCTGCCGAGGGCGAGGACCGCCAGCGTGGCGAGGGCGATGAGCCGCGACCTTACCGAATGGAACGTCGTCACGTATGTGCCTCCTGTGTTCGAATGGGCCGCACCTTGTGGGACCGGCGCGGCGGCCGGATGATACGCCGGGAGGAGGATTTTTGAGCCTGGCCACACTGTTCCTTTCCGCGGTGGCGAAAGCTTCGACGGACCTCGACATCGACAGGCTGCGCGAGGACGTCCATACCTTCGCGCTCCGCCATCCCGACCTGACGACGAAGGAGAAGGCCTGGCGGCTGGTGAACCGGACGGCGAAGAAAGCAGCAGCCGTCGGCGCCGTGGCCAGCCTCCCCCCCGGCTGGGGCGCCTTCGTGGCGATCGGGCCCGAGCTGACCACCCTGATCGTCCTCCAGAGCCGGATGATCCTGGGCCTGCACCTCCTCTACGGCGGCGCGCCCCAGCCGAACGAGCGCGCGCTCGAGGTGCTCGCGGGCCTCGCCACCGGAGCGGGTATCAACGTGGGGCGAAGGCTCACGACGCGGGCCGCCGAGGAGATCGCGATGCGGCTCGCCTCGAAGCTCGCCGGGCGTACGATCTCCCACCTCGTTCCGGTCTTCGGCGCGCTGGCGGCGGGGGTGGTGAACTACGGTGCGGTGCGCGCGGTCGGCATGGCGGCCATCGCGCGCGTGGAGCGGGCCTACGGGCCTCCGGAGATCCCGGGTCGAGGGCCCCTCATCGACGTGAAGGCGCTGCCGGGAAGCACGGAGCCATGACGGCGGGCCGGGCCGACGTCGTCATCGCGGGCGCGGGAGCGCTCGGTCTGTCGATCGCGTTCGAGCTCGCGCGCCGGAGCGTCGACGTCGTCGTCTTCGATCGCGGGGTGGCCGCCGGGCGGGGGACGTCCGCGCTGGCCGCGGCCGCCGGGATGGTGAACCCACAGGCGCATCCGGGCGTCGAGCCCGAGCCCGTGCGCGACCTCGCCCTCCTGTCACGCCACCTCTACGCCGACTGGATCGAGTCGATCGAGAGCGAGGGGGGCATGTCGTGCGAGTACGACGCCCGGGGCGGGTTGACGGTGGCGCTCACGGAGGGGCAGGAGGTCGAGCTCGACCGATCGCTCGACTGGCAGCGGGCGCGGGGCCTGCCGTTCGAGGTCCTCTCGGCGGACGGCGGACGCGGGCGCGAGCCCCAGCTGGGGCCCGGCGTGAGGGCGGCCTTCTTCTTTCCGCACGAGGGCCAGGTGCCGCCGGCCCGGCTCGGCCGAGCGCTGGCGCTCGCGGCGCTCTCGGCCGGGGTCCGGATCCTCGAGGGGACGCCCGTCTTCCGCGTTCTCTCCGAGGGGGGCCGCGCCGTCGGTGTCGAGACGTCCGCCGGCCGGTTCGACTCGGAGTTCGTGGTGAACGCGATGGGAGCCTGGAGCGGCGCGCTGGAAGGGGCGCCGTCGACGCCGGTGACGCCGGTGCGCGGGCAGGCCGTCGCCCTCGACGCCTCCGCCGATCCCGATCGCCTCTCGCGCTTCGTCTTCGCGCCCGGCGTCTACCTCGTCCCGCGGCGGGACGGCACGGTGATCGTGGGCTCCACCCTGGAGCGCGTCGGCTTCGACGTGCGGGTCACGGCCGGCGGGGTGTCGTCGATCCTGGAGCGCGCGTCCCGCGTCGTGCCGGCCATCCTGGGGTACCCGCTCGTCGACGCCTGGGCCGGGCTCCGGCCCGCGACCCCCGACGAGATTCCCGTGCTCGGCGAGACGGCCTTGACCGGCTACTTCCTGGCCTCCGGCCACTACAAGAACGGTGTCCTCCTGGCGCCGGCCAGCGCCGTGGTGATGGCCGACCTCCTGACGCGCGAGAGGCCTCCGCTGCCGATCGCCCCGTTCTCGCCCGGGCGTTTCGACTGAGGATCGGCCTGGACCGTGATCGTCGTCACGAGATCGCGCGGCGCAGATGTTAAGCTCACGCGTTACGGTATTCCCTCGTGCCAAAGCGTCGTGAATTTCATGTTGGGTAAGCGTTGCCTTATCTGAGATGTGGAGGTAGCCCTAAATGCTGAGAAAGGCTCTTCTGACCGCGGCCCGATCCGCCGCCAGCACCGCCTGGAACGGCTTCCAGTGGGTCAACCGGAAGGTCCCGGCCCGCTCGTTTCAGCCTGCCTGGTCACCTGAACCTCTGCCGAAGAGTCACCAGCGAACGAAGCCCCCGCTCGGCTTCCCCCGCCGGACCGACTCTCTCTGCCCCGTCTGCACCAAGGAGGTACGCGACGCCATCATCGAAGGGCGTCGCGATCTTCGGGACCTCGTCGACAAGCACCCGGGCGAGATCCCGGCCGACATCCTCGAGCGCGACGGCGAGATCTGGATGGTGAAGACCTGCCCGGTGCACGGGACGTTCGAAGACCAGATGTCGAACGACTCGGAATTCTTCGCCCGGCTCGAGAAGAACTTCTTCGGCCGCGACGTCAAGATCGCCAAGGACGGGCTCCACGATCACGGCTCGTCCTCCATGCGGTTCGGGCGCGGCGCGGTCCTCACGGTGGACCTGACGAACCGCTGCAACATGATGTGCAACCCGTGCTTCATGGACGCGAACCAGGTCGGCTACGTCCACGAGCTGACGTGGGACGACATCAAGGAGATCCTGGACAACGCGGCCTCCATCAAGCCGCGCCGGCAGATGTCGGTCCAGTTCTCGGGCGGCGAGCCGACCATCTCGCCGTTCTTCCTCCAGGCGACGAAGTACGCCCGGGAGATCGGCTACTTCTCGGTCCAGTGCGCGACGAACGGCATCCGCTTCGCGCAGGAGCCGGAATTCGCCAAGGCCGCCTACGAGGCCGGCCTCCGCTTCGCGTACCTCCAGTTCGACGGGGTGGGAAACGAGCCCAACCAGCACCGGGGCGTCGGAAACCTCTACGACGTCAAGCTCCAGGCGGTGGACAACCTCCACGCCGCGGGGATCGACGTGACGCTGGTGACCACCATCGTCAACACGGTCAACAACGACCAGGTGGGCGACATCATCCGGTTCGCCATCAAGAACATCGACAAGATCAACACCGTCTCGTTCCAGCCGGTCTCGTTCACCGGACGCGACGAGGACATCGACGAGAAGACGCGCAAAGAGCAGCGCTACACGCTCTCGCACCTCGCGCACGATGTGAAGGGCCAGGCCGGCATCGGCGAGCCCCTGCGCGACTGGTTCCCGCTCTCGGCGTCGGGCCCCTTCTCCGACCTGAAAGACCTGCTCGGCGGGCTCGAGGCGGAGTGGGGCTCCCTGAAGTGCGGCTGTCACCCGAACTGCGGCATCGCCACCATGCTGCTCGTGAACCAGAAGACGGGCGAAGGGGTTCCGGTCACCCAGATCCTCGACGCCGACCAGCTTCTGCGGGACATCGAGAAGATCACCGATTCGGCGCGTGGCAAGGCGATGACCGTCCTCCAGACCGCGCTCGCGGTCGCCAGGAACATCCGCCCCGGCGGTCTGCCGAAGGGCCTCGGCCTCTGGAAGACCCTCCAGGTGCTCGACGGACACATGGGCAAGGGGATGGGCATCGCCAAGAAGGGGCGCTATGACTGGCGCGTCCTCCTGGTGGCCGGCATGTGGTTCCAGGACCTCTTCAACTACGACTTCCGCCGGACGGAGATGTGCATCATCCCGTACGGCACGCAGCTCGGCGAAATCTCGTTCTGCGCGTACAACACCGGCGCCGGCTGGCGGAAGATCGTCGAGGAGATGTTCCAGAGCGCCACGCTGGCCCAGTGGTACAAGGAGAAGGGGCGCCACCCCGTCTATGCCCACGGCAAAGCGGTTCCGCTCCCGGCCTTCCGGCCCGGCGCGCAGCCGAATCTGCCCGCGGACGTGCCGGCTCCGGCCGGCATTCCCGCAGCCGCGCGCACCGCTGGTCCGTCGTTCGAGCTCCCGGCCTACGGCTCAGCAGCCGGCAAGTAGGTCCGACCGGCGGACCGTAACCAGTACTTTTCCCGGCAAAGCTCTTGACGCCCCGCGCGGAGGGGCCTAGGTTGTCGTCGATGGGCGTCCTCATCCCACACCGACCGCGGGGCTCGAAGCCTCCGGACCATCCGGCGGGCGCGAATGCCGGAATTTTCGGGACCGTCGGGGGAGCCGAACCCGTCGACGAGGTGCTGCCGGCCCCGTCGAGCGCGGTGGACAACCTCCGCTTCATCCGCGAGACGATGGAGCGTGCCGGCTCGTTCACCGCCGTCCCGGGCTGGGGTGGTGTGGAGATGGGGCTCACCGCGATCGCCGCGGCGCTGGTGGCGGCGTTCCAGGAAACGCGCGAGGGGTGGCTCCTGACCTGGCTCGGCGAGGGGATCCTGGCGGCCGCCATCGGCGGCCTCGCGGTCATCCTGAAGGCGAAACGGGCGAACATCCCGCTCCTCTCGGGTCCCGGGCGCAAGTTCGCGCTCGGCCTCTTCCCGCCGATCATGGCAGGAGCCCTCATCACCGCGGCGCTCGTCGACGCCAGGTCCCTCGACAATCTCCCGGGCATCTGGCTCCTGCTCTACGGCGTGGCCGTCATGAACGGCGGGTCGTTCTCGGTACGGGTGGTCCCCGTCATGGGGTTCCTCTTCCTCGTCCTCGGGGCTGCGGCGCTCTTCTGTCCGTTCGAGTGGGGAAACGTCCTCCTGGGCGTCGGCTTCGGCGGCCTTCACATCGTCTTCGGCGCGGTGATCGCTCGCCGGTACGGAGGCTGACGTGGCGCGAAACGCGGAAGCCCTGAAGGCCCGGCCGACGGAGGGCGTCAACGCCAACGACGCGACGACCCACACCACCAGCCTCGACCGGATCATCCACGAGAGGATGCGCCTCGGCATCGTGAGCGCGCTCGCCGTCCACGAGTCGCTCACGTTCGGCGACCTCAAGAAGCTCCTGAAGACGACCGACGGCAACCTGAGCGTCCACGCCCGCAAGCTGGAGGACGCCCGCTACCTCGCCTGCACGAAGTCGTTCGAGGGGCGTCTGCCGAAGACCGAGTACCGCCTCACGGATTCCGGACGCCGCGCGTTCGAGACATACCTCGCGCACATGGAGGCCGTCATCCAGTCCGCCCGCGGGGGCTGAGGGGGCCTTCCGGTCAGGCCTCGGGCCGCGGAGGGGTTCCCGTGCGCCACTCGCCGGACCGCTGCTCCACGACGTTCCGGAACGCGAGGTGCTTCTCCTCGATCGACCCGATGCGGGCGTCGAAGCCGGGGTGACGCCGCACGGGGTCGAGCGCGCGGTCCGCGAGGATCCACGGAGCGTTCCAGTAGCCGAGGTGCTCGGCCTTGCCGATCCACGTCACGGCCTCGTCCAGGTCGCCGAGCGCGGCGCGCACCTTCGCGATCCAGTAGGTGAAGGTGCCGTCGGCCGCGGCGCCCGGCTCCGCGGCGGCGAGGAGCGTCCGCGCCCGGTCGCGCTCCCCCTGGTGCGCGAGGACGAACGCGAAAACCGCCTTCGCGATGAAGTTGTCGGGATCGAGCTCGTAGCCGCGCTCGATCCACTGGCGGGCGTCGGACGAGTCGCCCTTGTAGAAATGGACGATGCCGCGCCAGTAGACGTAGTGAGAGTAGCTGGGCCGCCGCGCCAGGAGCGCTTCGCTCTCGGCGAGCGCATCGTCCCATTGCCCCTGATAGATGAGGACCGAGAGCCGCGGGATCGAGTGCGCAAGGCCCGGGCGGAGCTCGCCCGCCCGGGCCTGCGCGCGGAGCGACCGGGTCCAGAGCCCGGCGTTCTTGAACAGGTAGGCGAGGCCCGCGTGGGCCTCCGCGTGCTCCGGGTGCTCCCCCACCACCGACTCGAGGTCGGCCAGGGCGCGCTCGTTCTCGCCCCGCTCGAGCCGGATCAGGCCCCGTGCCGTCCGCGCCTCCGCGGCGAAGGTGCCCCGCGGGTCGATGGCCAGCGCCTCGGCGGCGGCGGCCTCCGCCCGGTCGTACAGCCTCACGTCTCCCGCCAGCTCGGCGGTGTCGGTGAGGTGCCGGGCGAGGCGGGTCAGCAGGCGGGCGCGATGGCCGGGCTGTCCGTCGAGGGTGAGCTTGTCGGTGAGGGCCACCGCCTTCTCGAAGAGGAGGCTCGCCTCGCGCGGATTCCGCTGGGCGCAGACGTCGGCCGCGCGCTCGGCGGCCTCGATGGCCCGGTGGAAATCCCGCGCCTTCTCGAAGTGGACGGCGAGCGTGGCGGCCACCGTGTCCAGGTTCGACGCGTACCTCCTGGCGACGAGCGTACCGATGGCCTGGTGCCAGGCCCCGCGCCTCTTCGGCTGGATGGAGCCGTAGAGGGCGTCCTGGTAGAACGCGTGGACGAATCGATATCCCGAGGTCAGCTCGCCGTTCGGCAGCTCGATCTCGCCCGCGGGATCCACGAGCCCGTGCACCCGGTGGAGCCGGTCGAGGCGGTCCTCCACGTCCAGCTCGTCGAGAGGCAGGGCCGCCGAGACCGCGCCGGTGTCGAACGACTCGCCCTGCACGCTCGCCACCTGGAGGAGCTTCCGGTCGGTCTCCTCCAGCCTCTCGAAGTGCGACAGGATGACGTCGGTGATCCCCTTCGGGACCTCGTCCGCCAGCTCGTCGAGGGGGCGCGTGGGGCGCGCCTTGCCCCCTTCGACCCGGATCGCGCCGAGGGCGTTGAGGTGCCGGAGGACGTTCACCACGAAGAGCGGATTCCCCTCCGTCCGCTTGTGGACGAACGAGACGATGGCGGAGTCGACCGGGACGCCGAGCTCTCGCTCGAGGAAGGCGCCGACCTCGACGGGTGAGAACGGAGACGGCGCGATGGCCGCGCTTCCCGTGGTGGTGGACGAAAGCCCGCGCAGCGCCTGCCGGAGCGGGTGGCGCGCGACCTCGATCTCGGAAGGGCGATACGTGGCGACGACGAGGAGCCGCATCTCCAGGATCCGGCGCGCGAGGTAAGCGAGGAGGTCGACCGTGGCGCCGTCGGCCCAGTGGAGGTCTTCGAGGACGACGATCAGGGGCCGGATGGTGCAGACGACCGCGAGGAAGTCGGTGAACTCCCGGGGCATCCGGCCCTGCGCGGGGAGCGGCGAGCCCTCGAACGGCTTGTCCGGCAGAGTCTCCTCCGGGAAGAGGCCGGGGAGGTGGCGGTTCCACGTCGGGGCGAGCGTCCGGAGGAAGCCCGAGATCCGCCCCTTGTCCAGGTAGTGCGTCAGCTTCGACGCCACCTCCAGGAACGGCAGGTAGGCCTCGCCCGCGCCGAAGTGCTCGGAGCAGTGGCCCGTCGCGGTCAGGATCTCCGGACGCGCGACGAGCTCGCGCGACACGAAGGCCTCCACGAGCGTCGTCTTGCCGGCGCCGGGCTCGCCCGCGATCAGGAGGAAACCGCCGCGCCCGCGGAGCGCTTCCAGAAGACGCTGATTCATCATCTGGAGCTGCGCGTCGCGACCGATGGGGGAAACGCCGCGGGCCTCTTCGGGCGTTTCGGCGATCTCCATCGTCGTGATCGCGCGGATCGGCCGCGTGGAGGCGCGGACGTCGGTCCCCTTCACCGGGCCCGCGATCGCGGCCGTGATCGCGTCGACGAAGTCGAGCATCGCGGGGAACCTCTCGTGAGGCTCCTTCTTCAGCGCCTTGAGGATCGCCTCCGAGGCCGCGATGGGGACGGCGGGGTCGAGCGCCGACGGCGACCGGGGCGTTTCGGTGAGGTGCTTCATCAGGATGCTCATGACGGACGAGCCGCTGAACGGGACGAAGCCCGTGAGCATCTCGTACGCGATGACGGCGAGCCCGTAGACGTCGCTCTCCACCACGGCCGGCAGCCCCTGCGCCTGCTCGGGGCTCATGTAGTGCGGCGAGCCGACGGCGTATTCCCCCGTGAGGCCGGGCGCGGGGTCGTCCTCGCGCAGGCTGGCGAGGCCGAAGTCGGCCACCTTGACGGTCCCCTTCGAGATGAGGATGTTCCCGGGCTTCAGGTCGCGGTGGATGATCCCGGCCTCGTGGGCCGCGTGGACCGCCGAGCCGACGGCCTGCAGCACGGCGAGAGCGCGGTCCAGAGAGAGCTTCCCCTCGCGGCCCAGCTCGTCGGCGAGGCTGCCGCCGTCGCAGAGCTCCATGACGAGATAGGGGTCCTGGTCCTTCGAGACGCAAAAGTCGTGCACGACGACGACGTTCGGGTGGTGGAGGCGTCCCGCCGCCCGCCCCTCGCGCCGGAAGCGATCGAGGAGCGTCGAGTCGGCGAGGCTGTCGCCCGTCAGGAACTTCACGGCGACGTTGCGCCCCATCTCCTCGTGGCGGGCCTCGTACACCACGCCCCGCCCGCCGGACCCGATCTTCTGGATCAGGCGATAGCGCCCGTCGAGGAGGAGGCTCGCCTTCGAGCTGTCGCTGTTTTCGGCGCCCATCTGAGTTGCCCGTAGAATACCGTTGCGTGATCCCGAAGCCACCGTTCGTGTCGGACTTGACCCCGGAGTTCGTGAAGGCCGAGTTCGAGAAGCTCAAGCCGCGGCTGATGGACGTCTGGGACGCCATCGCGATGCGCGACGACGAGCCGCACACCTCCGTCGTCGTCCCGTCGCTCACGCTCGACCAGTCGGAGCTGAAAAAGCTCGAGGGGGCGAGCTTCTACGAGGAGCGGCTCCTGTTCCTCCTGATCCGCCTCCGGAACCCGCGGGCGCGCGTCGTCTTCGTCACGTCGCAGCCCGTCCACCCGATGATCCTGGAGTACTACTTCCAGCTCCTCGTCGGGATCCCCACGAGCCACGCCCGGCAGCGGCTGACGCTGCTCTGCGCGTACGACGCCTCCCCCCGGTCGCTCACCGAGAAGATCCTCGAGCGGCCGCGCCTCATCGAGAGGATCCGGCAAGGGATCCACGACAAGGCCCGCTCCTATCTGACGGTCTTCAACTCCACGCCGCTCGAGCGAAAGCTCGCGGTCCTCCTCGGCATCGCCATGAACGGCGTCGACCCCGAGCTCTCGTACTACGGCACGAAGAGCGGCAGCCGGAAGGTCTTCCGCGAGGCCGGGCTCGAGCTCCCGTACGGCTTCGAGGATCTCTCCTCCGAGGACGACGTCGTGACCGGCCTCCGCGAGATCCGCGAGGCGCGGCCCGGCATCCGGAAGGCCGTCATCAAGCTGAACGACAGCTTCTCCGGCGAGGGGAACGCGCTGTTCCGGTACCCCGCCTCCCCGTCGAAGGAGGCCCTGCAGGACGGCCTCGAGAACCTGGAATTCGCGGTCGACTGGGAGACGCGCGACGACTACTTCGACAAGTTCCGGCGGATGGGGGGGATCGTCGAGGAGTTCCTCGAGGCCGACGAGAAGGCCTCCCCCAGCGCGCAGCTGCGCGTCGACCCGCACGGCGAGACCCAGCCCATCTCCACGCACGACCAGATCCTGGGCGGCGCCAGCGGACAGGTGTTCCTGGGCTGCTCGTTCCCGGCCCGCGACGAATACCGGATGCAGATCTACGAGGCCGGCATGAAGATCGGGAGGGTGCTCGGCTCGAAGGGCGTCGTGAGCCGCTTCGCGGCCGACTTCCTCGTGACCCGCAACAACGGCGAGGCCGACTTCAAGGTCTTCGCCCTCGAGATCAACCTCCGGATGGGTGGCACGACGCACCCCTTCCTCGCGCTCCAGTTCATCACCGGCGGAAAGGTCGACGTCGACTCGGGTCTCTTCGTCTCGCCCCGCAACCTCACGAAGTTCTACCGCGCCACCGACAACCTGAAATCCGAGCACTACCGGGGGCTGCTGCCCGAGGATCTCATCGAGATCCTCACCATCAACGGCCTCCAGTACAGCCACAACACCGAGTCGGGAGTCCTCTTCCACCTCATCGGCGCCATCTCGGAGTTCGGAAAGCTCGGCATGACGGCGATCGGCAACAGCCGCGAAGAGGTCGAGGAGATCTACCGCCGCACACTGAAGATCCTCGACAGCGAGACCGCCTACGGGCGTTAGGCCCGCCGTGACGATGAAGGAAGCCACGATCGCCTCGTTGCTCCTGGCCTTCCTCCCCCTCGGCGCGGCGGAGCCCGCGGGCGCCCCCGTCCAGGTGGGGGCCGTCACCTCGCTCACGGGCCGCTGGGCCACCTTCGGCAAGATGCAGAAGGCCGGCTTCGCCGTCGCGATCCAGGAGGTGAACGCGAAGGGGGGCGTCCTGAAGCGCCCGCTCGACGTGGTTCTCGAGGACGACGGCTCCGACGTGAACAAGGCGCTCGCCGCGGGCGAGAAGCTGGTGAACCAGAAGGTGCCTCTCATCATCGGCGCCTACGCCTCCGGCACCACGAAGCCGCTCGCGCAGTTCCTGGCGCGGCAGAAGATGCCGCTCCTCGCCGCCACGGCCATCGACGAGGCCATCACCAAGCCGGGGAGCCCGTACGTCTTCCGCATCAACAACGCGTCGAGCGCCTACAGCGAGGCCTTCTTCGACCTCTTCGGGTCGCTGAAGGACGTGAAGTCGGTGGCGGTCCTCACGTCGAACGACTCGTTCGGGAAGTCGGTCTTCAACGACGTGACCGCGCAGACCAAGGCGCGCAACGTGAAGCTCGTCGCGCCGGAGACGTACGACCAGGGGCTCACCGATTTCCGCCCGATCCTGAATCGGTTCAAGTCGCTTTCGCCGGACGTCGTGATCTTCGCGTCGTACGAGTCCGACGCCGTGGCGATCGCGCGGCAGGCGAAAGAGGTGGGGCTGAAGCCGCGATTCCTGGCGGGCGCCGCGACCGGCTTCGCCCTTCCGTCGTTCGCGAAGGACGCCGGCAGCGCCGCGGAGGGATTCCTCGTCTCGGTCATCTGGAGCCCCGACGTGAAGTACGAAGGCGCCAAGGAGCTCCACGCCCGCCTGAAGGCCGAGCTGGGCGGCGAGGAGCCGTCGCAGCACGCCGCGCAGTCCTATGCGGCGGTGCTGGCCGCGGCCGACGCCATCAACCGCGCCGGGAGCCTCGACCCGGAGAAGGTCCGCGAGGCGCTGAAGACGACCAGGCTCGCGACCGGCTTCGGCCCGGTCGTCTTCAGCGACCAGAAGGGCTACCAGAATCAGAACCCGATCCGGTCGCTGGTGACCCAGGTCCAGAACGGGTCGGCCGTCGTCGTCTTTCCCGGCTCCCTCGCCTCCGCGAAGCTGAAATAGAGCGCGGACCCCGTGCTCCAGCAGGGCCTGCAGGCGCTCATCGACGGCCTCCTGACCGGCGGCATCTACGCGATGGTGGGCGCCGGGCTGTCGCTCGTCTTCGGCGTCATGCGCGTCGTGAACTTCGCGCACGGCGCCCTGGTGGCGCTCGGGATGTACGGCGTCCTCGAGGTCTCGACGCGGACGAAGATGGACCCGTATGTCTCGCTGGTCGTCGTCCTCCCCGTCGCGTTCGTCGTCGGGTTCGTCCTGCACCGCTTCGTCCTGCGCCGGCTCCTCGACGCACCGGAGCAATCGACGCTCCTCGCGACGCTCGGGGTCGGGCTCGTCGTGTCGAACGGCCTCCTCCTCCGGTTCGGGGCCCAGCCGAAGACAGTCTTCACCGAGAGCGCCACGGCGGCGTACAGGCTGGGCGACTACTCGTTCTCGAAGCTCCGGCTGATCGCGGTGCTGGTGACGGCGGTGATCCTGGCGGTCCTGAGCCTCGTCCTGAAGAAGACGGCGCTCGGCCGCGCCATCCGAGCGACGGCGCAGAACCGGATGGGCGCCGAGCTCCAGGGGGTCGACACGCCGCGCATCCACGCCGTGGTCTTCGGCGTCGGTACCGTGCTCGCGGCTGCGGCCGGAGGCCTGCTGCTGCCGCTTCTGTACGCCACGCCCACGGTCGGGGAGACGTTCACCTACAAGGCGTTCGTCGTCACCGTCCTCGGCGGGATGGGGAGCCTGCCGGGCGCGATCGGCGGTGGCCTCCTCCTGGGCGTCCTCGAGAGCGTCGGGTCGAGCGTCCTGCCGCTCGTCCCGTTCCTCCACAACCGCTTCGGCTCGAACTACCGCGACGCCTACGGCCTCGTGGCGTTCCTCCTGGTCCTGCTCCTCCGGCCCGACGGCCTGTTCGGAAAGAACATCAAGCGGACATGAAGGGCTACGCCCAGGCGGCTCTGGTCATCGCCCTGCTCGCGCTCTATCCGCTCGTCTTCACCCGGTACATGAACTTCGGCGTCGCCACGCTCCTCTTCGCGGGCTTCGCGCTCTCGTGGGACATCCTGGGCGGCTGGGCCGGGCAGAGCAGCCTCGGCCACGCGGCGCTCGTCGGCACCGGCGCCTACGCGGTGACCATCCTTGCCGAGAGTCACGTCCACCCGCTCTGGGGGGCGCTCTTCGGGATGGTGCTCGCCATGGTGGCGGCGTGCGGCGCGGCCGTGACGTTCCGACTGCGAGGCCCCTACTTCACCCTGGCGAGCCTCGCCATCGGCGAGATCGTCCGGCTGGTCGCCATCAACGAGACCTGGCTCACGAACGGCGCAGAGGGGAAGTTCGTCCCGGAGCTGCCGACGCTCTTCGGCCAAAGCCTCTTCGACCGGAAGGTGGAGTTCTACCTTGCGCTCGCGTACGTCGCTCTGGTTCTCGTGGTCCTGCTCGTCGTGAAGGGCTCGCGCCTCGGCTTCTACCTCCGCGCCGTCCGCGAGGACGAGGAGGGGGCCATGGCGCTCGGTGTGGCGCCGGCGCGGGTGAAGCTCATCGCGTTCGTGATCTCCGCGACGCTGACCGCGCTCGGGGGGGCGCTCTACGCGATCTTCCTCCAGGCGCTCGACCCGCACACGCTCTTCGACCACGGCGGCAGCGTCCAGATCGCGCTCCTCGCGATCATCGGGGGGCGCGGCACGGTGCTCGGTCCGCTCCTCGGCGCGTTCGCCATCCGCGTCCCGGAGGAGATGCTCCGGAGCAAGCTGGGCGAGTCGAATCTTTTCGTCTACGGCGTGCTCCTCGTGGTCGTCGTCCTCTTCTTCCCGCGCGGGATCGTCGGCACCTGGAACGATTGGCGCTACCGTGTCTCGCGGCGGAAGACGGGGGAGGCCGAGCCGTGACCGGGCCGCTGCTCGAGGCCCGGGACGTGACGATCCGCTTCGGCGGGCTGGTGGCCGTGAAGGACGCGAACCTCACGCTGAAGAAAGGGGAGATCCTCGGCCTCATCGGGCCGAACGGCGCCGGCAAGACCACGCTTTTCAACGCGCTCTCGGGTTTCGTCACGCCGGCGAGCGGCACGATACGCCTCTACGGGGAGGTCGTGAACGGCCTTCCGCCCTACGAGCTCGCGCGCCGCGGCGTGGGGCGGACGTTCCAGGTGGAGCGGCCGTTCGAGGAGCTGACGGTGCTCGAGAACGTCATGGTGAGCACGTTCCTGCATCACAGGCGAACCGCCGACGCCCGGGCCGCCGCGCGGAAGGTGCTCGTCCGCGCCGGCCTTGCCGACCGCGCCGACCAGCGCTGCCGCGAGCTGAACCTCGCCCGGCGCCGCCGGCTCGAGGTGGCGCGCGCCCTTGCCACCGAGCCGCGCGTCCTCTTCCTGGACGAGGCGATCGCCGGCCTCAACCCGCCCGCGCAGGCCGAGATGATCGAGTTCGTTCGGAGCCTCGCGGAGGACGGCCTCGGCATCGTGATGGTGGAGCACATCATGCGGGTGATCCTGTCGCTCACCCACCACGTCATCTGTCTCGCGGCGGGCGAGAAGATCGCGGAGGGGACGCCGCAGGAGGTCGTCGCCACGCCCGCGGTCATCGACGCCTACCTCGGCGGCGCGGTGGACGAGTGAGCGCGTCCGCCGTCCTCGAGGTGAAGGGTCTCGACGTCGCCTACGGCGAGCTGCAGGTGGTCTTCGGCGTCGACCTCGTCGTCCACGATCGGGAGCTCGTCGGCCTGGTGGGAGGCAACGGCTCGGGGAAGAGCACGATCCTCCGTGTCGTCTCCGGCATGCTCCGGCCGCGGGGCGGCGAGATCCTCCTCAGGGGTCAGGAGATCGGCGGCAAGACGCCCCACGCACTGGCGGCTCTGGGCGTGGCCCACGTCCCGATGGGGCGCCAGCTCTTCCCGGCGATGACCGTCGAGGAGAACCTTCAGCTGGGCGCCACGCTGGGGCGCGTGAGGCACCGCGAGAAGGAGAACCTCGACAAGGTCTTCCGCTTCTTCCCACGCCTCCTCGAGAGGCGCCGCGCCGACGCCGGCACGCTCTCCGGCGGGGAGCAGCAGATGGTGGCCATCGGCCGCGCGCTGATGACCGAGCCGACGCTCCTCCTGATGGACGAGCCGTCGCTCGGCCTCTCGCCCCTCGTCGTCAAGGAGGTCATGAAGGTGATCGCGAGCCTCCGCGAGCTCGGCCTAGCCGTCCTCCTCGTGGAGCAGAACGTCCGGCAGGTGCTGAAGATCACCGACCGGACGTACGTCCTCGAAGAGGGGCGGCTCGTCACGTCCGGCGAGAGCCGGCTCCTCCTCGACGATCCGCTGGTGAAGAGGGCGTATCTGGGCGTCTAGGCGAGGCCACCCGGGTGATCCTCTCCGAACGCCGACGGTTGTTACGCTTGACGTCCTGCGTATCTGGCGACACGATCTCTCGCGTCGTGATCGCCAGCTACCGGGACAAGAAGACGCGGGACTTCGCAGAAGGAAGGCGGGTCAAGGCGTTCGACGGAATCCAGCGGAGTGCCGAGCGGAAGCTCGACCAGCTCGACGCAGCCTCCTCGATCCGAGACCTGGACCTGCCAGGGAACCGCCTCGAAGCGCTGAAGGGAGATCGGAAGGGTCAGTACAGCGTCAGGATCAACGACCAATGGCGAATCTGCTTCGAGTGGCCGGACAGGTCCCCGGGACCGACCAGCGTAGAGATCGTCGATTACCACTGAGAACCACCGAGAACCGAGAGGTGAGACATGGGACGTAGCGCGATTCACCCCGGCGAGCATCTCGCCGAACAGCTCGAAGTACTGGGTATGAGCGCCGCCGAGATGGGTCGGCGGCTCGGGGTCCCCACCAACCGGGTCACGGGAATCCTGCACGGCCGTCGAGCCATCACGGGCGACACGGCGCTCCGCCTGGGCCATTTTTTCGGAAACAGCCCTCAATTCTGGCTGAACCTTTTTTTTTTTTATGATCCGGCAACCACCGAGAAGAAGATGGGGGGCGCGATCCGGTCTCTGCCGACGCTTTCCGCGGAACGAAGGAGGTCGTCCGGGCATCAGTCACAGCCCGCATGACGTCCTCCGCCCCTCGAGCCATCGGTGCCAGGTTCAGGAGGTCCGGCCGATCCACGAAATCGCAATTCCGTGACAGCGCGCCGGTGCCGCCGGGGCCATCTTCAGGGCATGCGCCGCACCGCTCTCACCCTCTTCGTCCTGTCCCTCTCGTCCGCCGTGAACGCCCAGAGCCCCGCCCCAGCGCCCACGCCGGCGCCCTGCTCGTCCGCCGAGCACCGGCAGTTCGACTTCTGGCTCGGCGACTGGGAGGTGAAGGCCCCGGACGGAAAGCTCGCCGGGACCAACCGGATCGAACGGATCCAGGACGGCTGCGTCCTGCTGGAGAGCTGGACCGGCTCGAAGGGTGGCACCGGGAACAGCTTCAACATGTATTTCGCGGCCGACAAGAAATGGCACCAGACGTGGGTCGACAACGGCGGCGGCCGGCTGGACCTCTCGGGTGGGATCGAGGGGGGCAAGATGCGCCTCCTCGGCGAGGGACCGGCACCGCGCGATCCGTCGAGGAAGGTCTCGCACGAGATCACGTGGGAAAAGGTCGAGGGGGGAAACGTCCGCCAGGTATGGCGCTCGTCGACCGACGGCGGAAAGACGTGGGGAGTCGGGTTCGACGGGATCTACGTCAAGAAGAGCCGCTGATCCTCGTTGGCGCGGGGCGCCCGCCGCGAGCGAGCAGACGCCTCGCGGCGGACGGCGTCATGCCGAACTCCCGCCGGAACGCCGAGGTGAAGTGGCTGTGGCTCGCGAAGCCGAGGTCGAACGCCAGGCCCGCCAGGTCGGCGCCGGCGAGCCGCTCGATCGCGGCCTTCAGCCGGAGCGACGTCCGGTAGCGATGGAGCGGCACCCCGGTGTGCGCGCGAAACGCCCGGCAGAGCTGGAACGGCGAGACGCGGAGGCGCGCGCTGAGCTCCGCCAGGCCGAGAGGCTCCGGGAAGGCGCCGCGCAGATGGCTCCGGGCGTCCTCGGCGATCTCACGTCCGCGGCTTCCGCCTCCGCGGCGAGCGCGCCCGCGCCGGGGGAGGCGCAGAGCCGCGAGCACCTCGCGGACGATGCCGAGCGCCGTCTCCTCCGCTTCCAGTGGATCGATCCCGTCTCCATGGCCGAGCCGGGCCACCAGGAGACGCTGTCGCCAGTAGGCGGCGGGCGGGCTGACGGCGGCGACGGACAGCAGGTTTCCATTCCGGAAGGGCGCCTCCGGATCCCACTCGGAGAGGATGTCGGCCAGGACCGCTCGCGGCAGGACGAGCGTGCTCCCCCGGTCGCCGCAGCCGTGCGGATGGCTGGTGCGGTAGGGCTCCCCGGCGTTGAAGAGGGCGACGCTCCCCTCGTCGATCAGGTCCGAGCGCCCTTCCGTGTGGAGCACGAACGAGCCGGCGTGCGGGAACGCCAGGACGAACTCCTTCTGCGCGTGCTCCGGGCTCGGGCGTCGATGCGCGATGGCGCAGGACCAGAGCGTGACGGCGAGCGAGCTCCCGAGGAAGCATCGGTCGATCCGCACCTCGGGAGCTGGATGGAGCGGGGCTCGTTCTGACATCGAGGATCGAGACGAGGTACGGAGGGGACAGGAGAAGGTTCTTCGTCTTCG